>Ga0351906_1091_pt1 | contig 26205 bp, 32 predicted proteins | sample BONcelHT113001E5_FD_206866 | JGI IMG/M metagenome (GOLD analysis project Ga0351906, IMG submission 206866) | Enriched cells from coal bed in the Powder River Basin, Montana, United States - BONCAT cells T11 rep1 HSBNCT.T11.300.1.E5 ... | reverse complement strand
TTGTACCTGCATTCGGCTGCGGTGGAGTTTGCAACGCTGCTCACGCAAAAGGGTGAGCGCGTGCCCGATTTTGCCTTTGCAGGCGGCTTCAGCAGCGAGGACGGGGTTTTCAAGGCGCTGGCGCTGGGCGCGCCGTATGTGAAGGCCGTGTGCATGGGCCGCGCGCTGATGATTCCCGGCATGGTTGGCAAAAACATCGAACAGTGGATGAAGGACGGCGACCTGCCCAAGACCGTGAGCGAGTTTGGCAGCACAAAAGAGGAAATCTTTGTGTGCTACGAGAAGGTGCGCGAGCTGGTGGGCGCGGCGGAAATGGCGCGCATCCCGCTGGGCGCAGTGGGCATCTACAGCTATGCGGACAAGCTGCGTGTAGGCCTGCAACAGCTGATGGCGGGCGCACGCTGCTTCAACACCGCGGCCATCACCCGGCGCGAACTCATGTCGCTGACCGAGGAATGCGCCAAGGTGACCGGCATCCCCTACCTGATGGACTCCTACCGTGCCGAGGCCATGGATATCTTAAACGGCTGACAGGCCCAAACATCGGCAAACCGGCGGCGCGGGATACTTACCGCGCCGCGGCCCTGCGAAGCGGGCTTACGCAAAAGAACACGGTGCGCCTGCGCGCACCGTGTTCTTTTGTGGCCTTGCCGCCACTGGGGTTTGAAAGCGGATACCGGCCTTCCGCCAGCACCGGATGTCCGTTCTCAGGAAATCTTGGCTGGGGTAGCGCGATTGATTGTTTACCTACGATTGCATGGGGCTACGTGCCCGCCTGAAGCACGCAGAAAAGCCCCCGCCGTTAAGCGGGGGTTTCCGGCACCACCGGTATATTGATCGTCTGCACAAGGCCGTATTGCCGGTGGTATACAAAAGCCTGCGCCTTGCGAACAGCGCCCACGTATCCGCTGTCGGTATGCCAGGTATCGCTTGCCGTGGGGCTGGATATGCGGCGCACGATCACGCCGTTGACCTCGTCCGTGGCCTGTTCGCAATGCAGGTGCGCGGCGTGTACCTCGCAGTATCGCGCCTGCCCCCAAAGAGCGCGGGCCTCGATGGGTGGGAGCCCTGCCAGAGCGCCAAGCGCGCTACGGGCCTGCTTGCGCTCGGTATCGCCATGCGTGAAGCCGATCAGGGTGTTACCATACAGCCGGTATTTGCGGGCGTGCGCGTCGGTATCCACCGTCACCCTGCCCGGGTCGATCTGTCTGCAATCGCTCACGTGGCACATGGCGTGGTACATCGTGGTCAGATCGTGGTTGCTGGCCGTGTAGATAGCCTCCACAGGGGCAATGTCGGCCAGTGCGATCAGCGCGTCCATGAGCATTGCAACGCCGATCTTGTACAGCTTTTGCCACCTGATGTCGGTGTCCTGCGGGGTCCCGGCAGTGGTCGTTTTGGTCGGCGTGTCGCTGTTGAAAAAGTCGTTTGTGGCGAGGAAATAGATTTGCTCTACCCCGCGCCCGTGAAGGTCGCGACACACCTGCGTGACGATATCATTCCAAACCTTGCGCGCGATCTTGTGGTCATAGTCGGTTTCCGTGTCGCCGCGCCAGCACAGCTTGCCAAGGTGCAGGTCTGCGATATGGACTACCGCCAGCAGGTTACCGTTGGGGGCGGGGTATTCCATGGGCGGGCGCTCGTACTCCGTCGCCAGCTCGCGGAAAACCTGCTTGACATCTTCAAGCGTCAGCTCGTTTTTGCGCGGCTTCGCCCGCACCGTGCTTTGGCGCAGCTCAACCAGCGCATTCCTGCGGCCCTTGCCCGTCATGCCGTTCCACGCGCTGCTTTTGCACTCGATCACATCCCAAAGTTCGGGCGGCGAGAAGCCATGCAGCACGAGGATTTCCTCGGGCGTGTAGTATCGCCCGCGCACAAACTCCAAAATTTTTGTGGATCTGCGCGAGCCATCCTGTAGAACGTCATCCGTTGATGGCAGCTTTAGTTTGTCCGGCGCGGAATACTCGCGGCTCCCTCGAACAGCCGAGCGAATCTGCTCAGATGTAAATTCATAATGCGGGTAGAGTGTCTTAAGCGCTTGCGGAAGTTGCTCCCATGTAGCACCTTCCAGTTTCAAGCGTATCGCGTCTTTGAGCCATACCTGCGCTGGCCCGCCCTTCGCAACCCACGGCAATCACATCACTCGCTCTCTGCAAGCGAATAGGGTTGCAAAACGTCATTGCAACCCATTCCGCTTGCTCCGATGATTTGTTGGCATCGCCAAATTGGCGAATCTGCCGCGCGGCGCTACCGGCACACAGCCAACGTCGCGTCAATGCTGGCCTGTTTGAGCGCCGCCTGTACATCCTCCAGCGTCGCCCCGGGCGAGATCGTCACGGCCACCTGCGCCATGGCACCATCGGTATAGCTGATCAACTCGCGGTCAGCCGTTGCCATCGTCGCCACCGCTTGTCAGTTCCTCGTCGGCTTTCTGGCCGATTGCCTGCCACACGGGCGACAGCACGCCGTTCCACAGCGCCGACACGGCAGCAGCCAGCGCAGAGGTGAGAATGGTATCAAACGCATGGCCGGACGCGAGCGACACGCCCACAGCAGCCACGAACGCCTGAACGAGCGTTTTGAAAGCCCGGACGAATACGTCCTTCCAGTTGACCACAGAGAAGATGGCTTTGAGCTTGGCCGCCGCCTTTGCAAAAAACTGCTTCATAATGTGCCTCTTTCTTTATTTGCTGGTCAGATATGTGTTCAGTTCCTTTGCTGCACTGGTGAGCCCGTCGCTGTGGTTCCCGTACAGCGCGCTGGTCAGCAACGCTTGCAACCCGACGCAGGCAACCCTTTGGCCCTCTTTTAGTGCGTCGTTTACCTTGTCCTGACGCTCGAAGCGCTCGTTCCCGTTCTGTAGCCGCTCATCCACCTCTTCGAGCTTATCCTCGGCGCACCCAATGCGCCGCTTGATATCGTTGGTTGGTGTTTTAAGCCCGCGCAGTACCTCCCACGCCTTTGCAATGCTGACAATGGCAACACAGATTGATAGGATTACGCCAATCACGACCCCGAACGCACTGATAACCTGCATGAGTGTACTAATTGTTGCTGCACTGCTCACTGTCAGCCACCTCGTTTTACATCATTTGCAGAAAGCCCTTCTGCACCCAGCGCGCCTTACCCAGCCAATGCACCTGATGGAATCCGTTGCGCTCGCCCAGCACCAGCACCTGCGTGCCGTTGGGTATCGCATACTTCCAGACAGCATCCTTGCGAGGCTGCTCCCGTGCCCGTACAGGCCCGCCATCGGGTGTTACGACCACGCCGTAGCACGGCGAGGCGGCAGGCTCTGCGGAGGCTGTGGGGGCCTCCTGCGCAGGCGTAGCGGCATCCTCTGGGGTGGCGTTCGCGTTGCCCGTCAGCGCGGCCAGCTGCGCGGCTGTCAGCCCGCAATCGACCCAGCGCGACAGCCCGACCATGTTCCAGCCACCGTTCGGCACGGCCTTATTGCCGCCAAACTTGGTGGAGACTTCGACCCCGCCGCGCGAGGACGAGCTGTTGAAGGTCTGCCCGCCGCCCATGTAGATACCGATGTGGTCGGCGTTGCCGTAGCCGTCGCCCTGGTACTTGGCAGGCTCCCCGCTGGGCAGAACGATGAACATGAACGCGCCCGCGGGCACTTCCCGCACGCCCAGCAGTTCACAGCACTGTTCAGGCGTGCCGCGCCACACGCACGCACGGTAGTGGGCGTTGCTGCCCGCAAGGTTGCATTCGCTGGCAGGCACACCGCAGCGCATGAGCGCTTCCTCCACCGCCGCCTGGCAGTCCATCTGCGCGTAGGTGATGCCCTCGGTCAGCAGCTGCTCACAGGCCGCGATCAGCGCGGCATTGGTGATCTTGGTTGCCATGAAACCCCTCCTTTTTCCATGCAAAAGGCGGGCACTTGCCCGCCTGCGCCTCTTTACACATACGCATACGCGGGCGGCGTAAAATTTTCCGTCCAGCGCTGCACGTTGCTGATGCGGATTTCTTGGATGTTGCCGGGCCAGACGCCCGTAGTAAAATCTGGGCTGTACCCGGCGTAAAAGTAGTAGTTGCCAATGTTGTAATTGATCGTCGCGGTTTTGTAGATCGTTCCGTCGATGTAAACCTTGCAGGTTCTTGCGCCGTCTGCCCCGCCGTTGCCAACCAGCGCTACGTGGTGCCATTCGCCTGTGCTGAATGTGGCGGCTGAATCGGATGTGGTGCTGCCAAAGTCCATAATCACCGTTCCGTCAGCCTGCACGCCAACGGTTATCACTGTCGCGTTTGTAGGGGTGCCCGTAGCAATCGAAAACAGCGTACGCATGTTGACGGCGTGGTAGGAGCCCAGCCTTGCCCACATCTCAATTGTGAACGCGGTTTTTGCAAACGGGAATTGCGGCCCCCGCAAATACTTGTCTGCCGCAACGCCGATGGAGTAAGGCGCAAACTTATACTGTGCCGTGGAAAGCTCTGCGCCGACGTTGGTAATGATGCCCTCCAGAAGAGACGCGTCATACCAGCCCGTTTTTGCATCGTCGGGGTCGGCGTGTATCATCAGGATTGTGTTTGCGTCGTTGGTGATCTTCCACGCCGCCCCGTCGTAATACGCCGCGTAGGTTGCGATAACCCATGCGCTGCCGCTGTACGTGTACACATACGCGCCACAGTACGCGATGCAATTATGCACGAGTTTCCACGTTGACCGTCTGGTGGTCTGTACCCACACATCACCATCGACCAGCGCAACCCCGCCGATGGTCGCGGGTTCCGTGCCCTGCACCGCCAGCTTGCCGATAGCTGTAGATGTGCTTACCCACAGCGTGTTGGCTGCCGGGCTGCCGGGAACGCTCGTTCCACCCACGACGGTAAGTGCACCAGCTTCGACGCTGCCACCGCCGCCCCTGCGCAGTATCATTGCCTGTCCCATTTACCGCACCACCTTCAACGCCACCGTCAGGTCGACGGTGGGCTTGTCCTCGTAGCAGGTCGCCGTGATCTGCCCGCTGCCCGCGTCCATGCGCCCGATATAGCCATACGCCTCCAGCTGCGTGATGGCCGTCGCGGGGGTATCGCTGAGCACCACGTCCGCCAGCGGCGTGTCGGTGGCAAGTATCCCCGTCGCCGTCACGGTCTGGGTGTAGGGCGCGCTTGCGCTCCACCCGCTGGCGGGCAGGCTTGCGGATATCGTGGCGGTCGCTGCCTTGGCGTCCACCTGCTCCTTGAGTGCCTTGCCCTGTGCCGCGCTCAGCGGCTTTGCCGTCTCGGTGCTGTCCAGCGCGTTCACAACGTCAGCACCCCCCAGCGCGCCTGCGTTGCTGCGCGCCTGCGCCTTCTGCGGGTCGGTCAGACTCTGCGCCGCGCCGTACCTCACAGCCCCCAGCAGCACGTCGCCGTCCACATCCGGCGAGAGCCCATCCACAAAGCTCACATTCCCCGTCCCCGCCGCGCCCCGCACATTCCCGTCATACGCCCACAGCGCCGTGGCCGCGTCGCCGCCCACGGTGCACACGTATTCGTTGCCCACATGCGCCGTCACCGTGCCGTTGTAGCGGTAGCGGTCACCCGGCAGCGCTGCCGCAATCCCGGTAGCATAGGCCGTGGGTGTGGTGCTGGTGCCGGTGATGGCCGTGCCGCTGTACGTGAGCGTGCCCCGCACGCCCTGCACGCCCTGCGGAATGCCAAACACCAGATTGATGTGCCCGTCCTCGGGGTCGGTTTCCGCAAATGCCGTGGCAGGCGCGCCCGGCTCAAGCGTACCCGCTTCGGCGGTGATGTCTGTGATAGCATCGGCTGCATCCTGCGCATTGTCCGTTGCGGTGTTTGCAGCTTCCGCCGCTTCGTTGGCTGCCGTGGTGGCCGCATTGGCATCGTCGGTAGCGGCCTCCATCACGGCGATCTGTGCCAGCAGATCGCTCAGGCTCGGGATGATTTCGGACGGATCGGCGATGGTGTCGGTGATGCCCCCTGCGCAGTTCGCCTCAACCCATAGCGGGCTGAAGCTGTCGCCGTCTTTGGTCAGGGTCAGCAGCAGGTCGACGCGCCCGCGCGCCAGCAGGCAGCTTTGCGCCAGTTTGGCCGTCACGACATTGCCGACGATAGCCGCCTCGTTGGGGATGGTCACCCTGTCGGCCATGCGCACCGCATAGAGGATGCCACTGTATCCTGTCAGTACAGCATCTGCGCCGCTGTCGCGCACAGTCACGGCCACCTCGTGGGCGTTTGCGTCGCCATAAATCAGCGCGTCGGCGATCTTCTCTTTTTGCGTGCCGCCCGCAATATCCACCGTATAGGGATGCCGCACAGTCAGGCCCATGGTATGCCTCCTCAGTAGTTGCCGCCCGAGATGGAGCGGACAAAAGTCTTTACGTGCAGGTCAGCCACGATGCGGGTGTTGGCATTGGGCGTTATCTCGATATCATGCCACGTGCCGCGCGTGATCTTGCCGTCAGCGTCCTTGCTGAGATAGGGAATTGCGTCGAACTCGCCGCCGCTGATCGACCCGGCCGGCACGGTGTTCCCGTCCACCTTGACTGTAACGCTCGCCGCGGTGCCGCCCTTGTAGATACCCAGCACGGGATCGTGCGTGTGGTTTGGCGTGGTGTGCGTGTGGCTGCCGCCCGTATGCGTATGCGCAAGCGACCCAGCGCCAATACTGACCACGTGGTAATGGATCGGGATTTCGTGGCTGTGCCCTGACGCAACGCTGGTGTTGCCGTCGAAGTACGGCGGGCTGATTGTCTGCGCGTTGCTGTTCACGTTCACGACCGGAGAGGCCGATGAAGTGCCAACACTCCCGCCGCCGCCGCTGGTGCTTCCCCCGCCGCTTGCCGCGCCCTTGGAGTAGCCGCGAAACGCCTGCAGTTTGAACCGGCACGCTACGCTGTTGATATGCACCGCGTTTTCGTCCACGTAGAAGGACAGCTCGGCGGGGTTGGATGCATCTGCATTGTCCGCGAAATGCACCGCGTACTGATTGGTCGCGCCTTGGCTGTACAGCTCGCTGATCGCCGATTTCCGCGAGAGCGTTGCCAGCGCGGCAACCGCGTCGTCGGCTGCGTTGGACAGCACCAGCGTGGCTTTAGTCGGGCTGCCAAAAACATCACTCTTTGCGATGCTGATTACCCGACAGCGCAGGCTTATGCCGTAATCGGGCAGCTCCACGCGGCAGAGCCGCCCCGCATAGAACGCATCGAACGGCTCCCCTGTCAGCGCGTATAGATCCAGCGCCGACACCGTCACCGTGATTTCCGGCGTCTTGCGTATGTCCAGCAGCGCTTGCGCCATCGCTTTGAGCGTGGCCGCGTCGGTCACGCTGGTGTCGGTGTACACGCTCGTCACAATGCCCCAGAGAGCCTGTGCGGCGGTGTCCTCGATGTACTTGTACCCGTCGTTAACGTCGGCGACCGTGAGCTGATTCACGCCCTCGCCATAGCCCAGCGGGTACATCCGCGTGCAAAGATTGCTGCGGTCGATGTCGATCTTGACGCTCTCCACGTTGCGCCCGAGCCTGATCTCGGACGCGTCGCTTTCGGACGCAGCCAGCAGGCTCACTGTCCAGGGGCTGGTCGTGAAGTCAAAGCTCCAGGCGTATTCGTCCGTGAGGGGCGAGGCGATGGAGAGAAATGCGGTCAGGAGGTTGTCGTTCTCGAAGCTGTACTGGAACTCCGATGCGTAATCGACCGTGCCGAGCTGCCAGCGCGCCACGGCTTGGTAGTCGAGCATTTCCTCGAGCACTTCCTCGGTCGTTACACCGTCGCCACCGTGCTCCTGATAGCCGAACACCACGTCATCCGAGAGTGTCGCAATGGCGTGTTCCAACGTCAGCACCGTTGTCGGCTCGCCCTTGAAGCCTTGGGCCGCTTTCGTCACCCGATAGTAGCCGAGGCTGCCCTGCTCATCAAACAGCTCCACGAAATAGCCTACCGCTACTTCCGCGTCTGCCGACAGGATGGTAAGTGTCGCGGTGGAAAGCGGCGACCATTTGAGCGTGTAGGCGAGTTTTACGGGCCGCACGCGCGTGATTTCCACCAGCGCGCTGTTCATGATGCGCGGCAGGCCAATGTTCACAGGTAGCGCCCCCTTGCCATAGCCTTGAAGCTCATGTCGCCGCTCGCCGTAACGGTGATTATGTTGGCCGTGCGCGCGGTCAGCAGGATATCATCATCACCGGCCCGCTTTTCGTAGACGCTCGTTCCGTTTTTCGCGAAGCGCTGGTATCCGTCCGCGTCGTAGTAGGCGCGGAGTATGTCGCCCGCTGCAAGCCCCAGCGCGGAGAACGTCCATTCCCGCCCATTTGCGGCCACGCTGAGCGTTGCCACGGCTTCGGCGGCTGTCGCGTCAAACTCAAGGTACGCGTCCGCAACGCTGCCAGCAGGCGCAAGCGTAATGATCTTTGCTACGCCTGCAAGGCAGGTTGCCGTTACGGTCGTGCGGTCAACGGTCACCCAGTAGGGATCTGTGTAGGCCGTAAAGGACACGGACAGTGTATCCGCCCACCTGAGCGCCGAGCCAACGGCGGGCAGGTCTGTCCATTTGACGCGCAGCAGCTGATTCGGGCGGTAGCTGACGGCAAGGTCGCCGTCAGCAATCCAGCCCATAACGTCATCAAGAATGGCCGCCCGGGCAGCACTGTTGCGCTCCCGCACCTGAAACGTGATCTTCACGGTGCGGCTTTGGCGGCTGCGCTCGGTCATGCGCAAGCCCTGGTATTTGGCGTTGTCGACGGTCGCAATGGACAGCTTCGGGTCGGCCTCCTGCACGTCGATAATGTAGATTTTATCCGACACCGACGCGAGGCTTACGCCGTTCAGCAGCACGTCATACCTCATCCTGTGTGCCTCCTCATCGTCAGCGCCCCGCCCAGCGCGATTGATACGGCAGGGGCGACCAGCGCGCCCACTGTTTCCCCATCCATGTTGAGCTGCATTCCGCTCATGGCGGTCACGATGGCCGCCGCAACCGTCTGCGCGAGTGCGGACAGGTCTACGCCGGAGCCTTGCCCGCGTCCGCTTCGCCAGTTGTCGGCCTCAAGGGAGGTGAGCACGGCCTCGCCACGGTGCAGCCGCCTCAGCATATTGTCGTACGGGACGAAATCCATGCCTGTGGCAGACGGGAGAATAGACGTCCAGTTGAAGGGGGGTGCGCTAGAATCGCCCGGCGCGTAAGGATTGGGATTTTCGGCGGAGATGCCAAGCCACTCATTGAATTTATCGATCGCAGATTGAATGAACCCGACGATAGCGTCCCACGCGTCCTTGGCGGCCTGCTTTATCCCTTCCCAGAAAATCGTGAACGCCTCAGAAATCGGAGTAATTACGGTGTCGTTGAACCACTTTTTTGCCCCGTCCCATATGCCTACAATCCACGCCCACAAAGTGCTGAACAGTGTGCTGACAGCCAGCCAGAGGGCGGCGAACGCGGTAGATACAGGCGTGGTAACATTCTCCTGAAACCACGTACTGACAACTGTCCACGCTTCCACAATCCAGGCCCACGTATCGCTGGCGGCGGTTTGGATGCCGCCCCACAGCGCGGCAAAGAAGTCAACGATGGGGATGATTACGTTGGTATTAAACCACTCGCTGACAGCCTCCCAGATGCCCACGATCCAATTCCACGCGGCGGTAGCGGCTCCGCTGACGGTGTTCCATAGGCCGACGAAGAAGTCGATGATGGGCTGAATGGCGTTGTCGTAGATCCATTGGCCTATGCCAGCAAACCACGCCGACACCGCGTCGAAGTTCTGAATCAGCAGGATGATGCCCGCGACCAGCGCCGCAATGCCGATGATGATGAGGCTGATGGGGTTTGCGTTCATCACAATGTTGAGCACCGTCAGGATTGCAATCAACGACCCGACAACAGGCAGCAGCCAGTCGATGTTGTCAGCGAGAAATTCCAGCGCGGAGGCGAGAATGTCAATGACAACCTCCGCAACGGCCATGATAGGCGGGATGAGCTTCTCAAACACGCCCAGAAGCTTTTCAAAGGCAGCTTGCATTTTGGGGCTGTTGAGGCGATCCAGCACCTTGCTGACAGTCGGCAGCAATTTCAGGCCGAAAACCGATATCATGTCCTGGAATTTCGTCTTAAGCAGCTGGATTTTGGTTGTGGTGTCGAGGCTTTCGGTGTTGTAGGCTGCAAGCGCATCGCCCGATTGTTCATAAGCCAGCGCAAGCAACGCCTGCGCCATCCCTGCCTTGTCAACCTCGCCGTTTGCGTCGCCCAGCCCCATTTCCAACGCCTTTTGCTTGACCGTGTTCGCGTCGACCTGTATGCCGAGGCTTTTGAGCGAGGAATACTCGCCGGTCAGGGCCGATGCAAAGGCGGCTGAAACATCTTCCGAAGTTTTGGTAGCGCTGTTGAAGTTGGTCAGAGCGCCCACAAGGTGCATGGTATCGCCCGTCATGCCGGTAGCTTCTTCGCGCAGGAAGCCCATTGGCACCAGCAAATCTTGGATGCCGGAATACATGCTGCGCGCCGATGCGGTTGTGGCGGGGGTCAGCTGCTGAAACTTCTTGATCGCTGCGTCAGCCTGATCGACATAGTCGCCAAACACGGTTTTGTACTTGGCTTCCGTAGCCTCCAGCTCCATCGCGCCCTTGAGGCCCATCCCGCCCAGCGCTACCGCCGTCCCAAGGATCGCCATGCTCGTTTTTGCGGCAATGTCCGATGCCTTTTTAAGCCCCGAGCCGATCTTGTCAGCAACGCCCTTGCCTTTTTCCCCAGCGCCCTCAACGCCTTTGTCAAACTCGCCCGTGTCAAGGCCAAGCGTCGCGAAAAGTTCAAACAGCTTCATGTGCTGGCCTCCTTACAGAAACGCGCTGGCGATTTCCTCGCGGATTTCGTCCGGCGTTCGGGTGTCTTTGGGTGTATCGCTGAACGTGGCGCTGTAGCTCTCGTAGGGCAAGTCCGTGCCCCTCGGTGCCATTTGTTTGTGCTGCAGCAGGCACAGCTCATACAGGCGGTTGCCGATGTATGCGCGCTTCTGTTCGTCCTTCGCGCGCTCGGCCATCAGCAATCTGAGCTGGCGCGGCCTTAGCGGGCGGGCGCAGGCTTCAATGGCTGCGACGGTTCGGCCTGCGCCGTATCCGCCGCAGATTTGAAAAAATCAGCCAGTTCTCCGTCAAAGCTCTCGCGGATGTCCGCGATGGTCTGCAATCCCTTCTGCGCGCCGATTGCCTCAACGGTCTTGCCCGTCAGCGCCGCGACCACTGCGTACAGGTCCGCGCGGTGGCTTTTCAGCAGTGCGGGGGCGAGCTTGCCGATCATATTACCGAAAGTCTCCGCGACAGTCTGGCCCGCTTTGCTGGCCTTGGTATAGCTCGCCAGCGCAGCCGATACGCTCGCGTCCGTGGCGATGTTGGCGATTGGCTCCGCGAGCAGAATCAGCGTGTCAGCCATCTGGTCGGTTGTCATTTCCGAAAGTCTCATGCTGCCTCCTTAAAAGCCGCCGCCGTATTTCAGGCGGCGGCATGTCGTCGTTACTGCGCGTTGACGATGGCCTTGCCCGCGTACACACAGGCGTTCGTCGCGGTGGTGACAATGGCGACCACGATTTCGTTGCCATCCACGGCGGTAATGTCCGCGTCGCCATCCCAAGCCGTCCAGCCGGTGGTGAGGATGTCGCCCGCGTCAGGCAGCGCAACCGTCGCGGCGGTCTTGTACTTGTAGCTTTGCAAGGCAGTCGCCTGCGGGGTGACCGCAATGCGGGTGTCGCCCTCGGTCGCACCCTCCACGCTGTAGACCAGCAGCGCAGGCGCGACGGTCAGGTCGGCAAACAGGATGATGGTCACAGGGGCTTCGTCCGCGTCCAGATCGTCACTGTGCGCGAGCATTTCAAAGGGGAGCGTGCCCTCGCCTTTGTCCGTGAACGTCATGTTGATGCCCGTGGTGTTGAGCGCGTTGGACAGGTCAATCAGCACCGCGCCGCGGCTGGTGTCCCCCACCCAGATCAGGTGCGGGATGTAGTCCGTATCCGCGATGTCGTTGCGCAGGGTGAGAGTGGTCATGCGCCCGCTGATGGATTTGTCCGCGCACATGCCCGCCAGTTGCATGTTATCGGCGGTGATTTCCTTCATGGTGCCGGTGAGTTTGACTTGCCAGCCGTCGTTGAGGGTCGCGCCCTTGGTGTTCCCGCGCAGGCCGTCGCCCTCAATCGGGCGGATGGCCGGGGTTGCCTGAAAGGTGCCGCCGCCCTGCGTCAAGCCCAGCACGTAGGTGTCGCTGGCAAGCGCGGTGCGAATCGCCGCTTTCAGCGCGTCCGCGTCGGCATAGGCCGCATAGTTGAAGTTTTTGAGAAACGCGCCCGCGTTGAGCTGCAGCTTCTGGAAGCTGGTCGCCCGTGCGCCCTTAATCATGATATATACCTCCTTGGCCGTCAGGCCGGGTAGTAGTGCGCCTCAACGCTCACGCGCCCGCCGAGAACGCTGGTGTCGGTTGGATCGTCGTAGTATTGCAGGAAGCCCGCGCCGTTGCGCTCGAGCGTCACCATGCCAGCGTCGTTTGCCAAGTCCAGCCGCAGACCCGCTTCGGGGATAGCCGCCGCGATGCTGTCGAGGATTGTGGCGCGCACGACCTGCGCGTCGTACCCGCTGGCACGCTTGACCCACACAAAGGCGGTCAGGAATCCGGCTGACAGAATCGCCCCGGCGCCGACCTCGTAGGTGATGTAGGGCATGGCGGCGTTGTCCGGCACGTTTCCAATCTCGTAGGCGGGAACCGCAGCGGATGCATAGCGAAACCCGCCCCAGAACGCTTGCAGCGCGGCGTGCATGGCCGAGATCACAGAATCACCTCCGCAGTCACCTGCGCGTATTGCAGCACTGCGCAGGCTGGCGTGTGCATATCGGCGCTGTTGCTGGTGACGCGGAACTCTACGCCATCAGCCACGCGCTTTACGCGGTCGTTTTGGCGCAGCGTAACGCTGACAGGCACCACAATGATGTACTGCGTGGCAAGGCCGTTACGGTACGCGATTTGCGCCTCGCGGCTATTGTTCAGGGAAACGCCAGCCTGGAAGGTTGCGCCGTCTACCCATGTTTCGATCTTGCCGCCCAGGGGGGAATCCGTCTGGGTCAGCGTGCGGCGCTTGAACGTCTCGAAGAAGTCCGTCAGCATTACAGCGGCACCACCTTGAACATGCGCCGATAGGGGCGCAGTCGGTCAGCGTACACCACAGGCCAGCTCACTGGCGCGCCGGTGCTGTTGGTTGCCATCGAGCGGGAATAGTTGCCGAAGCTCTCGCTGGTCACTGCGCTGGGTGCGTTCGCGGCTACATAGGCTGCGATCTCCGCCACCAGTGCAATGAACTTTCGAGGCGGGTGGAGTATCCACACGCGCCCCGTGAAGGCCTCATCGTCCGCGTCGGTCAGGTGAAAGCCGTCTGTGTCCACAGTCGGCAGATACACGCCATCGTTGAGCCGTGATCCCGTAATGGCGATGTAGTCGCCTTCGGCCAGCCCGGCATTAGGCGTAAGTACGCCATCCACCAGCGCAAAATCACCCTCAATGCATGGGGTGTCCGCGTCCTGAAAGTGGTTTTTGCACTCGGCCATTACATCGGCAATGTCAATCGCCATTACGGGTCACGCTCCTTTCGTCAGGTCATGGGGTCATCAGGCGCCCTTGACCAGGGTGACGTTGATATGCTTGAGAGGCTTGCTGTCAGCCGCCCACACAAGAGCGACGTGGGCTTTGGTGCTGGTGCTGGCGGCAATCTCGGTCGTGGCGCTCACCCAGTCGGTGTAGCCGGAAAGGGCGGTGCCGAAGGTCGGGGTCACGTCGGCAGAGCCGAGCTTGTACACCAGCTTGGTATTGCTGGGCACAGGCTCGGTGATTGCCAGCAGGGTGCCGTTGGTCGCCGCGCCTGCCGTGCTTACCACCTTGGCGGCAGCGATGGCGTCCAGCGCGGTGTAGTTGACGATCTCCACGCACTTGCTGTCATCGCGCAGATACGGCACAGCGTGCTTCGTGGCGAAGTAGGCGGTGCGGCCATACTCCACATTGCGGGAGCTTTCCACTGCCACGTCCTTTTTCATGACGAGGCCAAGCGCGCCGGGGCGAACGATGTAGCTCTTGCGGTTCTTGGCGCTGGAGGCGGGCTTGAGGCGGTTGGAGGGCACCAGCTGGCAACCCCAGATTTCGCCGACGGTGTTGCCCTTGATCAGCACGGCCTCGGCCTGCATCTCGCTCGCCTTGGTGAAGTCATCGTCCTTGCGCAGGGCGGTCATGTCGGCGGGCGGCAGGATCAGCGTCTGCACGCCGCCCTGATCTTCGCCGAACAGCTCCAGCGCTTCCGCGATCGTGTCGGCGGTCAGGCCCGCGTTGTACACGCCGTACTTCAGGGTCGCGTCGCCCATCTCGGTCACGAACTCGGCGTCGGCTGCATCAGCGATGGCCTTGATGAGCTGGTCGCCCGCCTCGCTGACGGGGTCGCCGTAGGCGCTCAGCATGGCTTCGTCGGTGATGGTCACGCCCTTGGCGAGCTTGTGCACGGTCTTGGTCACGCTGTCGGCCGTGAGGGCTACCTGCGTAATCTGGCCGTTCTCGTTGACCACGGAAGCCGCGCCGATGTAGGCGTACTTGGGAAGGGTCACGGTGTCGCCAGCGCCGCCAGCCAGGGAGGTGTCAACCTCGGCGAGCGGGGCGAAAACGATGTTGTCGGTGAGCTTTTCCTCGATGTAGTCAGCCATGACCTGCGGGATCACGAGGTTGCTCTTGAGGGTTTCCGCGAAGAACTGGAGGTTGAGATTTTTGAACATGGGTTATTCTCCTTTCAGGGCCGCATAGGCCTGAGGGTCTTTCGCGGCAATCGCCGCGCGTTCAGTAACTGACATTTTGGCGAACGCCTCCTTGCCGACAGAGGCTTTCCCGCCGCTGGGCGGGTTGGTCGGGGGAACGCCGCCCTGCTGGGTAGTTGCAAAGAAATCGGCGTATTCCGATTTGAGCGGGGCGATCAGCGCATCCACGCCGTCAAGCTTGCCGTCCTCTGTGAGAGTGGCCGCCGACAGGTCAACCGCCTTGAGCAGCGCCTTTTGCGCGCTCTCGCGAACCACACCGGCCGCTTTGAGCGCATCGATGAGCAGCGCCGCCTTCTGGGCATTGGCCTTTTCGGCCTCGACCTGCGCCTTGAACGCGTCGAAATCGGCCTGTACCTTGGCCGCGTCGGGCGTTTTGGCCTCCATGTCGGCGAGCTTCGCTTGCAGCCTATTGCGTTCTTCCGTGACGGCCGCGAGCGATTCCGCACCGCCCTGCGCGTCTTTGAGTTGGTTTTTCAGCGCGTCCGTTGCTTCGGTGTGCGCCTCGATGATCTGCTCGATCTTGTCTTCCTCCAGACCGAGCGCCTTGAGCATTTTTCTGGTTAGTGACATGTCACAATCTCCTTTGCTTTGGGGGCGGTGCTTCGCCCATGATTGTTGTATGCAAAAGGCCGCACGTTACATTGCGCGGCCTGGTTGCCTTGGCTACTCGACAAAGCCCTCGCTCAGCGCAGCGGAACCGACCGCTTGCAGCTCCGCTTTGCCCTGTTCGATTGCGTCCTTGATGTACGCCCGGCCTTTCAGTTTGTAGGTGCCCTCATGCACGAACGGGCTATAGAACAGGCTGTTTCCGACTGTGACGGTATCCGGTCCGTCCGCCTCGACCTCGTAATTAACGTCTCGCATCAAATCGCCCGTGTGACGAATATCGGTATGCGTTGCCCCCGTTTCGCGCCCTTGGGAATCACGCGTAGGGTGCGGGTCTGTGTAGCCGCTGCGCATCTGTTTGACGATCAGCGCAACGGCCTTTATTCCGATGGCGGTCAGCGCGCGCAGCTTATTTCCGGTCATCTGCAACTTGATTTCGCCGCGATGATCCACAAACTTGATCTGCGTCGGCACCGTCTACACCTCCACGTCGGTAATCAGCACGCAATGGCATTGGATGACCTCTGCTGCCGGAGCGGATGGGTCGCCTGGATACATCAGCGTATTGCCGGCCGATGTCTGGAACGCCTCCCCCTGCGGGATTTTCGTCCCGTTCAGGTCGGCGTGCGTATCGCGCGTGTTGACCATGCGGGCCGACCATTCTTTGGTGATCTTTAGCCCCATGGCGGCGGCCTCGTTCCCCGCATCGTTGCGGGCTTGGCTCTGGACGCGCACCCGCTCGGTCTGCGCCACGCGCTGCGCTTGATACTGGCTCTGCCCCGTTACCGCGCGGATCCGCTTGATGATCTCGCGCTGGCTTTCGCCCTTGATGGTAGCCTGCGCCAGCTCACTTGTGAGGCGCTGCACGACCGTGGGGCTGCTGCCAAGGTTGCGATAGGCCAGCTTTGTGAACGGCGTTTCGCGCTCGCTCAGCAGTATATCGATCTGTCGGCGGTCATACTGGTTGAATGCGACCTTCCCCCCGGCCTTGCTGCTGATGGCCTTGGCAGTAAAGGTTCGGTTTGCGATGTAAACGCCCGTGCGCGCCTTGAGGATTTCCGGCCTTGCGGCGGACCCGGCAGCGGCCAGGCGTTGGCGGATTTTCTCCGCAACGCCATCCTGCCGGAGCGCCTCACGCGTGAAGCCCGCCCGCCACCGCTTTACCTTTGCTGGCGTGTTGTAAAACGGGTTGGGCTTGATCTTTCCCGCGTCCACATCGGCGATTTTGCGCAGGAATGCGGCGTTGTCTTGCAGCGCGCCATTGAGCGCACCGGCAAAGATTTCGCCCAGCCGCCTTTCCAGCCCCCTCATGATTGCATCAGAGGCGAGCTCTCCGGCATCTTTCATGCGGCATCACCTCATAGCAATCCAAGAGACTTATACGCCTCAAATATCTTTGGCCCCTGATAAGCAATCCAGTCAACCATTTCTTCGTTTGTCGCCCACGAACGCGCCTCGCGGGAACTGTGAGACAGCCCGGATTCATACAGAAACGCGTGGACGATCTCGTGCCGCAGACAAAGCCGCTCATAGGCCCTCAGGTCAGCGCACTCATGCGGCTTCGATACATCGTGAAACTTGCGAACGACGATTGTTCTCACGCTCTCATCGCAATAGCCGCCGCGATTTTGGAGACCTGCGTCCTCTTTCTTTTTGCGATAGACAATCTTCCACTCAGCGCCAAGGATTGAGACCGTATCAGGCTGATTGTCCATCGTTGCCTCCTGCGTCAAGCGTCGCTTGCAAATCATCCATGGAGGGCTGCCCCGCCACATCCTCGACGGCCTTGTCGATCAGCAGCTGGGCGATCTCATCATCGGCAATCATCGGGTTAAGCTCCAACGCCTTTTTGCGGGTCAGGTCGGAGCGGGCCGTGTAGATTGCCTGAATGATTTCTTCCTCGTTGGAAATCGTCTGGCGGCGAAACGCGATGTTCTCGGTCTGCACGCCCGCCAGTTCCAGCAGCCCCTGGCAGAACGCGAATGCCTGCCATTCGTAGCGGTCGGCTTTCAGGTTCAAGTTCGCCATGGCCGCCTTGATGGCGACGTTGGTCAAACTGCCCCCGGACAGTTCCTCAAGGTTGAGCGCCATGTAATCCTTGTACATGGCCTTTTCAAGCAGCTCCAAGGCTTTGACGCGGGCTTCGTGCGGCACGTCAATGGTGTGCGGGGTCGCAGATGCCTGCCCGCTGTCGGGCGATTCTGCATACACGGCCTTAATGCGGTTGATCTCCGCCAGCATAGCAATGACCTCATCAGCCGTGCCGCCGAAGTTGCTGATGGCCCAGTACACATCATTGGTTCGCTCAAGGTTATCGGCAAAGTCGGACAAAATCACGTCGTATGCGTCCAGCTTCTGCCGCAAGCTGTCGGTCAGCTCGCTCCGCTGGTAGCCATTGGCCGCAAACGCCACGATGGGCAGGCGCTGAGCGGATGCAACCGCCTCGGTTGTCGCTCCGAAACCGTCCCGGACCGTGCGGGTGACATAGGCCCGCTTGGGTTCCAGCACCTTGACCGTGCCGCCGTACTCAACCAGCGTAACGCCATCCGCCTCAAAGATTCGCGCATAACGCGGGCGCTTCTCGGATATCCGCCAGAATTGTATCAGCACGCGGATTTCGCTGGTCACCTCATCCACCAGTGCGACAGCGCCCCCGTCCGTGCCACGAACGGCAGGGATCATCTCGACGCGGTCAAGGTTGTAGAAGCCGTAACACACGCCATGCAACAGGGCTTTTTCGCCGATCTGCTCAAGCGTTTTGTCGAACCCGCGCCCCAGCTTCGCCTTGATGTCCTTACCGTCCATGCCAGATTCTTTGTCATCGTTGATTTTCAGGCCGTTGGACAACAGGAACTGGTTCTGCTGGGTGACAAAGCGGAATATATGATTGCTCGGGATTTTGGCCGTCGCGACCTCGCCGTTGATCGGGATGCTCTTGGGCGGCTGCCCCGGTTCTGCGTGGGTCTGCACGCCGTCGAGCTGCAGCTTCTTCCTGCGCAGAATCGTCGGGTTAGAGCCGATGAAATACAGTTCCGCGTCCAGCCCTGTGGAGAACTCCTGCGTGGCGCGGTAGTCATCCGCAATAGTGAACGCCAGCTTCGGGCGGTCGCTCTCCTTTGCCTTGACCCAGTCCTGATAGGTGAAATTGGTATACACAGGCTACCCCCTAACCGCGCTTGATGAGCCGCATCGTGCGCACGAAATATCGGAATGCGTCCGGCATGTGGTCGTTGGCTTTGAGCGGTTTGTCGACCTCGGACTTATCGTCCCACAGATACCCCGCCATTTCTTCGCACAGGTGCGGGCAGGCGGTGCGAACGACCTTGATTGCTCCGCGCTGTATGGCGGTTGCCGTGTCGCGGATGCCGTCCAGCACGTCGTTGTCGGCCTTGTCGACATGCCAGCCGCGCTTGCGAACCAGCGTGATAAAGGACGCTGCGGACGGGTCAATGATGATCCGCGACACGCTCACGTCGTGCATCAGCGATTGCATCGCGTCCATATATTCATCGTCGGTCAGCTGGTGGCGCTCGTCGCGGCCAGAGTAGTAATACTCGCGCATGGCATACCACACCGTACCGCACAGCCCCCACAGGATCATGGCCGTGGCGTTCTGCGTGCCGTAGTCAATCGACACGACATACTGCACGGGCTTGGCGGGCAGCGCATCCACCAGGCAATCAGCGAACGCCGGATACACCAGCCCCTGCGCCGCAACCCAGCGCCCAAGGATGAACCGGTCATAGTAGACGGTACCGGCATAGTCGCGCTTCATGCGGGCGACCACAGCGGGATCGTTGAAGGGATTATCGTCGATTGTGTAGGACTGCTGGTAGATATCGCCTTGCAGCAGCGGATCGTCCAGAAACCGCTTGAACCAGTGCGTTGGCCCCTCGGGATTGCATGTGCCGTCGAACCGGCTGTAAGGCTTGTCGAGGCGGCTTTTGAGCATCTGGAACACTTCGGGGTTCCACGTGGTCACTTCGTCGCCGTAGCAGTATTTCATGCCATTGCCGCGGATCAGGTTCACGCGCCGGATGTTGTCCGCGCCAAGGCAGAAGCACTTTTCGCCGAACAGTTCCGCGCTGTTGTCGCTGTGGATGTCGCTGACCAGCCCGATCCCGTACAGCCCTTGCAGCGGCTGAATGATGTTGCGCTGAATCGTGCCCTTGGTGTTGCCCAAGATCACATTCAGTCCGGGCAGCCCATGAACGGCCAGCAGCCGCTTGGGGATCATGAAGTAATCGCCGTAGGTCTTGCCGCTGCGGGTCGCGCCGGTCTTGACATTCCAAACCTTGACGGCGTTACGCCGATACTCCGCCTGTTTCGGGCTCAGGAACGCCATCAGCGCCAGCCTCCTTGTCCAGCCGTGCCATCATCTCAGCGATCTTGGACAGGCTCTGTTCGTCGGTATTGGGCGTGGCGGCGACGTCGCGGAGGTCTTTGAGCGCGGAGGCAACCTGTTTAAGACCCATGCGGTCTATCGGCCCGATACCGAAATCAATCTGTTCTGTGTCGCTGATGGTTTCGCGGGTCGGGTAAGGCCGCCCCTTGCCATCTTCTGCGTCGTACTCGATTACTCGCTCGCGGTGCTTGTTGCGTACCACATGCTGCGTGAGTTCTGCGGCGGCAATCTCTGCCTTGGAGAGCAAGGTGTCGCTGAGCGCAAGGATTCGGGTCAGGCGGTCGGCGTTCTGATCGGATTTCTGCTCAAGAACCTTTCGAACCGTTTTTTGGTACAATTGCGGTTCAAGTTTGGTTCGGTTCGCCGTCCACTCTTCGGCAGCGGCTTTTTTCTTGATCGAGCTGACGGATATGCCGTACTTTTCAGCCAGTACCCGAAAGCTGCCACCGCCGCTGACGTAATCAGCGCGGATTGTTACCCAGTCTGCCACACCGATCACGCACCTCCGGCGACGATTTGTGCATAGAGAAGCGCCCCGGCCGTTATCAGCCAAGGCGCTAGTTTCAGGCGATATCTCGCCCAGCGAATGGAGATTACTCGTCCTCACAGCATTCGCAATTATAGTATATCACACGTTTGGGTGTATCAGGGTGTATCAGGGTGTATCCACTTTTAGCGCATCCAGAGCGCTTCTGCGTTGCGGATAATGCGGAGGATTGATTCCCGCGTGTACCGCATCGCCTGGGCGATTTTGCGGGCAGGCTGATGCTCGACATACCGCCTGCGCAACACCTCCGCATCGCGCGCATCCGTCACGCGAGCAATCACAGGCTGTAAATCCTCTGCGTACATCGCCAGCTTGCGGTCGATGCGGTCAATGTCGGCGCGCAGATCGGCAATGTACAGCCCGTACTGCTCCACCTTGGGCGCTGTGGAGGCTGCGCGCGGCATCCCGTCGCCAATCCCGCCTGATGTGGTGGCGGCGCTTTCTGCGCGGACTAGGCGCTCTTGCAGGGTGTCTTTCGTGCGCATTAGGTGGCGCATCTCGGCAAGGGTTTCAGGTATGGTCATCGGGCACCTCCTGCTGCACCGTCGTAAGGGCTGCCTCGACGATCTCGCGCGAATATTTAAGGCTTTGCCCGCAATCTGGACAGTAGTCGTACTCATAACTTTGGTACGGCAGCTTCGCTTCCCCTCTTGGAAAGGGGAAGTTTTTCCCGCAGGATGGACAGCCCCATGCACACGAGCTGGTTCCTCCCGGACATCGCGCAACTGATACAATGCGGGCGTCTCTTGGTAACCTATTCTCCAGCGCCTCCGCGCCCATCAGGGCGGCTTGCTTTGCAGCGGGGGTGCAGAACAGGTCGGCGATGTGACGGAGCTCGGCGGCAGCTTCTTGGGGGGTCATAGGCCCTCCTTCTGCGCCCTTGCGGCGGCGATGTCGGCGGTGGATGGCTTGCGCGGCCACGCGCGCCATGTAACGCCATAAGATGCGCTTGCCTGCTTTTGAGGCTTAAATATGCGCATATAATCCGCTTGCTCATATCCGCTTACCGCAAATTGCCCAAAATGCTCAATGTAAATCGGGTCATCTGGGTGGTTGATTCCATAATCGTGTGCTTCTTGAAGCGTCAGCGGCAGGTTCGGCTGCGTGTCCGCAAGGTAGGCACGCAATGCCTTGTACCAGCAATCCATGCACAGGTATTCCTGATCGGTTTCATGCCCGCCCCTGCGGATAACGGCGTTCCAGATGTCATTGGGTACCGTGAATTCCACGACGGGCCCGCCGCACTTGCAGCACGGAATGGTGGACGGGTTGGCGGCGTTCCATGCCGCCGCTGCTTGTTCCTCTGTTGTGGGCGGCGGTAGCTTGCCTTGCATCCCGCAGCCGAAACACCCACAGTAATCTTCCGCGCTTGACACGTAGTAGATACGCCCAAACGCCTTTCGCATCACGGGCACTTTGCCGCACACGCGGCAGGGGTTGAGCTTAATCATGGTCGGCCTCCTTGAAGTCCAGTTCAGCCCCGCATTTCGGGCAGTAGTTGTAATCGTTGTCGCGCGGTGTGCCGTTCATCAGTATAAACGGCTCTCCGCAAAACGTGCATTGGTATGTTCCCTCGCCGTCAAACTCCACCCATTCGCCGTGTCTGACAGGCGCAACGTCGGCGGCGGGAAGGTCATTCAGGCGCATCGCCATTTCGTGAAGCGCGTTTGCCCCGCGAACATCGCCAGCCTCAATCGCCTTGTGCTCTGCATCAAACGCCCTGTTTACGGCTTGCTCCTTGCTGATGTAGTCACTCATGGTCGGCCTCGCTTTCTGCGCCATCAGGCGCGTTCCAAAACCTATCATGTCGTTCTTTGTAGAGGCTATCTAGGATGTGTGTCGGAACTGAAAGCCCTATTTTTTCAAAGTAGAAAACACACGGGGTAACGGCCTCAACAACCCGCCCAAACCTTAAAGCGTTTCGATAGGTAACGTTATTTCGGCAAAGTGTATCCGGCAGGAACTCGATGTATTGTCGAAATTTTTCAACGCTCATGGTGCTTTTGATGTAGTTGCACGGTCGGCAGGCTGGGAACAAGTTTTCAGTTTCATTTCGTGCGCTTGTTGGGTTAGCTCCTCCAACCGCTATGATGTGATCGACCTGCATCTGCTTGATGGTAATTTCCTGCCCGCAATACGCGCAGTGCCCTTGCGTTTTGCCATACACAGCCAGCCGTTGCTTTGGGGTGAAACTTTTGCGTGCGCTCATGGTTTTTCCTCCGGCGCGTCCTTTTGTGTCCACCCGCGTTTACCCTTGTACTTGTAGTAGTAGCAGGTTCCCGCGTCCGGAACCTCATCTCCGTAACGCATTGATGATTCGCATTCGATGTTGTAAGGCTTCTCAAAGATTGGTACTTTGTGGTAGTCGCAATACGGAATCATTTCAATTCTCTCGTTCGGATAGCCACTGCCCGGATAATAGGATTCAACGGTAAGCCGATCTTCGATTTTTATATTTCCATAACACCCATGCACGCAGGTCTTGCAGTTCTTTCGCGCTGGATTTGCGTTACACGATGATTCGTGTTGCATGGCATTGCATGGGCGCAGAAAGCACCTTGCGCAATAGTCGCATTTGTAAGCCGTTACGGGTTTCATTCGCTCACCTCCGGCGCGTTTTCCTCGCACGGGCCGCGCCACATGAAACATCGTTGGCTTCTACCTATGTATTTACAGTGGGGTGGTGTGAACTGAAAACCATCGTCATCGTGCGCGCATACGTCACAATGGCTTCCGCCGTTGGCAACGTAAAGTAAGTCTTTTACCGCCGCATCCCTCTCCCGCGTGACGGTCGCAAGGGAGGCGGTCAGGCGGGCAACTTCGGCAGATAACGCGTCCTCCCGATCGTGTGATGCTTGCGTCTCGCCCAACAGGGTTTCTTCCCGCTGGTAGGCGGTGCGTAACGATGCCAGCAGGTCGGTCATACTTTGCGCAGCAGCAACCATCGTTTGTTCAAAGTCGTAAAGACTCATGCCTAGCACGTTTCCGTCGATATGGTACAGATAGGCATCTTCTTCCAGTTTCAACAACGCATCCACCCGCGCCTGAATCTCCGCCAACCGGGCGGGGGTCATGTGATTATCCATGAGCTTCTTCCTCCCTTTCCACGCTTCTCCGCGCTTCGAACCCGTCCGGATACCGCTTGCGCAGTTTCTCAATGTTCCCGGCAGCGACTTCTTCCAGCGTCACACCCAGCCCGGTTGCCAATTCTGCGACGTACCACAGCACATCCCCAAGCTCGATTTTCATCGCTTCGCGGTCAAACTCATGGCCTTGGTACAGGTACTTTTTGTAGATGTCGGCAACCTCTCCGGTTTCGCCACACAAGCCCAAAATACCGTTTTCGATCATCGCACTTACCAAATGAGTGCTGCTTGTTCGCTGTGCCAGCGATTGATACTCGTTTAGGGTCATCGGGTTTCCCTCCCTGCGCTATTGCGCGGCCTGTACGTTATGCACAATCAATAATTCATAACATTGTGCAACTTTTCATTTTGTAACCGCCTGTAACCGCTTTTGTAACCGCTTGGCGTTTTCGCAAACCCTTGATTCCATTGACTTGTAACCGCTGTAACCGCTGTAACCGCCTGTTTTTCGATCTTACGCGCGAGAGAAAATAATTAGACCCCCGCGCGTTTTATTTTTACGTAGTATATATGTGTGTGTAAAAAAGCGGTTACAAGCGGTTACACGGTTACAACCCTTATGACATAAGGCTTTCATTGTAACCGCATCCCATTTTAGGCGGTTACAAGCGGTTACAATGACCAGATTATACTTCGTTTTCGACCACCGTGCCGCCGTCCTCGTCTCGATTAACCTCAATCGCAACGCATCGCATCGCAACAGGCAGGGCTTTTATTCGCTTAAGCACTGTATTGTGTCCGCCTGATAACTTGAGCAATCCCTGCCTTTTCGCCCAGCTTAGAAACGATTCGGAGCTATACCCAGCGTCGTTCATGAGGCGGTCAAACACCGATTTGATAACGTATGCGCGTCCTTCCGGCTCGCTTACCGCACCCCAGCACTCCCCGCTGTACTCGTTAAAATTGTTGGTCTGGAACCGCCCCGGATTGCTCGCTATTGTATCCATCAGCCAGTTATAGGCCCGCCTGTTCGCGTCAGCCTGCGCACTGGTAGTCAGGTACGGCAGGATTTCCGCAACGGTCAGCGTGTGCGCATCCTCAAACAGAAGCATATCGGCCAGCGCGTCGGCGGTGAGCACAAGCGAGGCTGCCAGCGTCTGCTTGTCGGTTGCCTTGCCCGCGAGCTGTTCGAGGTACACCTGCTGGACAGATCGCGCCGAATCCATGCAGCCTTCGTTGGATAACGCCGCCACAAACCGTTTGCCCGCGTGCCCGAAGTGGCGCGTTAGAATCGCCACAGCCCCGCGCGGATCGCTGAAAAGCTGCTCCTCTTTGCAGTCGATTTCCAGCACGCGGTTGATTGCGCCCGCGCCGCTGTTGCCGTTGGTGATGGGCTGCTCGCCCGTGCTGATCGTGCAGTTGCGCCATGATGGCGTGCGTTGAAGCCCGCCCGATTTCGCGCCACGGTTCCGCCCCACGCCCTCGCACAGCATGTAGATCAGTCGGTCAAAATCCTTGCGCTCCTTGATGACCTGCAATTCATCCAAACACAGCGGCAGGTTCCCGCAGAAAGCCGCTTGCAGCTCTCCCGCCACGTCGGTTCCGTTGAAGCTCTTGCAGTAGTCACCAATGCCTGGAGCCGCCCACACGCTGGCCGCCAGCATCAGGCCAACGGTTTTTCCTGCCCCTGCCCCACCCCAAACGTGCACCATGAATGGCAGCGCGTCCATCGGCTTGACCAGAACACTTGCGAAACTGGCGGCCAGCATGACACGCGCGGCGATGCTCTTTCCTGCGCGTACCTCTTTCGCCAGCGCCATCCACTCAGTTTCTTTGCCATGGGTGCGGACGCATTCAAACATGTGGCGGTAGGAATCATTGCCATCGAATACCAGGTTGTCTACGTAAGGCGAAAACCCGTATCCATCCACCCATCCGAGCCGCCCGACGCTGGATGCTTCCGGCAATTGATCGTAGTTCATGTTTTCCATGGCGGACAGGTACGTAACCAGCCCCTTGGCGTTCTCGCTGTCCACGCCAATACCGTAGGAGGCCAGCCCGACGATCTTCTGCGCGCTGCTCAGCACCTGTTTGTCAAACACGACCTTTCGCCACCGCCTGCCGCGCTGGTAGGCGATTTCCTGCTTGACTTCGCCCGTATCGATGTTGATCAGGCGGCGGACCGGCATAATCGGGTGTGCGCAGATGACCTGTTCACCCCAGTTGGCATCCATCAGCGTCACGCCCATATCGTCGCATTCGTATCGCCCGCTGGACAACTCCACCGGCTGCTTGTCAAAGCGCGTGACGTTGGCTGTGGGGTCTTCCCGCGTGCCTTTCAACGCCTTGAGATAGGCTGTCCACATCGATCTGAATGCGGCGATACCTGCCGCCTTGGCCTTTTTGGAGACGATCTCCAGCATCTGCGCCAGCTTAAGCGGCGTGTCGTGGAACTTGTACAGCCACTCGAACACCGTTTCGCCGTCTGTGTAGTCCTGATAGGTCCAGTCGGGCACTAGGTCGCGTATTGTTGCCGTGTCCTGTTCCACGCCTCCACCACCTCATCCTCGGCGCGCTGTGCCGTGTCGTATGCCTCGTGGATATGCTGCTGTGCGTATGCCCACAGCGGATTGATTTCGGCTGCTGGGTCGGCTGGCCGCAGCCGGTCAATGCAGTTGCGCAGGAATCGCCACCACGCGAATGCCGCGTCAGCTGCCCCCTGAGCGTCCCGCGCCGCCTGTGTCAGCATCGCCACGGCCGTCTTGCGCTGCTTGGCCTGTGCGGCCTCCA
>Ga0351906_1088_pt1 | contig 26419 bp, 26 predicted proteins | sample BONcelHT113001E5_FD_206866 | JGI IMG/M metagenome (GOLD analysis project Ga0351906, IMG submission 206866) | Enriched cells from coal bed in the Powder River Basin, Montana, United States - BONCAT cells T11 rep1 HSBNCT.T11.300.1.E5 ... | reverse complement strand
GTCGAGCAGGTGTTGGCAGAAGTCGGAGGGCGCCCGGGTGATCTGGGTGCGGTCGTGGTGGGTACGGGGCCGGGCACCTTCACGGGAGTCAGGATCGGCGTGGCGTCGGCCCGCGCCGCCGCGCTCGCGCTCGACATACCCGTGCTCGGGGTGTCGTCGCTGTCGGCGCTGGTGGCCGCGGCGGTGGATAGAGGGGTGGCGGATCGCATCGATGTGGTGGTCCCTGTGGTCGATGCGCGTCGAGGCCAGGTGTTCGCCGGAGTCTACCGTCGCGAGGAGTGTCGCGAAGACGAGGGAGGCGGGTGTGCCGACACCCTCCTCTGTTCCTCGCCCGCCGGTCTGTGGGTGCAGCAGGGCGGGCCGTTCGCGGCGGCTCCCGATGAGCTCGAGGAGCTGGTAGCTGAGAGAACCGGGCGCCGGGAGGCGGAGCATCGACTCCTTGTAGGGCACGTCGGTCTTCTGTTGGCAGCGGGTGGGGGAGAGCGCGTCGCCGCGGAGGTGGAGGCCGCCTATCTCATACAAGGGCAGTCACGAATCGGGGGCTCCGACGCCTTCGAGGGCCGGGGCATGCGGGAATGGCTGACTCGGGTGCTTATCACCGGCCGGCGCGCGTCGGACTGCGGGCGCGTGGGCGAACTGGGGACGCCGGAGGGCGTACGCCCCACGTACGTGCGGGCGCCCGACGCCGACCGGCACATCAAGAGGATGCGGGACCCGTGGCAGACGTGAGCACGTTCGACCTGCGCGAGATGACCGAGGCGGACCTACCCGCGGTTCTCGAAGTGGAGACGGCCTGTTTTGCGGAGCCGTGGACGCCGGGCATGTTGCAGGCGGAACTCAGGCATCCCCTCTCGTGGCACCGTGTCGCGCTTTGCGAGAACGACGAACTCGTGGGCTTCATCGTGGCGCGATACTACGGCGACGTGTGGCACGTCATGGACCTGGCCGTCGCGTCGCAGTGCCGCAGGGGCGGCCTCGGAGGGAGGCTGTTGGACGAGCTCCTGGGTCACACCCCCAGGGACGTGCCGGTGGTGCTGGAGGTGCGCGAGGGCAACGTGGGGGCCATCGCCCTCTACCGGAATCGCGGGTTTCGGGATTCCGGGCGTCGCCCTCACTACTACGCGAACACGGGGGAAGCGGCCTTGCTTATGGTCTACGGCCCGGAAGTGGCGTGGTGAGCGGCGGCGCGCCGAGACACCGGGAGTCGGCGGCGCGCGACGGCGTTCTACTGGCGATCGAGACATCCTGCGACGACACCGCCGCCGCCGTGCTGTCGCCCGGAGGCGACGTGCTTTCGTCAGTTACCCACTCCCAAGACGTGATCCACGAGCGCTACGGCGGCGTGGTGCCCGAGGTGGCCGGCAGAGCACACGTGGAACGCGCCACCGTGGTGGTGCGCGAGGCCATGGCCGGCGCCGGGGTGGGTTTTTGCCACCTGGGTCGCGTCGCGGTGACCGTGGGCCCCGGTTTGATCGGCGCCCTCCTGGTGGGGCTCCACACAGCCAAGACGATCGCGTGGGCTCATCGGCTGCCCCTGACGCCGGTGAACCACCTGCACGGGCACCTGGCCGCTACGCGGCTTGCGGATCCCGATGCTCCCTTCCCGCTCGTTACTCTCGTGGCTTCCGGCGGGCACACGTTGCTGGTGCGCGTCGACGGGCCGGGACGGTTCTCCCTACTCGGTCAGACCCTGGACGACGCCGCCGGCGAGGCGTTCGACAAGGGCGCTCGGCTTCTCGGGCTCGGCTATCCGGGCGGCAGGGATCTGGACATACTCGCGGAGACCGGCGACCCCAAGGCGTACGAGTTTCCGATCGGCCTCAAGCGGTCGGGCAATCTCGACTTCTCCTTCTCCGGGGTGAAGACTTCGCTTTACTACCTGCTCCGTTCCTGGACGGCCGAGGAACGCGCCGAGCGCGCGGCCGATGTTGCCGCCTCCTATCGTGAGGCGCTGGTGGAGGCGCTGGTCTCGAAGCTGTTGACCGCCGCAACCGCGGAAGGCGTACCGACTGTGGCCATCGGCGGCGGGGTAGCCGCGAATTCGCTGCTGCGGCGCCGGGTGATGGAGGAAGGAGGGCGACGCGGTCTGCATGTGGTGGTGCCGCCTCTCCGGTTCTGCACGGACAACGCGGCGATGATCGGAGCTGCCGCATTGTCCGGCCCGGTGCTTCCCTTCCCGGTCTACTTGGACTTGGAGGCTTCGGCCTCGCTTCCCTTGGAACTGACGCCGGGCGTCTGAGGGGCGTCACCGGCTGGCGGGGCCGCGTTCGCCGCGCCTCTGCGGACGCAGGTGCGCGAGGTGGGGCCGCAGGGCCTCCCGCGGGGTATGCGGCGCGTCGGTGGCCAGGGGGGCGGCACGACGACCGGCCCCGGCATCGCCTCTTCGTTTGACATTTTCTGAGTGGGGGCATATCATAGGCAGCGACTTGGCACTCTCTACGCGAGAGTGCCAATTCAGCGTAACGAGTGCATCGTCGCCGAGTGGGCGACGGCTCTGGGCAACGGACGACAGGAGGGTTTGTGCATGAAACTTGTGCCGCTTGAGGACAGGGTCGTAGTCAAGGTCCTGGAAGAAGAAGAGAAGACGGCCAGCGGTATCGTTTTGCCGGATACGGCGAAAGAGAAGCCGCAGAAAGCCAAAGTGCTGGCAGTCGGTCCCGGTCGCTACGACGACGGCGACCTGATCCCAGTGGGTGTGGCCGAGGGTGACATCGTCATCTTCAGCAAGTACGGGGGCACCGAAGTCAAGGTCGACGGCGACGAGGTCCTGATTCTTCGTGCGTCTGACATCCTGGCGAAGGTGGAGTAGTAGACCGAGACCGATATGGTCGGCGTTGCCGAGACGGGCGATTTCGCACACAGCGTATAAACCCGCGGCGCGCAGTTGTAGAGCAGCTAAGGAGGCTGACAGACTTATGGCAAAAGATATCAAGTACGGCGAGGAAGCCCGCAGGGCCCTCGAGCGCGGCGTGAACCAACTGGCCGACGCGGTCAAGATCACTCTCGGCCCCAAAGGCCGGTACGTGGTACTCGACAAGAAGTTCGGCAGCCCGACGATCACCAACGACGGCGTGACCATCGCCCGGGAGATCGAACTCGAGGACGCCTTCGAGAACCAGGGTGCCCAGCTGGTGCGCGAAGTGGCCACGAAGACGAACGACATCGCCGGTGACGGCACCACCACAGCCACGGTGCTCGCCCAGGCCATCGTGCGTGAAGGCCTGAAGAACGTAGCCGCCGGCGCCAACCCCATGGCTCTCAAGCGCGGCATCGAGAAAGCCGTCGATGTGGCGGTCGAGGAGATCAAGGCTCTGTCCAAGGAGATCTCCGGCAAGTCCGAGATCGCCCGGGTGGCCACCATCTCAGCCGACGACTCCGAGATCGGCGACGTCATCGCCGATGCCATCGAGAAGGTGGGCAAGGACGGCGTGGTCAACGTCGAGGAATCCAACACCTTCGGCATGGACCTGGAGTTCACGGAAGGTATGCAGTTCGACAAGGGTTATCTCTCACCCTACTTCGTCACCGACCCCGAGCGCATGGAAGCGGTGCTGGAGGATCCCTTCATTCTCATCGCCAACCAGAAGATCGGCTCGGTCCAGGACCTGCTCCCGGTGCTCGAGAAGACCATCCAGTCGGGCAAGTCTCTGCTGATCATCTCCGAGGACGTCGAGGGTGAAGCCCTCGCCACTCTCGTGGTCAACAAGCTGCGCGGCACCTTTACCGGTATCGCCGTCAAGGCCCCGGGCTTCGGCGACCGCCGCAAGCGTATGCTGGAAGACATCGCCATCCTCACCGGCGGCGAGGTCATCACCGAGGAACTGGGTCTCAAGCTTGAGAACACCCAGACCACCCAGCTTGGTCACGCCCGCAAGATCGTGGTGACGAAGGACAACACCACCATCATCGACGGCGCCGGCGACGTGGATCAGATCAAGGGCCGGATCAATCAGATCAAGGCCGAGATCGAGAACACCGACTCCGACTTCGACCGCGAGAAGCTGCAAGAGCGCCTGGCCAAACTGGCCGGCGGTGTGGCTGTGGTCAAGGTAGGCGCGGCCACCGAGACCGAGATCAAAGAGAAGAAGCACCGCGTCGAGGACGCTCTCTCGGCTACCCGTGCGGCTCTCGAAGAGGGCATCATCCCCGGTGGCGGCGTGGCGCTGGTGTTGGCCATCCCGGCCGTTCAGGCCATCGAAGCCTCGGGCGATGAGCAGACCGGCGTTAACATCGTCGCGCGCGCCCTCGAGGAGCCCCTGCGTCAGCTGGCCAACAATGCCGGCCTCGAAGGCTCGGTCGTGATCAACGAGGTCAAGGTGCGTGGCAAGGGCGTCGGGCTCAACGTCGCCACCGGCGAGTACGAGGACATGATCGGCGCCGGCATCATCGACCCGGCTATGGTCACGCGCTCTGCCCTGCAGAATGCGGCCTCGATCGCCAAGAACATCCTGACCACCGAAGTCATCGTGGCCGACAAGCCCGAAGAGTCCGGCGGCATGGGTGGCATGCCCGGCGGCGGCATGGGCGGCATGGGCGGCATGATGTAAGAACCGAGCCTCACGGCTCCGCGTCACGGGCTCTTCGGATCCCGCGACGGTGTGCAACGGGCGGCCTTCGGGCCGCCCGTTGCCGTATATGCGGGAGTGCGGGTTTCCCGCGGGCACCCAGAGTGGTAGTGATACACTTAACCGCACTACCAGCGTCGCAGCAGAAGACCCGAAGTTTGGCTGAATGAAAGAGTCCCTTTCGGCCGAAGAAAGGAGTGCCGCGTGAAGGAACAGGCAGAAAAAGCCTTCAAGGAGATGCTTGAGATCTCCACCGACGTAGACAAGGCAATTCTCTTCTTGGGTGACGAGGCCATTGTCTCGAACTTCTCGGAGGGTCTCCAGGAGACCATGGTCAAGAAAGCCAAGGAACTCTCCACCGCCGGCGCCACCCGCGCCGCGGACATGGGGTCGGCGCCTCTGACCCAATTGGTGATCGAGAGCGCGGCCGGCACTGTGTTCCTGGTGCGGGAGCCGCGAGACGGCGGCATGGGCATGCTCGCGACGGCCAAGAAAGACAGCCGCATCGGCCTGGTCTTCTACGATATGAAAACCTGCATACGTGACGCGCAGGAGATCGACGAGGAGCCGGAACCGGAGGTGGAGGTGTGATGAAGAAGCTGCTCAAGTTCTTCGGTTTCGTGTCGGTCCTTGGCTCCGCGGCCGCGGGTGTCTACTACTATTTCTTCATGCGTAAGAAGAAGCCGTCGGTGGAGCTCTACTTCGACGACGGCTCCATGTTGGCGTTCGACGAGACCGCTCCAGAGGTCGGGGAATTCCTGGCATTGGCTGACGACGTCCTGGCCATGAGCCCGGTGATAGGCTGACGCTCCTAGGGCCGATCGGCATCGGGCGCAATGATGAGTGCGTAGCATGAAGGAGTCGTCCCTCGGCATCACTCCAGCGCTGGCCGACGCCGTGCTGGCCCGTGCTTTGCGCCACGGCGGCGACTACGCCGAGATCTTCGCCGAAGATCGGTCATCTCTTTCGGTTCGATTGGACGACGCGCGCCTGGAGGAAGTCTCCTCGGGGATAGATCAGGGTGCGTCCATACGACTGGTGAAGGGACCTACTACCTCCTTCGGTTACGTGGACGCGCTCGACGAGGAAGCCCTGCTGAGGCTCGCCGACCGCCTCAGCGCCAGCGTGAAGGGCGCCTCGGCCCTACCGGCTTCGGTGAAGGTGGTGCAGCTTCGGCCACGCCCGGAGGCAGGGGTCAGGCCGGCCTCGGTGGAGACGACCACGAAGGCCGACATCCTGAGGGCGGTCGACGCGGCGGCCCGTGGACGGTCCGCGGAGGTGCGCCAGGTGGCGGCCGGCTACTCGGAAGGTCGGCAGCGCATCTGGGTGGCCGGCTCACGGGGCACCTTCGCGAACGACGACCGCACCCGAGTGGTGCTCAGCGTCAACGTCGTCGCTCAGCGCGGGGGCGTGATCCAAACCGGCCACGAGACGTTGGCCGGTACGCTGGGCTTCGAGCTCTTCGACGGCGGCGCGCCCGTCCGGGTTGCTCTGGAGGCCACGGAGAAGGCTCTGGTCATGCTCGACGCTCAACCCTCGCCCAGTGGTCGCATGCCCGTGGTCTTGGCCAACGGGTTCGGGGGAGTGCTCTTCCACGAGGCCTGCGGGCACGGTCTGGAAGCCGACTTCATCGTCAAGAAGACGAGCATCTGGGAGGGCAGGCGAGGCGAAAAGGTGGCGGAATCGTTCGTGACCGCGCTCGACGATGGTGTCACACCCGGCATGTGGGGCAGTAACGCCATCGACGACGAAGGGACGCCCACTGAAGCCACGGTCGTGATCGAGGAGGGTGTCCTGACCGGCTACCTCACCGACATACTCCGCGGCGAGAAGCTCGGGCTGGCGTCGACGGGGAATGGCCGGCGTCAGAGCTTCCGGCACCTGCCCTATCCGCGAATGACGAACACCTACTTTGCGCGCGGCACCATTGTCGCCGCGGACCTGATAGCCGACACACCCCGCGCCTTCTACGCCAAGAGCCTCTCCGGGGGTCAGGTCGACCCCGCCACCGGAGACTTCGTCTTCGGCGTCTCGGAGGGATATCTGATCGAGGGAGGGCGCATCGGGCCGGCCGTCCGTGGCGCCACTCTCATCGGCAACGGCGCTGAGGTGTTGCGCTCCATAGACGTGATCGCCGACGACTTGGAAATCAAGGCCGGCATGTGCGGCAAGGAAGGTCAGGCGGTGCCGGTGGGGACAGGCCAGCCCACTCTGCGCATCCGCGAACTCACCGTGGGTGGGACGGCGGTGTGATGGGCGGCGGCGCTCCCATGGACCTCATCGCCGTCGGAAGGGATGTCCTGGCGCGCGGGAAGCGTTTCCCGGGTGACCTCGAGGTGTTCGTGGAGCAGTCCGAGACCACCTCCATCAAAGCCTACCAGGGCGAGGTCGAGTCGTTGGTCACAGGAGCCCCGAGGGGGCTTGGTGTCCGGTATGTCGAGGGTTCGCGGTGGGGCTACGCCTACACCGGCGACTTCTCCCGTGCCGCGCTCGACCTGGTGGTCTCGATGGCCGTTTCCAACACCGCCGTGTCCGACTCCGACGAGTTCGTGAAGCTTCCCGAAGCGCCTGATGCCTATTCCGAGGTGCCTGGCTTGTGGCGGTCCGCGCTCCTCGAAACGCCGTTGGAGAAGAAGATTCACCTGGCCCTCGAGGCGGAGCGTGTCGCGCTGGCGTCGCCCCACATCGAGACGGTGGAGGAGAGCAGCTACGTCGATCACGCCTCACGCGTGGCCATCCTGTCGAGTCGCGGGGTGGAGGTCTATGGGGAACAGACCTTCTGCTACGTGTACCTGTCGGCGCACGCCCGCAGGGGCGACGAGGTACAGACCGGGCTTGGGTTCAACACCGGCCGGGAGCCGGGCGAACTCGACGCCTCCGCCGCGGGGCGCGAGGCCGCCCGCAAAGCCGCGGACTTGCTCGGAGCCCGCCCCTGTCCCACCGGACGCTACACGGTGGTTCTGGATCGTGAGGCGGCCGCTGCCGTGATCGGTGTCGCCGCCCAGGCCCTGAGCGCCGATGCCGTGCAGAAGGGGCGCTCGCTTTTCGCCGGTCGGGTGGGGCAGCGCATCGCCGCCGACAGCTTCACCCTGGTCGATGACGGCCTACACCTCGACGGCATGGAGACGGCGCCCTTCGACGACGAGGGCGTGCCGCGCGGCGTCACGCCTCTGGTGGAGAAGGGCATTCTGAGCGGCTTCTTGCACGACACCTACACGGCGGCACGCGAAGGAGAAGGAGCACGCTCCACGGGCAATGCGCGTCGGGGCGGCTACCGGGTGTCACCAGGGGTCTTGCCGTCGAACTTGGTCCTGACTCAGGGTGAGGGCACGCTGGACGAACTGGCGGCGCGGGTGGGCAGCGGCGTCTACATCGTTGGTATCACGGGTCTCCACTCCGGGGCTAACCCGGTGACGGGGGAGTTCTCAGTGGGTGCGTACGGACACATGATCGAAGGTGGAGCCATCGGCTCCCCGGTGCGCGAGATCACCATAGCGTCGGATCTCGTCTCACTGTTGACGAACGTCTCAGATTCGGCGGGCGATGCCCGCTGGATCCCGTTCCACGGGAGTGTGCTCACGCCCTCGCTGGCCATATTCGACGTAACGGTGGCCGGTTCGTGAGCGCGGCCGGAAGGCGGTGATGATGGAGAAGGGGTCACTGGGGAAGCTCTTACTGGGGGTAGCGTACCTGGAGGGTGACTTCGTGCTGCGTTCCGGGAGACGGAGCCGCTATTACCTCGACAAGTACCTGTTCGAAACGGAGCCGAGGGTGCTGCGGGGGATCGTGCACGAGATGGCGCTCATGATCCGCAACCACATGGCGGCGGGCGCTGTGTACCACAGGCTCGCGGCGCCGGAGTTGGGTGCGGTCTCGTTGGGGGCCGGTCTCTCGCTGGAGTCGGGTATTCCGTTCCTTATCGTGCGTAAAGGCGAGAAAGGCTATGGCACGTCGAAGGCGATAGAAGGTGCGTTCGTATCCGGGGAGCGCGTGGCCGTGGTGGAAGACATCGTGACCTCGGGGGGAGCGGCCCTGGCGGCTGTGGACAAGCTAAGAGAAGCAGGTCTGGTGGTCGAAGACCTGTATTGCGTGGTAGATAGGGAGGAGGGGGGAGCGGAAGCGGCCGCCAAGAACGGGCTGACCCTCCACCCGCTCTTCACCTCCACGGAGCTCGGCATCGGCGGTGGTGCGGGCGGGGCGATTGAGGTTCGTGGGGAGACCGCGTCCGGGGCGGATGTGTAGAAAAGCTCGCATGGGCCATCGTTGTGGGCTATTCTTGTGCTGCAACGGCCGTTTTGGTAAGGTTGCGCTTGATTGAAAAACTCAAGGGAGGCTACGGTGACTAAGTCTGATTTCGTAGAGAAACTCGCGGCGAAGGCTGACTTGAGCAAGAAGGACGCAGCGGCTGCGGTCGACGCTTTCGTGGACGTCGTCACCGAAGCTCTGGCGGTCGGTGAGTCGGTCCAGTTCACGGGTTTCGGCAAGTTCTACGTACAGCAGCGGGAAGCCCGCGAAGGCATCAACCCGCAAACGAAAGCCAAGATTCAGATCGCCGCCACCACAGTGCCGAAGTTCAGCGCCGGCACCGCCTTGAAGAGCTCGGTCCGCTAGCCTTAATCTCCCTTGCGTCGTTCGGGGCCGCCCAGCCAGGCGGCCCTTTCAATTCCCGGTGGCGCTTGAATCCCGACCGTTCACCCGATCCGACTCACTACGTTCGACCTGAGGACCCATGCTGAACTTTGCCGACCGTCTCCTGGTGACTGTTGAAGCCCAACGTTCCCACGTGGTCGTGGGCCTCGATCCCGATTACTCCCTCTTCCCGCGCCAGTTACGCACCCTTTCGCCGAATGAGGCCGGCGATCCCGTCGCGCTGGCGGAGCGCTTCGAGGTGTTTCTCCGCGGCATCCTGGAGGCGGTAGCCGGGATCGCAGTGGCGGTCAAGCCGCAACTCGCCTACTTCGAGGCGCTGGGTGCACCCGGGTATCGACTCTATGAGCAGATGGTCGCCGAGGCTCAAGATCGGGGGCTTTTGGTGATCGCCGACGCAAAGCGCGGCGACATCGGGAGCACGGCCGAAGCCTACGCTCGAGCCCACCTGGACGTGGCCGGCGCCGACGCAGTCACGGTGAACCCCTGGTTCGGAACGGACGGCGTCGAGCCCTTCCTGCGGCGCGCCCGCGAGGCGGGGCGGGGTCTGTTCGTGTTGGTCAAGACCTCGAACCCCGGGTCCGCGGAGATCCAGGACCTCTCACTTGGCGATGGGGCTCCCGTCTACGAACACGTGGCCCGACTCGTAGACACCTGGGGCGCCGGCGCCGTGGGCGAGTGCGGATACTCCTCCGTGGGGGCCGTCGTCGGGGCTACCCACCCGGCGCAGGCGGCGGCGCTGCGCGCGGCGCATCCCGGTGTGCTCTTCTTGGTTCCTGGCTATGGCGCGCAGGGTGCCGGCGCCGCCCAGCTGTCCGGAGTCTTCGACAGCAACGGGACGGGCGCTGTGGTGAGCTCCTCCCGGGCGATCCTCTACGCGCACCGGTCTCGCGGCGGCGATTGGCAGGCGGCCGCCCGCGACGAGGCGGAAGACATGCGGCGGGCGCTCTGGGCCTCGGCCCGCGGAGGTGGGGAGTCGTGAGCCGAGCCGTGGGACGCGTCCTGGCCCCGTTCGGGGCCTTGGCCCTCGTGGTGCTGGTGGTGTCCCTTGTGGGTAGCAGCGACGTCTTGGCGGGCAGGGTGCGCCCCGAGGCGGGCGCCGTGCCCGAGACCACGCGCACCACGATCATCTATCTCTCTCAGCCTGCCGGCGGGGCGGCGGATACGCGGGCCGGGGAGGGCGCCGCACCAGGGCCGACAGCGACGCCCGGCGAAGGGCCCGCAGGCGAAACCGGCACTACGGTCCCGCCTCCTTCGGGGGAAGCGGGGTTGCAGGTCGGGTCGACCGGCACCACCGCGGCTGAGGAGGGAGCGGCCGCGTCGGCCGGCTCGAGCGGGGAAGAGTCCACCTACACGGTCAAGGCGGGCGACACTCCCTACTCGATCGCCCGTGAGTTCGGCGTGTCCACACAGGACCTCATGGTCCTGAACGGTATCGACGATCCCACCGACCTCCGGGTGGGAACGGTGCTGCGCATCCCGTCGGAGTGATCGTGGCGGCAGCGGCCCCGAGCAGTCGTGGCCGCCATCCCGCCGAGATGATCGCAGCGGGACGACCGGGGCGGGACGACCGGGGCGGGACGATCGCGGCGGCGGCCCACGCATTCTAAGTGGTGGGACCGCCCCCATTTCGGCCGCCTGCGGCCTTCCGCACCGCCTTGACCGCGAAGAGCCCCAGGGTCAGCACCGGGTTACCTAGGAAGCTCACGTGACACGCGCCCAAGTCGAGGTGGCGTCGCCGGCACGAGCGGAGAAGGCGAGGCTGAGAGTCCATGGAGATCATCCGTTCGCGTCCTGCCGCGCGAGTGCCCAGCCAGAGAAAGATCCTCGTGGGTCGGATCTCGGCTCCACCGAGACGGCCCGCGGTGACGGCGAGGGCGCGTTCGTGGTGGCGCACGGCGATCTCATCGACCCGATAGCGTTCGGGTAGCCCTTGGGCCATCGGTCACATCCTGCGCAGGTGGTCGTAGGTGAAGATCAAGACCACGTCCAGGACGAGGGTTATCAGGGCTTCGACGAGAAGCTGGCTGATCACGAACAAGGGGAAGACTCCGTCGGCGGCCTGGTAGTAGCGGTCGAACAGGGCGAAAGAACCCGACCACAGGAGGAGGGCGGCCAGGTAGATGGGGATGACCATCATCCAGCCGCGGCGCAGCAGCTGCACGCTGCGCCTAGCCGCCGCCGGCGGTGAAAGTTTCTCGAACACGAGGGCATAGTCTCCGAAAACCAGCAGAACGGCAATCGGCAGGACCAAGAGAGCAAGGGCTTGTCCGGCGGCAGATTCGATGGTGACCGAGTAGGGCACCAGATAGAGGATGGCGTAGGTGGCGGCGTAGAAACCCGCGAGCCGCAGGAGCTCACCGCGCGAGCTTGGCGAACGTGGGTAGGAGGAGCCGGTGATCGCCCGGAAGTAGGGCGCCCGTACCGCCGCCGACAGGAAGCAGACCGCAGTCGCCGCCAACAGGGCGACGAGGAGGTGGTCGGGCCTGCTCGTGAGGTCGCGGATGTGCTCCTGCAGGAACGTCCAACGGGTGAAGTTGCTCTTCGCGAATTGGGAGAAGGTCAGGCGTCCTCCGACAGATGCGTAGACGGCCAGGAAGGCGACGACGTTGATGACCCCCAGTACGAAGGGGTAGACGAAGAGAAGTTGCTTGTGCGTGAGCCGCGCCCACGCGCTACGCAAGGCCTGGATGATCGCACGACCTCCGTGGCTGTTCGGTGGGTCCCCGCGGTCGCGAGTATAGCACCGAGCGTCGCCGCCACATCGCGGGTCGGCACACCCATAGGGGGTCCCCGGCGCCGCCGGGAGGGCGTGGGCCCCATGCTATACTGCGCGCTATGGATCGGAGAACTATGCGCCGAGTAGGAGCCACCCTACTACTTCTGTTCTGGCTCCTCGTAGGCGGGTCCGGTTTCCCTGGGATCCTGGATACTGCCGAGGCTGTGTCTGCCACTACCACGACCGCGCAGACGGAACAGCAGGTATCGTCGGAGGTCTTGCCTCCGGCCGCGAGTCAAGACCAGACCGCCGTTCCGGACCCTGCGGCCGTCGTGCGCGGCAAGTCGGTCATCCTGGTCAACATGGACGACGGCCGGGTCATCTACGAGAGGAACGCCGACGAGCGGCGCTCCGTGGCCTCCACCACGAAGATCATGACCGGTATCCTCGCGCTCGAGCTCCTTCCGCTCGACAAGATGGTGAAAGCGTCGGCGAAGGCGACGGAAGCGGGAGAATCCGAGATCTGGCTGGAGCCGGGCGAGGAGCTCTCGGTGGAGGACCTCATGAAGGCGTTGCTGGTGCGCAGCGCCAACGATGCTGCCGTGGCCTTGGCGGAGGCCGCCTCCGGCAGTCTGGATGCCTTCGTGGGCGCCATGAACGCCAGGGCCGTGGAGCTCGGGCTCACCAACACCCGCTTCGCGAATCCGCATGGACTCGAGGCCAAGGAGCACTACTCCTCCGCCCGTGATCTTGCCATGCTGGCCCGTTACGCCATGCAGAACGAGGAGTTCCGCAAGCTGGTCGCCACGGAGAAAGTGACGATCCCTTGGCCGGGCCGTCCATACGACCGGGTGCTCGAGAGTCGCAACTCGCTCGTGGGCTCGGTGCAGTTCATCACAGGCGTCAAGACGGGGTACACCGCCAAAGCCGGGTTCTGCTTGGTGGGATCGGGCGCCCGCGACGGAGTGTCGCTGGTGAGCGTCATCTTGGGGGAGGATACCAAGGACGCCGTCAACGACGACACGGTGGGTCTCCTCGAGTATGGGTTCGCGAAGTTCAGGCAGGTCTCACTCATGGAGGAGGGAGTGCCCATTGCCGAGATAGATGTGCCCTACCACTTCGGGGAGAAGATCGTGCTGAAGACCGATCGGAAACTCGTGCGCACCGTGTTCGTCGCGGATTCGATCACCAAGACCGTGGCAGTGCAGGAGCGACTCGTGCTCCCGGTGCGGGAAGGGCAGGTGCTCGGCAGAGTCACCTTCGAAGCCGGCGGTTCGGTGGCCGGCGAGGTGGAGCTGGTGTCAGACAGATCGATCGATGAGCCGACGCTTAGGGTCAAGCTGAGGTACATATGGGACCGGATGATCAATTGGCTGGGGAAGGCTGTGTGAGCTTCAGATGATTCTCACCGTAACTCTCAACGCCGCCGTCGACCGCACACTGACGGTGCCGAATTTCGGGGTGGGCTTCCGGCATCGGGCCACCGAGACCATCACCCTGCCGGGAGGCAAGGGCATCAACGTGGCTCGGGTGGTCAAGACCCTTGGCCAGCCGGTCATCGCCACGGGTTTCGCCGGAGGACGCACCGGTGACCGCATCATCGCCGATCTGAACCGCGAGGGCATCCTTTCCGACTTCGTGCGCATCGAGGGTGTCTCCCGCACCTCGACCGCCGTGCTTGACCCCACCACCAACGAGACCACGGAGATCAACGAGTACGGGCCCGAGATCTCCCCTGGGGAGCTTGAGCTGATGTTGGACAAGATCGACTACCTGATGAAGGCGGCCGATCTCGTGGTGATCGCCGGGAGCCTCCCGCGCGGGCTCCCGACGTCGTTCTACGACGAGCTCATCCCTCGTGTGCGCGCCACCGGTGTCCCGGTGCTGTTCGATACTTGGGGCGAGCCGCTTCGCTTCGGCATCAAGGCGGGCCCACACGTAGTGTTCCCCAATCAGGTCGAGGCCGAGATGGTCGTGGGCTACGAGTTCAGCAGCAACGGCGATTTCGTGCGGGCGGCCGCGAATCTGCGGGAGTTGGGGGCGCAATCGGCGGTGATTAAGTCGAAGATGGGGTGCGTGGCGCAGATCAAGTACAACGGCGACGTTCGCACCCTCATGGGCAAGGCGCCGAAGGTCGAGGCCGTGTCCACCGTCGGCTCGGGAGACGCCATCGTCGGCGGCTACGCGACACGCCTGCTCGAGGGGGATTCCCCCGAGGAGTGCCTCAGGTTCGGCTTGGCCTGCGCCGCCGCCAACGCCCTCCGGCCGGGAGCCGGCGTTCTCGATCCCCGGGACGCCGCTCAGCTCACCTCCGGCGTGCAGATGGAGGAGGTGACGACGGAATGACGGGTCGCGATGAGATCCCGCGCAAGGTCGTGGTGCTCGACTTCGGCGGTCAGTACGCACAGCTGATCGCGCGGAGGGTGCGTGAGTGCAGGGTCTACTCGGAGCTGCTTCCGTACGACACGCCGCTCTCCGAGCTGAAGGCGGCGGATCCCGCAGGCATCATCCTCTCTGGTGGTCCGCGAAGCGTCAACGATCCAGGGGCTCCCATGCCCGATCCGGGGATCCTCGAGTTGGGCGTGCCGGTGCTGGGCATCTGCTACGGCCTCCAACTGCTCGGTAAGCTGAGCGGCGGCGTAGTGGCCCGCACCGACCGGGCCGAGTACGGCGGCATGGACATCGAGGTGGTGGCCGACAGCCCGCTCTTCGCGGACCTGCCGCGCGGGCAACCGTCCTGGATGAGTCACGGCGACGCGGTTCTCGAGACGCCTCCGGGGTTCACGCTCACCGCCCGTAGCCGATCGCTGCCGGTGGCGGCGGTGGAGGACGCGGAGCGGCGCCTCTACGGCGTGCAGTTCCACCCCGAGGTGCGTCACACGAAGTACGGTCAGGACCTCCTCAAGAACTTTCTTTACGGCATCTGCGACATCGCGCCCACGTGGACGCCGGTGTCGATCATCGAGGATGCCGTGTCCCGCATTCGCGAGCAGGTGGGTGACGGCCGCATCATCTGCGGGCTCTCGGGCGGGGTCGACTCGGCGGTGGCCGCTCTCCTCACCTACAAGGCGGTGGGCGACCAACTCACCTGCATCTTTGTCGATCACGGGCTCATGCGGAAGGACGAGGGCGAGGAGGTGGAGAACGCCTTCGGGCACCACTTCCACGTGCCGCTGGTGCACGTGCGGGCGCAGGAGCGCTTCATCACCAAACTCGCCGGGGTGGAGGATCCCGAGACCAAGCGCAAGATCATCGGGGAGGAGTTCATCCGCACCTTCGAGGAAGAAGCGCGGCACCTGGGCGACGTCCGCTTCTTGGTGCAGGGGACGCTCTACTCCGACGTGATCGAATCGGGCACGCGTGACGCGGCCAAGATCAAGTCGCACCACAACGTTGGGGGCCTGCCCGAGCACATGGACTTCGATCTGGTGGAGCCGCTGCGCATGCTCTTCAAGGACGAGGTGCGCGTCGTGGGCGAGGAACTGGGGCTGCCTGATTCCATGGTGTGGCGCCAGCCCTTCCCGGGCCCGGGTCTTGCCATCCGCATCATCGGCGAGGTGACCGAGGAACGCCTTCACATCCTGCGCGAAGCCGACGCCATCCTCCTGGAGGAGGTGCGGCGGGCCGGTCTCTACCGGGAGCTGTGGCAGTCGTTCGCGGTTCTCCCCGGCATACGCAGTGTTGGCGTCATGGGCGACGAACGCACCTACGCCTACCCCATCGTGATCCGCGCGGTAACCTCAGAGGACGCCATGACCGCCGACTGGGCCCGCCTGCCCTACGAACTACTCGAGCGCATCTCGAGCCGGGTTATCAACGAGGTGCCGGGTGTGAACCGGGTAGCTCTCGACGTCTCGAGCAAACCTCCCTCCACCATCGAGTGGGAGTAAGGAGCATCATGACCGACGACAGGCCGGACGAGCTTGATCAGGACGCCGAACAGCCGGTGGACCATGACGCCAACATGGAAGCCTACGGAGCCGCCGACCCGGAGGCCGACGGATCGGAGTCGGCCTTGGGCGTCCCCGTGCGCTCGCAGCCACGGGAGCGGAGCACCGACGACAAGCTGGAGCTGATTCACCGGCACACGCTGCTGGCGGCGGCCACGGCCTCGGGCATGAAGGCCGAGGACATCCGCATCCTGGACGTTCACGAACTTGTCAGCTATACGGACTTTCTGCTCATCTGTACCGGCCGGTCGGCCAGGCAGGCCGGAAGGATCGCCGAAGAGATCGCTCTCAAGTTGAAGAAGGAGCTTGGCCTGATACCCAGCAGCGTGGAGGGCGAACGCCCTGGCGAATGGGTGCTGCTGGACTACCTCGACTTCATCGTCCACGTCTTCACGCCCGAGGCTCACGACTTCTATCGGCTCGACGTACTGTGGAAGCAGGCGCCGACGGAGATCATCGAGTAGAGCCGCCACTGCGTGCCGGACGCGCTCGGCGCGCGCTCGAGCCCAGGGGGCCAAGCTGGCCCGCCGCGTGTTGCACGGCCCTCCGACAGTCGGTATACTCCACCTCCGCCTGACGTGGGGGTATAGCTCAGCTGGGAGAGCGCGACGCTGGCAGCGTTGAGGCCAGGGGTTCGAGTCCCCTTACCTCCACCATAAGTCTCTTACTCAAACCATGAGCAAGAGAAAGAGCCGTATTGGCCCTTGTAGGATGCAATTTGGACGCGAGCCCACTCAACCGAGTGGGCTCGTTCGCGTCTTGTGGGATCTCCGATTGCTCGTTAGACAAGGCAGACCGCAGCCCCGGGCCTAGCAGCACGTCGAACGGGGGCGCAAACTCCGGGACCAGGCTAGTATCCGGGTTGACGAGAATCCGCTTGGAAAACGCTTGGTTGAACTGCTTCTTGATGTGATCGGGCGCCGTTTTGTACGCCTCGGGACGCCGCCATGTACACTTACGCAGCACTGGAGGAGGGAGTCAGTTGAAGGACCCAGCTATCGTCTGCAACCCGGGAAGGCCCAACGGAGGAAGGTGGTCTTTGCTGCTTCCCCGAGCGATAATCATCGGGACCCTGATGGCAGGCCTTCTGGCCGCCGGGGCGGCGCTCAACCCGTCTACCTCCTCGGCCAACAGATGGGCGGATTACCCCGCTACTTCAAGTTGGTCCGACAACGCACTGCTATATGTCTCAACGCCCCCCTACACCTCGAACCTGGTGAAGGCGGCAGAGTTGATCATCAGAGACTACTCGGCGAGCGTAGGTGGTCCCTGGTCGTACCTCACTGTCGACGGGGTCTACGACTCCTATACCCTAATCGCCGTGCAATGGTACCAATTGGCTCATGGGCTCAATCCGGACGGATACATCGGTTCAAACACGTGGACCGCGATGCGGAACGATTTGGCGTGGTCATACGATGGGTCCGGCTTCAAGTCGTATAGGACCCCGGCCAACTTGCATGAGTTCAGAGTCGAATCCACGGGGTCGCAGCGATGGTCCTTCTACCTTTCCGGCCCGGGTAAATGGTACTGGGCCAATCTCCATCTTGAGGGACCCAAGCCTTCAGGATCCTATGTCACAGGTGATGGTGACGAGAAGATCGTGCAGGTGTCGTATACTTTTGATCCGGCGTTTGCTCAGTACTGGTTGGACTACTCGTGGTCCGGTCTCATAACAACCATCAATCGACGCGTGTACGCCTTCCACTACAGGCAGAACCGTAGGTGGATAAGCGGTACATGGAATAGCGTACAGGTGCGAGATGGTGACGTCGAGGCTATCCAAGTTAAGATGCTGGATTACCGTCTAGCTGATGCACACTACTACGGCACAAATACCGATTACTTCTACCTAAGCCCCTCATTGTTCGGGTATCACTCAATCACTGCGTATGTTCCATGGTTCCTTTCTGGGAATGACAGTGACAATAAGTTCATTCAGACTACCAGTAGTTCTACCTCAGGTGATGGAACGCAGGCCAATATGTATATCTTCGTTAACTGGCCGAGCACATATGCGGAAATTGACTACCTGCCAGGATATAGCGGATGGTCTCGGTACTGGTTCTGGCAGTAGTAGAGTTCAAGAAAGGAGACAAGATGAACGGTGACGCGAGCAGCATTGTGGGGCGCCTGAGGACTTCGCACCTTCTTCCAGCCACCATTCTCATCCTGTGCTTTGCGGTGGGTGCCATAGTGCTGGGACTTCCGAGAGCGTCGGCGACGGGATCGCCAGAGGAAGTGGTTCGGGACTACCTGGAAGCGTTGGCGAATGGGGATAGCGGGAAGGCGGAAGCCCTGCTGTCCACGGAGACGAAGCGCCGCGCTTCTGCGACGGAGATGGAGGAAGCCTTCAAACTGCAAGGCGTGGCAAAATCGGCGAAGATCGACATCCTGGGCGTTCGCCCCCTAGATGCAGTCAACGTCCTCGTAGAGGTAGGATTCGGGGACTCCGACGGAGCCCGGAAGACCACTGTGATTCCGGTGGAAACGGAAGGGGGATCGTGGCACGTGAAGCCGACCACCAGAGCTATGATGACCCGGGATCACATGGGACCCTACCCTGCCGAGGCTATGTCACCTGACGGAACGCTTCGGTTTGCGGTGGGCGGTCTAGTGATCTGGAAGAGCCGACCGTCGATCGGGCTAGACATCGAAGTGACCAACGTGAGCAGCCGGGTTGTCAGGCTCTCGCCACCAGAGTTCTCAGCTTCTTTATCCGACGGGAGCGCTTTGTGGGGAGGGGAGGTGGGTCTGTTCGCTGACGACAACCCATTCGGGTCGTCGGTGTCGCCCACGGAAGTCGCCCTCCAGCCTGGACGTCATCTGCTCCTCCAATTCGAGGTTGGTGGTGGGGACCAGCTATCCGATTCCGGACTCTGGACGATCAGCGTTGGAGACGGTGACGGCCTCAACCTCGAGATGAGGATGGATCCAGCCATGTCGGACGCGCTGGACGTGGGGCGTTGGCTCACACTCTCCGGAGATGCAAAGACGTTTTGAGCGTTCCGGGCTACCACTCCAGGGCTTCTCGGAGCCGAACCCCCTTCGGCTGCCGGCGGCTTCCGCGGTGCCTTCGTGGGAGCCGGCTCTGGGCTGCGGCCGTGGCTATCTTGCTTGGCACGATGGTCCAATTCGCTCTAGCGTGCTCGCCATCCGAGAAACCGGAGCCGCCCCGCGTCCCCTCCATCACGAGAGGTGACATTGATGGATTCTGGTTTGGAACCTATAAGACACGCCAATCGGCGAGGCCGGACCCGGTAACCGACGAAGACCTTCTTGCGCGTCTCGTGGACGCCATGAACAAGAGCAGTGTTGACACGTGGTCCGTCGTACCTTCCGTTGCGGACGGTCTGGACATCAGCCTTTGGCTGAAGGACGGCAGGAGGGCCGATGTTTGGGTCTATGCGGAGTATCCGATCGACCACGCTCGGATACTCCGGTGGGACGACTCTGCCGGCGTGTACGTGCAATACGCGGTATATGCTCCGGAATTGGTTGGCTTGGCCAAGGAGATCGCTCGGCAGCGACTGACTCCTATGGAGAAGATCCTGGTGGCGCCTCCTGACGGGAATTGGCTCGAGGAGTAACGGCCCACGGATGTGCCTCCGATCGTGTGTGCTGCACGTCTGGTGTGGGGAGAGCGGTTGCGGTGCGGCGGTCACGAGTGCGCCCTGGGACTACCTCCTCGACCCCTGCCCGGATGTCGCCCTCCTGCAGGAGGTCATATCCGTCCCCGATAAGGTGCGCGAGCAGTACGCGTGTCAGGAGGAGACAGCGATGACGCACCGGTCGCCTCAGAGGTTCAGCACGGTCCTGCTCGTCAGAGGTCGCCTGGGGCAGAGGCTCGTCCTCCCGGTCTCGGTCCCTTGGGTTGCGGCCGAACTGGCTCACTTCGCTGGCAACGTGGTCGCCATGGAGCTCTTCCCCCACAACGGCCCCGCCATCAAGGCCGTCTCCGTCTACAGTCCGGCTTGGACCATCGGTAGCAGATTGGACGGCGTCGACACCACCGGCGTGCACCTCGATCAGAACCCCGACCTCTGGGTCGCAGACCTCTTGCGAGCGAGTCTCGAGGAGACACCGCCCGATCGCCAGGAGCCGTGGATCGTAGCCGGCGACTTCAACCTCTCTGCGGGGTCTGATGAAAGATTGAGACTAGTTGGTAGACCGTCAGTCCGGATCGGTACTCAGCAATCAGCCGTACAACCTCGCTGTCATCAAGGCGCGTCTGCTGTTGACGGAGTCTCGTGACCGCTTTATAGTTGGGAACCATGGATTGCCTGGGCGGGGCTGCGGCTTGCAGTTTGGCCAAAGTGATCTGCTTCAACAGTGGTGGCCACTTTTCTGCATGTGCATCCGATAGGCCCACCATAGCTTCGAAGTTCGAACCGAAGGCCCCGCCCCAGGCGGGGTTTTTGGTCTTCTGGGACAGAATCACCTTTGTCTCCCCGAATCCTGTCCGCCTGCTCTTGCGGCTTCGCGCAACTGAAGTTCGGTCGGTCAGGAGATTCGGATCGAGTAACAGCGCGAACGGTTCCACAGATTCGTGGCTGACGCCGCCGTCTTCATTGATAAACCGCTTCTCGAAGAACGCCTGATTGAACGGTCGCCGGATCGTCTCGTCGGCTCCGACATATGCCGCGTGGCAGTCTTGGGCCAGTTCGAGTGCCCGGTTCATGTTCTGCTCGATCAGGTCAAACTCGATGGAGACAACGGCCAGCCGCTCATGCGCTCGGTCGAGCGTTGTCGATATCCGTTCCTGCTCCTTCTTGAAGAGATCAAGAGGAAGCGCATCGGCATAGTGCAGCTGCAGGAGCTTCTCCCGCTCCCCGTTCAGACGGCGGATCTTCAGACTTTCTACATGCTCGGCGGCTTCGGCCTCTTCTCTTCGGAGCGACAGATCCCGCTGGATCGACTCGCGGATCTCGATCACGCGTTCGGCGGTCAGCTGTACGGTCGCATAGTGCTTCTCGATCTTCTGCTCGACCACCGATATGGGGAGGACGGAGCGGTCGCAGCTCTCCGGGTCGCGCTGGCGTCCCAAACAGTAGAAGTAGTCGTAGAGGTTGCCCTGGCCGTTCCGGGGGTGGCTGATACCCAGCCTGCTGCCACACGTGCCGCAGAAGACGCTGCCCTTGAGGTAGTGGTGATGAACCCGCTGCTTCTCTCCGGCATGATTGTGGGTCCATGGGAGAACGGCTACGCCGAAATCCTTCCACGCCCGCCTGCGGGACGAGTTCCTGAACGCCGAAGTCTTCAGCAACCTACGCGAAGCCAAAGCTCTGGGAGAGCAGTGGTGCCGGGAGTACAATCACGAGCGGCCGCACAACTCTCTTGGGTCCCTGACACCGAACGAATTCGCGGCCGGGTTGGCTGCCCCTCCGGTCGGGGCTACGCCCCTCCCTCCAGGGCAGCCATTACCATCATGACCAAGGGACTCTCATTGCGGGTGGTACTGAGAATGGGGACATTCCAAGAGAGAGCAAGAAACGCGGAGCGTCCGGCCGGACTTCCGGAGTTCGTAGGCATCTGAGACCCTCGGCGATCACGTTTTCCCTGCTCTTAGCGTTTCCGCCAGCTCTGAAGTGCCGAAACGTGTAGGCACACGCAACCTTGACATGAACAGGTACTTCTTCTCGCTATCCTGTAGGTGTGTACCTACGGGAGACAAGGCGGCGCAACAGAGACGGCTCGGTGGTCGGCTACCTGCAGCTCGCCCACAACGAGCGCCACCCGGAGACCGGCACCCCCGTGGCCAAGATCATCCACAGCTTCGGCCGCGCCGACCAGGTCGACCGCGAGGCGCTTAGACGCCTCGTAGCCTCGATCAGCCGGTTCCTCGACCCGGCCGAAGCCGTAGCGGCCGGGGCGGGTCTTGACGTCGAAGTCGTCGATGCCCGCCGCTACGGCGGCGTCTTCGTGCTCGATGCGCTCTTCGGGCGCCTGGGCATCGGACGGGCCCTGCGGCGGGCAGCCGAGGGTCGCCGTCTCGATGCCGCGGCCGTGGAGCGCATCTGCTTCGCCCTCGTCGCCCAGCGCGCTCTGGAGCCGGGCTCCAAGCCGGCCGCCGCCCGCTGGGTGGCCGAACGCGTTGCCATCGAGCACTGCCCGCGCTTCGACTCAGACGCCGCCTATGCGGCCATGGACTTCCTCGCGGGCGCCCTGCCCGAGATCGCCGAGGCGATCTTCGCGAGCACGGCCAATCTCCTCAACCTCGCCTGCGACGTGATCTTCGTCGATACCAGCTCGACCTACTTCGAGATCGACCTGGCCGACGAGGAGGTGGAGCTCGCTGAGATGGCCGACGAGGCCGAGGGTAGGGCCGCCGTGCTGGCGGCGGGCGAAGAGGGCGGCGGCCCCAGCGAAGCGGCGGGCCGGCGCTTCAACAAGCACTCCAAAGACAAGCGCCCCGACCAGCCCCAGGTGGTGATCGGCATGGCCGTGACCCGGGAGGGCGTCCCGGTGCGCTGCTGGACCTTCCCCGGCAACAGCTCGGACCAGCTGATCATGCGTACGATCCGCGATGACCTGGCGGGCTGGTGCCTGAACCGCGTCGTGTGGGTCGCCGACTCGGGCTTCAACTCATCCGCCAATCGCGCCTACCTGCAGAAAGGCGGCGGTCACTACGTACTCGCCGAGCGCCTGCGCCGGGGTTCCGCAGAAGCCCGCGCCGCGCTGGCGCGCGCCGGTCGTTACCAGCGCGTAGCCGGCAACCTTGAGGTCAAAGAGGTGCGCCTCGGAGACGGCGCCCGCGCAGAGCGCTTCGTCATCTGCCACAACCCGGAGGCCGCCGAACGCGACCGCCAGGTGCGCGGCAACCTCATCGCCTACCTGGAAGGCCAGATCGCGGGCTCCGATGCCTGGCCGCGCGTACGCCGTGATGAGCTCGTCGGGACGCTGCGCACGCGGCCCGCGCTCTACCGCCTGCTGCGGCGCACCAAGGAGGGCAAACTGCGTCTCGACCGCGCCGCCGTCGCCCGGGAGGAGCGCCTCGACGGTAAGTGGCTCTTGCGTACCTCCGATGAGACCCTCTCCGCCGCCGATCTGGCACTCGCCTACAAGCAGCTCTACCAGGTCGAGCGCGGCTGGCGCGACCTGAAGGGGGCGCTGCGTCTGCGCCCGGTGTTCCACTTCCGTGAGGACCGTATCCGCGCCCACGTGCAGCTGTGCTGGCTGGCGCTGCTTCTGATCCGCGTCGTGGAGAACTCGACCGGCGAGAGCTGGCGCGTCGTGCGCGACGAGCTTGAGCGCATGCACCTGGTGACGCTGGAGACGAGCGAGGGGCGGGTCGCCAAACGCTCGCAGACCACCACCCGCCAGCATCAGATCTTCGTCGCTCTGAAGCTCCCCGAGCCGCCGGCGTTCAGCGACTTCGAGGTGACGACGACGTCCGCATAGACGGCGGTCGGTCCAGGCTTGTCGTAGTAACACGACCCCTTGTGCCCTGCATGCCTCTTCTACCTGCTAGCAACCACTTTCTGGGGTCTTCGTGTGCCTATCATCTCCGGAAGTCCGGTCCGGCGGGCAAGTGATCAGGGGTGGTCAACTTCTCGATGATCGAGGTGTCCAACCTTTGGATTGACGAACAAAAGGGTTACTGATACCGTCAGACGAACTTTCTTGGGAGCTCTGAGAGGATGTCTTATGGGCTTGGCGCGTGACAGACAGCATATTGGCGTTTTAGCGGGGGTCATGTTGCTACTGCTTCTGGGCGTAGTTGTCCTGGCTTTACTTCCGCCAAACGCTCGTACGGCTCCTGCTGCTGCCCTCGATGGCCCGTTTCCCTCAGAACTTGGTAACGGTGATCTTGTTTATCACACTAAGCAGGTAACGCTCACGCCTGATACTCCCCATACCATGTACCTTGAGTCCTGGTTCCGACCCTCTAATGGGCACTTCCGAGAGGAGGCAGGGCGCAACGAAGGGATTCTTGAGGTGAAAACCTTCGATGGAGACCAGTTTAGGGGTTTTGACACCGAGAGCCATAGAGCCTGGCAGTTCAGTACTGCAAGGTTGGCCGAGCTGGGTTCAGAGGAGCTTTATCCCACAGATGCTGGGTGGAATAAGCCAAGTTTCTTCGCCCAGAAAGTGCGAGAAACGGTTGAGGCAGGTAAGTTCGACAGCGTCACGAGCGGGATGATGCAAGACAGAGCCATTACAGAATACACAGGGGGAGGACCTCTGAGCCCATTCGATAAGTCTCGTATCTCGCGCTTGGTGGTTGACAATCAAACTGGGCTGCCGCTGGTGCGAATAGTAAGTAACGAAAAGGACCAAGTGGTACAGGAAGATTACTGGGACTATGAATTGGTGACAGTCACGCCTGGCTTGTTTGACGCAGTCATACCTCCTGATTACATTGCCGAAACAGACGACGATCTCCCTCTTGCCCCAGGAGCTGACCGCGTTAGCCTATCAGAGGTGGCTACAGACGCGCCATTCCAGCTGTACTCACTAGGGGAGGCATTTGATGGTCTACCCCTTGACTACGCATCACTTCCGTCAAAGGATGGCGTTGTGAAGATTGTCTACCGCTATCCTTTCACAGATCCGAGGGCAAGAGAGACCGAATTTCGTCAGCTTCTGCTGTATGAGTTCGACCAAAAGGCCACGCCAGATTTTGCCCAATCAATGATGACGCAGCTTAGTGAGCCCCAGGACGCGAATGTCGAGGGCCTGCAGGCCAGCTTATACCGAGACCAGTCGACTGGTGGGCCCGCTGCAATCGTTATACGAGGCGCAACCACTATCCTGATTATCCAGGCTCTTGGAGACCCAAACCTCGATCTTACTCAGGCAAGCTCTAGTCTTGTTGAGGTGCAACGATGAGCCTTGGACGACAGGACATCGCCAAAGGCGCGTTAACTCTCCTCCTAGTTCTCTCATTCCTGTTGCTGATAGATGCTCCGGCAGCTGGCTATTCGTATCATCCTCGATGGTATAACCCATCCCTTCATTTCGACGGACCTGACTACCTTGACGGTGGCGAACAAACATTTCCTGTGCAAGGGAGTGGCGTCTGGGGCTCGTCGCTGTATCCGCGACTGATGAACTACTCAAGGGATTTCAATTTAGATGGCATAATTCACATAGAGGATGACCAAGAGATGGTTGTCCCTTTTCGAATAGGCACTTCTGTTTATGGGACTACAAGAGAATGGTATGAAGTCAGTTCCACCTATCCTAACAACCAAGCGCCTGCGTTCTATTAGCGGAGGATCGCTTTAGGTAGTTATCCCGGTTGGGTGGTATATGAATACTGGGTATATTACGCTTTTAACGATTATGCCAACGACCATGAGCACGACTGGGAACGGTATTATCTCTATTTCTACAATGGCGTACCAGCGTCGACTTTCGTAAGTAGTCATAACGATTTCTATCAATATGACTGGGCTGACTGGACCAGCAGAAACTTGATAGAACCCGGTACTAGCCATCTTAAGCTGAGTGTTGCAGGTGGAAGCCACGCCTTCAAGGCACCGACGGATGGGTTGGAAGACGGTGTGAGGATTACCTATAGCGGCTATATCAACCGTCGGAACGGGAGGTTGGATGCCGGTGACCAGGGCGTGTTCACTCCGTATGTGTTCTCGAACGATCTGGCGGCAGCTGATGTGCAACGTTACACGTTGCAGCCGTCACTAATTCTCACTCCGTTCTACTACTACTATGGAGATCCGTACTGGCCCTGGCCATTCAATCGTGGGGAGTATGAAGATGCACGGGAAGCGCCTTGGGACAGGTATGAGTTTAGTTACCCACCACCTCCCTATTGAGGGGACCAGCAATTATCAGTCTGCGTGTGCAACCCATTAGGCGGGCTGATCCTGTGGTTTAGGCCTGCTTGGCAAAGCAGAGAACTAGGTCGACATGTAGCTGCTCGGATTGGCGGTACCCATTGCCCGAGGTCAAGGTGTTGTCCGTACTTGGATACCGTTGCGTGTGGGGAGCGAATAACGCGTTCTGCTGCAGTGATTCTTTAAGGCGGCAAAGGCAAGGTGGAAGGTTACCTGTGTTCTTGTACTCTGCTCAATCATTCGACGAAGGCGTGCGGGGTCTTCATCGTCTGCTGATCGCCCTCGTGGGTGCCATTACCCTTGCTTGCGGGCTATTGCTGCTTGGTTTCTTTGCCTTTACGTATTTCTTAGCCTGGTGGATCTGGCTAGCGGCATTTCTGGCATCGGCCATTGTTGGCGTACTGTATGCAGGCCGTCGGTTGGGGCTGTTGCTATCTTCAATGTCCCTTTTTTTCGTTGCGAGTATTGTTTGCGAGTATCTCATTCTGGCGTCCTTCCTAGCCCCTCGGCTCAACTGAGTTGGGGCCCGCAGGCCTGGTCGGCTTCCTTGCCCTCGGTATGCTGCCCCTCCGATTCCAGGCTGACGGCTGCTGTGTGTGAGACTCCGTGAGGCTGGCAAGGGCTGGACTGCCCGGTGCATGAAGACCAAGATACGCTCGTGAATCCAAAGTCGGGCCGCATCTCCTTGAATACTGAGCCGGTCAAGACGAACCCGGGTTGTTTGGGTACCTCGTC
>Ga0351906_1087_pt1 | contig 26681 bp, 22 predicted proteins | sample BONcelHT113001E5_FD_206866 | JGI IMG/M metagenome (GOLD analysis project Ga0351906, IMG submission 206866) | Enriched cells from coal bed in the Powder River Basin, Montana, United States - BONCAT cells T11 rep1 HSBNCT.T11.300.1.E5 ... | reverse complement strand
GAGAAAGATAACCGTGGTAAAGTATCAATAGAAAGACAAGAGAAGAGTCTTTTTAAAAGGCTTACTTCTATTGGTATAGATATTACAAAAGATTTGCAAATTTCAGACATTAGCTCATCGCTGGAAAAATTCTTTTTAAAGAAAAATACTATTCTTCTGACCAAGTCTTATGTAGTTAAGGTAAACGGAACGCCCCAGTTAACGGAACTGTTTGAACAACTGGAACAAGAGGGTATTACTGACGTTAAGATTACCCGCACAGCGTTGTCAAACTTTGACCAGGTAAGCAGGGAGATTATGGCCGATGCGGCGGTAAATGCAAAGAAAAGTGCAGAGGCAATAGCATTCGCTTTAGGCAGAACACTTGGAAAGGCGCTCTATGTACAAAGCTATGCCAGCTTCCCACGATCATACAGAGTAAACACAGCTGTAAAGACTATGATGGATACCTCTGCCGAGTTTGCAGGAGGTGAATTTTTACCCGATTTCCAGAAAATTAAAATGGAACACCAGGTTGTGGTAAGGTTTGCTCTGGAATAAATAACCTGCAAATAATGAGAAAACGAGCTTCAGTATTCTAACCCCCTGAACTGAAGCTCGTCTTTATTGAATCGACGATCCAATCTGTGATGTAAAGATATAATAATTTTTTAATATCATTATTATTTCAGCGCTTTTTATTAATATTTTATTGATAGAAGGCGTTTTTGCTTACAAATGATAACAATTTTCAAATTTGTTGATTATTAGGCTTTCAGAGTACAATCTCTTTTATTATTTTTGAAGCATGAATAGGAGGAGAAAAAGAGGCATAGCCTCATACATAATAATTATCATTTTACTGTTTACTGCTTTCGTCATCTTTTTCGGATTCACCGGAATCAGACTTATACCGGGTATTAATGATGATGAAAATGAGATAATTCCTGTTGCAATAAATCATATCCTTACCAACGAACTGTCAGAATTGTCCGAAACTCAAAAGATGGATGCTCAGATAGAGAATTTTATGCGTCAATGGGATATCAAAGGGGCATCACTGGCTATTATGAAGGATGAAAAGCTTATTTATGCTAAAGGATATGGTTGGGCAGATAAGGAGCGAGGAGAGTGGGCCGAAGTAAAGCATATCTTCAGAATTGCTTCGCTCTCAAAGCTAATTACAGGGGCAGCAGTTATGAAACTTTACGAAGAGGGTAAAATTGATCTTTCTGACAGGCCTTTCGCAACAGGCGCAACTCTAGATCTTCCTCAGTTTTCTTCAATCAAAGACAGCAGAATCCGAAACATAACAATTGATCAGCTTCTCAGACATAAAGCGGGGTTTTCAAATCGTGGCGGTGATCCCATGTTTAACCTATCGCTGATATCCAAAAGGCTCAATCTGAATAGAGAAGCAGAGACAGATGAAATTATTTCCTACTCCCTGAATCAAAGATTGAGTTATAATCCGGGTCATGGAACGAGGTACTCCAACCTTGGCTATCTTATTTTATCAAGGCTAATTGAAGTTGTATCAGGGCTTGAATACGAAGATTATGTAAAAGAGCATATTTTTAAGCCTGCAGGAGTGTACGACATACATCTTGCAAAAAATTATTATGACGAAAGGTACATTAATGAGGTAAAATACTACGAACCTCGTGATGAGGAATTAATTGAGTCTTACAAAGGAGATGGAGCTATGATGCAAAGATGCTATGGGGGGAACAACATCAGAGGACTGCTTGGCGCCGGGGCATGGGTTGCATCACCTTCGGAGCTACTTAAGCTTATAGCCGCACTGGACGGAAGAGATAATGTCCCTGACATACTTACAAAAGAGAGTATCAGAATTATGACAAGCTCTACACCGACAACCCTTCCAATTGGTTGGGCAAAATGTACATCTTCGGGAGATTGGTCACGAACCGGTACGCTTTCAGGAACCAGTGCCCTTCTCAAATATAGCAGAGATGGCTTTTCCTGGGTATTTGTTACCAATACAAGTTCATGGAAAGGCTCAACTTTCCCGAGACAAATTGATGCTCTCTTTAGAAATGCATTCAAGAGGGTACCACTGTGGCCGGAAAGAGATCTCTTTGATTACTAAAACTCAATTGTAATCCCAAGGGTAGGTAAAATGATGCCCTGCTCAAGCTCTATCCGTTTCATCTCATATCTCTGTTCGTTGTAAGGTGCATCGGGATTGACAACTCTTCCCGTACTTACCAGGACATCGGCATCTTTGTATTTTTTGTTGAGTGCATTCTGAATGTCCAGGTAAAGTTTCAGTGCAAATTTATTGAAATAAAACTCTTTATCTACCCTTAAATCTAACTGTGTAAAAGTTTTGAGATATTCTGAGTTATACCTGGAATAATCTCTATATGCCCTTCCTGATGCATCCCATGCAGCAACCAGAGAAGACTTTTCAATATCAAGCGGAGTATATGGAGAGCCCCCTGAGTAACGGAATTTGGCACCAATAATAAAGTTGGCAGGTAGTTTGTATCCGCCGGCAACAGTCATCAAACGCCTGTTATCCCAGGCCTGAGGGGTCCATGTACGTATAGGATCTGAGAACTGACTCCTGAAAAGGGTGATAGAGCTTAACAGATTGAACTTATCTTCATAAATCCATCTGAATGAGATTTCTGCACCATATGCACGACCTTTTAGTAGAGATGCAATCTGCTCGTTTCCCACAACCCCATAATTGGTCCCTTTTCCCTCCACAGGAATTGAATCATTCAAAGAGTACATGCCATTAAAGTTCCACTTGTGAAAGAACTCAACTGCAAACTGGACACCTTCACTGCTCCTGTAATCCGCTCCAACAGCAACCTGATCTGATCCCAGATACTTCATCTCCTTATTAACCAAGCTCCCGGCCCTGTCTCTGTAACCTAGTGCGGTAAGTGGAGGCAGCTGATAATACCTGCCTGCAGATGAGTTAAGATACAGGTTGTTCACCACCTCATAGGAGAGTGATGCTCGTGGAGAGAACTGATTAAATGGGTTGGACATCTCCGAAGAGAAGGTGTTTGCATCGAATCTAAGACCCAGATTAGCTGAAAACTTTCTATTGGGAGAGGTGTAGTTGGCATTACCAAAGAGCGAATATTTAAGAAAACTCAAAGAGCTTTCATATTCAACAGTAACAGGCTGTTCAAGAAACAGTTTCTGATATGTATCATTAGAATATACAGGCAATTCTGCGCCAAAACCTGCAGTAAATGTAAAGTCTGAGGCTCTGGAAACATTTTCGAGTCTGAATTTGGATTCGTTCTCTACAGACTTATAAAGCAGAGACAGATTATCCGGAGATGATTCATCATTCCCCCTGTACTTGGTATTTCTGTTGTTCAGATAGCTGTGGCTGAGAAAAAGGTTCAGTGAACTCCTTCCATAAAAATATCTGTAAACTGTTCCCAGGGTAAAGACCTCCTGCTGTATTACCGGCAAATATGCAAGAATATATTCGTTATTCTCTTTCCCTCCTGAATCATCGTTCAAAGACATGTTGTCAAATCCGGCTATTCCCAGAAAAGTAAGCTCATGTCTATTGTCAAATCGTGTCTCTACCTTGAACTGAGCATCTGTAAAAGATGGAAGAAAAGGCAGGCCGATTGCCTTGAACAGAAACTGAAGATACGACCTTCTTACCGAAAAAAGATAATTTGTTTTGTCTGAGAGATGACCATTCGTACTGAAGCCTGCTTCAGAAGCACCTACAGTAAATTTATATCTGTTTTGTGACGGATCACCATCTTTTAGCCTGAAGTCAAGAACTGAGCTTAATGCACCCCCTCTGGCAACAGGGAAAGATCCTGAATAGAAATTTACCTCGCGAATAAAGTCGGCATCAATTATTCCTACGGGCCCCCCGCTGGATCCCTGGGTACTAAAGTGGTTGACAGTTGGAATTTCAATCCCATCAAAGAAAAATTTATTTTCAGACGGGCCTCCTCCCCTTACAAGCACATCGTTTCTGTAGCCTCCGGCATTAACTGTTCCTACTCCTGGTAAAGATGCAACCACTCTGGATATATCCCTGTTAGACCCGGGGTTTCTCTCTATCTCCCCTACTCCAATACTTCTTTGCGAAAGTGGACTTTCCGGTAATCTCCTGAAGGGGTTTGCCTTTGGACGAACAGTTGCGGCACTTAGTAAGCGGCTCTCCTCCTCAATCTCTGCTCTGATAAAATTTGCTGAAACAGAGACCATCATCTCTTCCGAAATGTATTGTGTATAACCCAAAAGATCAACCTGAACACGATATACTCCCGCAGGTATGTTTTCCAGAGAAAATCTGCCAAGTGAATCTGCAGTAGTAAATCTGTTCCCTTTCCATATAGAGACAATTGCAAAAGGAACAGGCTCTCGGGTGTTTTTGTCAACAATCACACCATTAAGGGAATAGCTCCTTTGTTGCTCTTCGGCAAAAGCAAATGAATAAGAGAGAGCGACTGCAGCAATTAGTAAAAATCTGGCAAACGCTTTAATTTCAGTAGTATATAATTTTGATCTCATTGCAATACAATATGGTTTATAAGCCTAATGTATTACAAACAAAGAAATTGAAGTAATGTTCAGTGGAGAATATTGATTATCGGAAAAGATTTCCGGCTATCAACAGAAGTGTGATTTCAGAGACTTTAGCCTGATACAGAGTGTTCATTTTACGATTAGAGGCATCAAGGTATGATAGTTGATAATCTCTAAACTCAATTCCTGAAAGTGAGCCCAAACGGTACTTCTCCATAGCTGCTTCAAGGTTAAGATATGCCGACTCTCTGCTCTCCTCCTCAAATGCTATTAATCTAAGATTATTGGTGTAAAGATTATAGAGCTGTCTAAGGTCACTTTCAATATTTTGCATCTCCCTCTCAATACTAAGCCTTGCATTCTCTTCCAAAATTTTGGCATTCTTTACCTTTCTGTTTATCTCGTTTCCGTTAAACAGTGGTAATGAGAGTGAGAACCCCCAATTTATCCCGTCACTTTCATTATACTTTGATGGAAAGTATTGACTTCTGTTAAAGTTGTAGTTGTAACCTGCAGAAAAGTCAACAGAAGGCAAACGTGCTGCCTTTGCAAGTCTGGTGTCCAGAATTGCTATTTTTTCACCGGCTCTTAGTGAATTTAGAGTTGTGTTGTTATTATCTGCAGATTCAAGAAGATTGACAATTTCCAGCTGAGGAGCCGGAATAATAGTATCGTTTATCGTGTATTGAGATTCAAGAGAAACATTCATCATTCTATAGAGCTCAATATAGGCGTTTCTGAGATTCTCTTTTTGAAGCATTAGTCTTGAGGAGTCACTGTTAAGGTAAATCTTCGCCTGCTTATACTCCAGCCCTGAGTCGCTTCCTATGTTGTATCTTGTAAGTGCCTGAGTATATCTGACCTGAGAAATAGCGACCAACTCGGTTAAAAGGCTCACCTGATTTTGCAAACTTATTATCTGATAGTACTGGGCAGATATTCTCATCACAAGATTTTCAATAACAGAACGGAAGTTATATTCTCCCTGAGAGAGAAGCTCCTGCTGTTTTTCTCTGGTTGCAAACATGGCAAACCCATCAAACAGGCGCCAGCTGAGTGATGCGCTGTTAATTACAGATGCGTTTTTTACCACACTGTTCTCGCGAACTCCCTCAGAATTGAAATTTCTCTGATCTGATGTTGAGGAATTCTGTCTTGAACTTATTGATGCTGTAGGTAAAAAAGGAGCAAGAGTAACATTATTTCTTGATATTTCTAGGTTATTTCCTGAAATAACAACCGAGTAGTTAGCCTCAACGGCCCTCTCGATACACTCTTCCAGAGTTATGGGTTTAAATTCTGTGGCAGCTATATTTACACTGCTCTGAGCTTTCGCACTCAATAAGAGCAGGATGATAAATGTACAAGAAATTAATATTTTTCGCTTCATACTTTCTCAATGAAATTTGCTTTTGATGATGAAATATACGAGTACATAGCAGGAATAATGTACAGTGTGAAGAGAGTAGAGAAGATAAGTCCGCCGGCTACCGTTAGACCCATAGAAATACGACTTTCTGCTCCTGCTCCTGTTGCAAAGGCCATAGGTGCCACGCCCAGAATAGTCGAAAGGCTGGTCATAAGAATAGGTCTGAATCTCGATGCTGCCGAGTCCATTATTGCATCAAACTTCTTAAGTCCTGCCAATTTCCTTTGATTGGCAAATTCAACCATGAGAATACCGTTTTTGGAGACAAGACCTATAAGCATAATCAAACCAATCTGACTGAATATATTTAGTGTCTGCGCATTGAATTTTAAAGTAATGAGGGCTCCTATAAGTGCCAATGGTACAGTAAGCATTATTATAAGAGGGTCTCTGAAACTTTCGAACTGAGCAGCCAGCACCAGATATATTAGAATTAGAGCCAAAACAAATGCGAAAAGCAGACTTGATGTACTCTCAACAAAGTCTTTAGACTGTCCGGAAAGGGCTGTTGAGAAATTATCAGGATTCAGAACCCTGTCTGCTATTTTGTCCATTTCAGAGATTCCTTGTCCTAAAGTGTATCCTTTGGAAAGAGATGCTGAAACTGTTGCTGAAACAAATCTGTTGTAGCGGAACAGCTGAGGCGGAGTACTGCTCTCTTCCATCTTTATCAGGTTATCAAGTTGTATGAGCTCACCCATATCGTTCCTTACATAAATATTGGCAAGGTCAACCGGTTTGTTTCTCATACTCTGGTCAATCTGGCTGATAATCTGATATTGTTTACCATTTCTGATAAAATAACCTATTCTCTGTTCGCTCATTGAGAGTTGAAGTGTCTGGGCTATGTTTTGAATAGAGACGCCCATCATTGAGGCTTTATCCCTGTCAATGTTTATACTTAATTCAGGTTTTGTAAACCTGAGGTTAACATCAGAATTTGCAAAGACATCACTTTGAGCCACCTCTGACATAAAAATTGGTATTACATTCTTTAGTGAGTCAAGGTTTTTTGCCTGAATTACATACTGCACAGGCATACCTCCCCTTCTTCCTCCGAATGTCTGCTGCTGGTTTACAAAACTTCTTGCTCCGGTTAGTCTGGCTACCTTAGGAGAGAGCTCATCTGCAATCTCTTGCTGAGTCCTATCTCTGTCAAGAGGGCTTAAAAGAGAGACCTGAAAGTTTGCCCTGTTTCTTCCTCCCATCCCCACCATCTGCATAATTCTATCCTTCTCGTCAACCTCCATCTCGAGGAGTTCATACATCTGGTCTGTGTATTTAAGCATGTAATCAAAAGTTGCCCCCTCTTGCGCTGTACTCGAAACATTAATCATAGAACGGTCTTCCAATGGTGCCATCTCAGACGGAATTGTTGTCCACATATATAAAATGAACCCAAGAGATCCAACCAGAAAGACAATAGCAAGCCATCTTTTTCTCATAAATGCAGCAAGGGATCTTGCATACAATCCATTAAGCCATTTAAAGAAAGGCTCTGTAAATTTATAGAACCTCCCCTCACTTGCACCCTGTTTTAGCAATTTGCTTGAAATCATTGGTGTGAAGGTAAGTGCCACAAAACTCGATATCATTACGGCACCTGCGATTACTATTGAGAACTCTCTGAAGAGCCTTCCGGTAACTCCCTGAAGGAATACAATAGGAAAGAATACTGCTACAAGTGTTATGGTTGTTGCAATTACAGCAAAAAATATCTCTTTTGACCCCTGAATTGCAGCATCTTTAGGATTAACTCCTTTTTCAATTTTTGTGTAAATGTTCTCCATCACAACAATGGCATCATCTACCACCAATCCGATAGCAAGAACAAGCGCAAGGAGTGTTAAAATATTTATGGAGAATCCTGCCAGATACATCACGAAAAATGCACCTACAAGAGAAATCGGAATTGCTATGATTGGAATGAGTGTTGTTCTCCAGTTTCTTAAAAAAAGAAATATAATGAGCACAACCAGAATAAATGCCTGAAAGATTGTGAATTTTACCTCATTTATTGAATCCCTGATGAAGATGGTGTTATCAAAACCTACTCCCACTTCAATATCATCCGGAAGACTCTTCTTTAACTCCTCTATAGCTTTAACCGCATCATTAACAATGTTAATATAGTTTGCTCCCGGCTGAGGAATCAGCGCTAATGCAACCATTGGAATTCCATCACGCTTCAAAATTGAGCGTGTATTTTCAGCCTCGACCTCAGCCACTCCGATATCCGAGAACCTTACCACTCTCTCTCCGCTTCTATAGATAATCAGGTTATTGAAATCTTCTATTGTTCTTAATCTTCCAAGAGTTCTTACAGTGAGCTCCATTGTAGAACCTTCAATAGTTCCTGAAGGAAGCTCTACATTCTCCCTTGTAACAGCCTGTCTCACGTCCAGAGGAGTGATTCTATATGCCGCCAGCAGGATAGGGTCCATCCTCATTCTGACAGAGTATCTCTTCGATCCCCAAACTCCTACATTACTAACTCCGCTTATTGTCTGAAGTCGCTCTTTAAAGTTAACCTCGGCAAACTCACTCAGGTCAATAATATCTCTTGTTTTACTCTGTAGAGTAATGGTATATATCGGCTGTGCATCAGCATCAGATTTTTCCACTACAGGTGGATCCACATCCTGAGGAAGCCTTCTCATTGCCCCAGAAACCTTGTCCCTTACATCGTTTGCTGCAGTCTCCAGATCTACCTCAAGGTTAAATTCAATATTAATTGAACTAGACCCATCGCGGCTTGTACTTGATATCGCACGAATTCCGGGTATTCCGTTAACAGCTGCTTCAAGAGGTTCGGTTATCTGTGTCTCAATAACGTCGGCATTTGCCCCTGAAAAAGAACATCTTACAGAAATAACAGGATTGTCAACACTGGGATAGTCCCTCACTCCGAGTGATGAATAACCTATAGCTCCGAATATCACTATAAGCAGACTCATTACCGTTGCCAGAACCGGTCTGTTTATTGTAGTTGTTGATAAACTCATCTCAAAAAATTTAAATATTTACGGGAACAACAGTTAGCCCCTCTCTCAGCTGCATAAGCCCCGTAGTTATGATTGTGTCTCCCAGTTGAATTCCCGAAAGAATTTCCAGCATGTCAACTGTCCTGGTGCCGGTCTGAACCGGAATAAGGGTTGCCTTGCTGTTTTTCATCACCCATACTGAGCGACCCCTGACATCGGGAACAACAGCCTGATTTGGCACATATAGATTTTTCTCTCCAGCTCCTGTATTCAAAGAGACTCTGGCAGACATCCCCGGCCTTAGCAAACCGGATTTATTATCGTACCTGGCTCTTATCATGATAGTTCTGGTTTTGACCTCAATCTGAGGATCAATAGCGTAAACAGAGGCTCTGAAATCTCTGCTCATGCCCTCAACATTGAATAAAATTTCATTTCCGAAAAGCCTGTCTGTGATGTATTTTTCAGGAATTGCCACCTCTACGATGAGAGTTGCAATATCAACAAGAGTTGAAATCTTTGAATTGGGCTGTAAAAAAGCACCAAGACTTATATCACGAAAACCTAAAACTCCATCGAAAGGAGCTCTCACATGCATCTTCTCAATTCTGATTTTTAATTGTTCGATATCCTGTTTTAAAACATTGTACTCTGTGAGCACTTTGTCATAATCTTCACGGCTTACGGCATCTTTTTCAAGAAGTATTCTTTGCCTCTCCAATCTTTGCTCAAGCAGGGTGTGCTGATACTCCGCCTTGGTGAGTTGAACCTGAAGCTCGTCGTCATTGAGTTTTACGAGTATGTCCCCCTTTTTAACATGTTGACCCTCTCTGAAATTAATCTGGATAACCCTCCCGGAGAGTTCGCTTACAATCTCAACTCTCTCTTTTGCGACAAGGTTGCCAATTCTAACAGAACCATCTTCCCGCTCCATCTTCTCTGCAATATATACAGAGACAGGCAAAGAACGACCTCCGCCCTGGCCTCCCTGTTGTGCAGAGGCAGGTGCTGAGCCCATGGGGGCATTTAATTTGATGTCGCTTTTGCGAATAAAGGAGTTATAGACTATCAGCGAAACAGCTAAAAGTGCAGGGATGCTTATGTAAAGCAGAATCTTTTGTGATTTTTTCATTTAAGGTCTGTTTATCTATGTTTGACAACCTTTAATGAAAAAAGTTTAACCGAAAAGCAGATATTTCGGTAAAATTATTTTGCGTGGGAACCGTCGCACCAGGGTTTGTTCTGTGAGCGAGTACATCTGCAGATGTAACACATGCTCTTATCCTCCTCCATTCCATCCGGGTGAATAACTGTAACAGGTCCCTCAATTTTAGCAGGGCCATTTTCTATCAGTTTGATTTTGACTTTGCCTTGTGCTTCCATTGTTGTTGAATTTTAGTTGAATTGTTTATTCCCTATATTTGCAAATATAATAAAATTTAAGGGGAATTGTGTATAAAAAATTGTTAAACAGCCAACTGAGCAGAATAACTCCTGAGCAATATAAATCGATCAGCAAAACACCTGTTGTTCTGATACTTGACAATATTCGAAGTCAACACAACATTGGTGCAGCATTCAGAACTGCCGATGCCTTTGCCATAGAGAAAATTTACCTTTGCGGAATCTGCGCTGTCCCCCCTTCGGCTGAAATACGTAAAGCAGCCCTTGGGGCGGAGGAGAGTGTAGAGTGGGAATATTTTGAAGATACTTTAACTCTTGTTAAAGCATTAAAAGAAGAGGGTATTACTTTACTGTCGGTAGAACAGACAGTGAATTCTGTTATGTTAAACAATTTTATGCCTGAGCAGGGCAAAAAATATGCTCTCATATTTGGGAACGAAGTAAAGGGTGTTAGTCAGAGTGTTATCGATATTTGTGATGGAACAATTGAAATTCCCCAGTTCGGCACAAAACACTCTCTGAATGTTTCTGTCTCTGTAGGAGTTGTTTTATGGGAGGTTGTATCAAAAATGGGGACACTGTTTGAAAGATGATAGACTGCATAGGAAGAAAAATAAATTACCTGAGAATTTCGGTTACCGACAGATGCAACCTAAGGTGCGATTACTGTATGCCGGAGGAGGGAATCAGGATGGTTGATCACTCCCGGATTCTTACCTTTTCGCAAATAGTTGCCTTTACCAAAACCGCCGTTTCAATGGGTATTGACAAAGTGAGACTTACCGGGGGAGAACCTTTGGTAAGGAGAGGAATAACCAAACTGGTCAGTGAGATTGCCAAGATTGATGGAATCACAGATCTCTCTATGACAACAAATGGTGTGCTTCTATCTGAGTTTGCTAAAGAGCTCAGGGAGGCTGGTTTGATGAGGGTAAACATAAGTTTGGATACAACTGACCCAAAAAGGTATACACAGATAACCAGAGGTGGAGATATTAAGAATGTAATCTCCGGCATTTCTGCCGCAAGAGAGGCAGGGCTCAATCCGGTAAAGATTAATTGTGTTGTAAATAAGAACGGGCAGGAGCCTGACGCACTCAAGGTATTTGAATTTGCAACGGAAAACGGTCTTGAGGTTCGGTTCATCCACAAAATGGATCTAAAAAGAGGAGAGTTCGGAATTGTAGAGGGTGGCGACGGTGGAAACTGCAATATCTGTAACCGTCTCAGACTAACCTCAACCGGAATGCTTAAGCCTTGCTTGTTTAGTGATTTTGAAATAGATATAACCAAACATAGCGCCCGGGAGGCAATAGAGATGGCTTTGAAAATCAAACCATCAAAAGGACTTGTCAACAAGGAGGGCAACTTTTATAACATAGGAGGTTAAAATGGAACAGTCAGATAACAGTAACAAAAGACCAGCTCTGTCACATCTAAGCAAAGATGGTAATGTAAATATGGTAGATGTTTCAGGGAAACCCCTTTCATCAAGAACAGCAAGGGCAACAGGGTGGATCTCACTAAATGGGGAGACCCTTCGCCTTATTGAAGAGAATGGAATCAAAAAGGGATCAGTTCTCACCACTGCTCAGATTGCAGGCATTATGGCAGCCAAGAGAACCTGGGATGTGATTCCACTATGTCACTCTTTGATTTTAAACAAGGCTGATGTAAATCTTACCATTGAAAAAATTGGAATCAAGGCAGAAAGCTATATCAGTTGTATAGGTAACACAGGAGTGGAGATGGAGGCGCTGCATGCAGTCTCTGTTGCACTTCTTACTGTTTACGACATGTGCAAGGCTGTTGACAAAAACATGGTCATTTCAGAAATTAGACTTGAAGAGAAAACAAAGGAGACAATTTAAATGGAAAAGATATTAAAGGTTAAGTCAGTAAATATCTCTGTTGAGAAGGGGACAATAAAACTTCCGGCAGACAAAATTGAACTTACAGAGAGAGGGATTACCGGAGATGCTCACTCAGGCGACTGGCACAGACAGGTTAGCCTGCTGTCTGAAGAGAGTATTAGAGCGTTTTCGGCCATAACCGGGAGAGAGTACAATTGCGGAGAGTTTGCAGAGAATATTACAATATCGGGAATGAAAATGAATGAGTGTCGTCCGGGAGACATACTGGAAGGCAGCGCCATCACCATGCTGGTTACCCAGATTGGCAAAAAATGCCACGGAAGCGGCTGTGCAATATATACCGAAACCGGAGCCTGCGTTATGCCAAAAGAGGGAATATTTGCGAAGGTTTTAAAAGGAGGCACACTAAAAGCCGGAGATGAACTTATTTACAAACCCAATATCTGGAAAGCTGGCGTTATAACACTCAGCAACAGGGCCTCTGCAGGAATTTACGAAGACAAAAGTGGCCCACATCTGATAAATACCCTGGAGAGGTATGCTGCCTCAATCAATAGAAAAATTGATTTCAAATACCATCTTATTCCTGACAGTGAGGTCAACCTTAGAGCAACTATAGATGAGCTTCTTAACCAAAAGTTCGACATGATATTTACAACAGGAGGTACCGGGATTGGACCGCAGGATATTACTCCGGATATTGTAAAGACATATATTGAAAAAGAGATACCCGGAATAATGGAATTTATCCGGGTAAAATATGGTGCTCAAAAACCAAATGCTCTTTTGAGCAGAGGTGTGGCCGGTATTGCTGGTGACACCCTGATTTTTACCCTTCCGGGAAGCCTTGGGGCAGTCACTGAATACCTGGCCGAAATTTCACCATTGCTCGAACACCTCATTTATATGAGGATGGGACTGGATACCCATTAGACTTCTCGTGATCAGGACTCATCGGCACGGCTGTCCAGCGTCTTCTCTATAAACCTTATAAGGTACATATTATGAGCGTGTGTTGAGTAGTCTCTGCTCCATGTTTTTTTGAGTTTCATGAGCAGATACTCCATCTCTCTGTATGCAATTGCCGAGCATTCTGTAATATCTTTAGGGTTAGATGTTGGTTTTGCAACTGCACCCATTCTGGCAGAAGCTGAAGCCCCTGTGTATAGATCAACTAGAGTAGTTACATAAACTTTTTGCAAAACTCTCTGATATGCATCAACACCTCTTGACGAATGCAGATTTCTCCATATTGAGGAGTTAAGATCATTGAAAAGGTCATTTGCTGTGTAGGCATTTTTACCAAGCGCAATCTCTGCAGAAACAAGATTCATGAGAACTCTTCTGTTAAGCAACGAACTCAAAGCTGTTGAGTATGCCCTTTCAAGAAAGGTTTCGTTTCTGCTTACAAACTTGTTCATGTAATTGTCAGGAATCAGCCAAACAGGAGGAGTGTCAAAAAGGTGCCTTTTAAGGAAAGTCATTGCCTCAACATGCCTCTCTTTCTCTACTATCGCATAAACATCTCCCGGCATTTCAACAGTTTTTGGATCCTGATAAATACCTCCCACCCATTTTGCAACGTGTCCAATGTATCTTCTGAACTGGTTATTCACCTCGCCGTGCATAACCCTAAGGTTCTCATAATCTTTATTTGGCTCTTTTGTCCACTCATCCAGATTATTCATAACCACCTTGAGGTTTCTAATTCCCAACTCGTTTGCCTTCATTTGGTTTTCGCCAAGATCTTCAGACTGAAGACGCGGATCGTTTGCACTTGACTCTGTTCCAAACCAATATCTTTTGTCTTTCGTCTTCTCAATTATCGATTGATTAATCTTGGGAAGCTCCTTAACAGGATCGTCTATCTCCGGAAACCTTCTGTAGCCCCACTCAATGCACCAGTTATCATAGTGGTTGATCCTAGGGAAGAGCAACTCTCTTGGAATGTTATCTTCGGGCTGGGCCACATAGTTAAACCTTGAGTAGTCCATGATTGATGTAGTGTGACCATTCTCTGCCAGAAACTTAGGATCTCTTAATTGTTCAACAGTATAAGAGGCTGTACCCGCAAAGTTATGTCTCATGCCCAAAGTGTGCCCCACCTCGTGAGAGGATACAAATCTTACAAGCTGTCCCATAAGTTCGGTGTCAAACAGCATCTTTCTGGCTCCGGGGTCAACAGGAGAGCACTGAACAAAATACCAGTTTCTAACAAGTGACATCACGTTATGATACCAGTTTATGTGGCTTTCGATTATCTCACCGGATCTTGGGTCATTTACATGAGGTCCGCTGGCATTCGGAATATCAGACGGTTTATAAACAATTGCAGAAAACCTTGCATCTTCAAGTGACCATTCAGGGTCTGCCAAAGGAGATGTCGTTTCAAGAGCGTAGATTGCATTTTTAAATCCGGCTTTTTCGAATACCGGTTGCCAGTCATTAACTCCCTGAATTAGGTATGGCACCCACTCCTTTGGAGTTGCCGGATCGATATAAAAGACGATTGGTTTTGCAGGCTCAACCAACTCACCTCTCTTATACTTCTCTAAATCTTCTGGTTTTGGCTCCAGTCTCCAGCGGGTTATCATTCTTATCGGCTTAACTCCTTGTGGATTAAGGTCAAAATCGGTATAACCGGTAGTAAAATACCCTACCCTTTCATCAGCATATCTTGGTGTCATGGGCACCTTAGGCAGCAGAACAAATGAGTTGTTCAGCTCATAGGTTGCCGTTTCTCCTCTGTCTGTAAGAGTATACGTTTTTACTGTCTTAATCTCTGTATTAATCGGATAAGTTGTTATAGCAGATATATAACTGCTCTCTTTTTGAATGGCTCCCAGCCTGAAGGTTGTCTTGGTTGCCTTTCTGAAAAACAGCGTTTCTGAATCAGAGCTAAACAGATCAGTTACATCAATCAGGTTATCTCTTTTATTAGCTGATTGTGCCTTTATTTCAAACGTTGCAACAATAGCTGCCAGATTTGATCTTAAAACAGCCTCAAACATTGCCTGAGTACTGTCCTTAGACCTCTCCCTGTTAAGAACCTTCCTTAAAAATATTTTATTGTTAGGCCCCTTTTCAAATCTGAACATTCCTGAATTCAGCTGATCTCCGGCATATCCGTCAAAACTTGATCTTATGCCTTCTGCTGCCCTTGAGATTCTGGTTACCATTATAATATCCCTGTTAAAGAGAGTATCATTAATGTTTATGAAATACTTACCATCCTGATTATAGACGGTTGTCATTCCCTTCATCGGCTTTACATCTGCTTTGATGAATTTCTCAATTAACACAGGTCCTTTCGTAGCCGGTTGTTTAACTGTATCTGACTGATTTTTTTCTGCAGAATTTTCCTGTTGTGCTGCTGCAGTGCGCACCCTCTGGCCGGTCATCACCTCAGGAGAGGCAAACATCATAAAGGCAACAGAGATTATTAACAGAGTCTTCTTTTTTAACATAAATACAATGCTTTTTGTTGTTATTTGGATAAAAACAAAGATATAAAAATTGTCTATCTTTGCTTTGATGAGAGATCAAAGCTTTTACAATAAAACCCGAATTATTTTCATCTTTTTGGGAGGAGTGCTCCTCCTTTTTCTAATTGCACCATTGGTTGGAATGTTCCTTTCGGTGAAAGCTCCACTCCTTTTTGAGGCAATCAAAGACCAACAGGTTACCTCAAGCATTACCAGAACCCTGCTTATCTCTTTTATTGCAACCATGTTTTGCTCGCTCTTTGCACTGCCTCTGGCCTACATTCTGGCAAGAAAAAAATTCCCACTTAAAGGCGTTGTTGAAGCAATTATTGATATCCCAATTGTGATTCCTCACTCAGCGGCCGGCATTGCGGTTCTTGGTTTTATCTCCCGTGACTCTGTCGTTGGATCGGTTGCCTCATCATTGGGGTTCAATCTTGTAGGTTCAACTGCTGCAATAGGAATAGCAATGGCCTTTGTAAGCATACCTTTTCTTATTACATCGGCCAGAGATGGTTTTGCCGCAGTTCCCCAAAGGCTTGAACGCGCGGCAGAGACGCTTGGGGCATCACCATTTAAGGTGTTTACTAAAATTTCGCTGCCTCTGGCAAAGAGGTCTGTTGTCTCCGGAATGGTCCTTATGTTCGCAAGAGGAATGAGTGAATTCGGAGCTGTAGTAATAGTTGCCTATCACCCAATGACAACTCCGGTACTAATTTTTGACAGATTTAACTCATTCGGTCTAGATTATGCAAGACCCATCGCTGCAATTTTCATAGTTGTAACAGTTGTTATATTCCTAATAATGCGGATTTACCAGAAAAGATAGAGTATGTTTTTAGATATCAGAGGCTTAATTTGCAAAGCGGGAGATTTTACTCTAGGACCTGTGAATATATCACTGGAAAGAGGTTCATATCTTGCTCTTTTCGGTCCATCGGGCTCAGGAAAGTCCCTCTTTCTGGAGACTATTGCAGGAATCAGAAGAGCAGAGAGCGGGTCAATAATGATTGACGGCAACGAATGTATAAACCTTCCTCCTCAAAAACGTCATGTGGCTATGTTGTTTCAGGATTATGCCCTTTTCCCGCACCTTAGTGTTTTTGAGAATATCGCCTTTGCTCTTAAAATGAGGGGCGTTGATAAAGTTCATCAAATAAAAAGAGTAGATGAGTTGTGTCGTTACCTCTCAATCGAAAAACTCAAAAGTAGAGAACCGGATTCACTCTCCGGGGGAGAAAAGCAAAGGGTGGCACTTGCCAGAGCAATAGCACCTGAGCCTCTGATACTGCTTCTTGACGAACCACTCTCTGCTTTGGATGAAAATCTCAGAGGTGAAGCCTCTGAACTATTGAGAAAGATAAACTTGCTGGGTATTACAATAATCCATGTTACCCACAACAAAGAGGAGATTGCGGGAGTTGCCTCTCAAACACAGCATTTTCCACCTGAAAGCAAATTCTAACCAACCCATAAAATGAAAAACTTAAACAAACTATGCGTTGCAGTAATCATGTCTGCATCAATTCTATTCAGCCCGGCCATTTTTGCCCAAACAAACAAATTTTCGTCAGAGGCTTTTGACAAACTTTGCAATGATGTCTTTAAAGAGTGGAATCTGCCCGGAATGGCAGTTGTGGTAGTCAAGGGTGGAGAGACAATATTTTTAAAGGGATACGGTACAACAGCAATTGATTCAACAGGTACGCCCATTACTCCAAAAACTCAGTTTGTGATTGCATCAACATCAAAGGCAATGACTGCAGCACTTCTGGCAACAGTTATTGACGAGGGTAAGGTAAAGTGGGAAGATACCGTGGTTAACCATCTGCCGGGTTTTAAGCTTTACGACCCCTGGGTCACTGCAAACTTCCAGGTAAGAGACATAATGGTTCATAAAACGGGATTCCGTGCATACGCAACCGATGACCTGCCACACTTTGGCTATAACCGTGATCAGATATTTACTCTCCTGAGACATATTCAGCCAACATACAGCTTCAGAACCACCTACGCCTACAACAACGCAATGTATACTGTTACGGCTAAGATTATTGAAAAGTATACGAACATGAGTTGGGATGATGCAATTGCAGAGAGAATATTCAAGCCGCTTGAGATGAATTCCAGCACAACAGGTAACCGCTCATTCTATTCATCAAAAGCACTGGCTAAAGGCCACACTCACTTCATGGATAAAGACACAATCAAGACAGCAATCAGAGCAGATCGTGAGAGAGGGTTCCGGTGGCTCTCTGCTGTGGCACCGGCAGGATTTGTGATCTCAACAGCAGAGGATATGGGCAACTGGCTAAAGATGCACCTTGGTAAAGGTAACTTCAATGGCAAACAGATTATTTCGGAGGCAAATCACCGTTATCTTTTTGTTCCGCAAACCATTAGCGGACATGATTCAGTAACTCTTAACAACTATGCACAAGGGTGGACAGTTGAGCAAAGCAGTAACGGAAGACTCATAAGACATACCGGACTTGCATACGGTTACACAGCATTCGTAGGAATAATGCCGGAAATGGATATGGGCATTGCAATTCTCACAAATGCCGGAGCCACCACAAACCCTCACATGGCTATTACGAGAGAGATGATTGAGATGATTAAGGGTGAAGATAAAAGGGACTGGAGAGAATTTTACCTTAGCTCATTTACCCGTCCAAGGCCAATAACTCCACAAACAAAGATAGACACAATCCCTCAACTTGCAAACATTCAATATCTTGGCCAGTTTTTCAAGGAAGATTTTGGCACTATCACTATTTATGAAGAGGAGAACAAACTAATGTTTCAGCTCAACAATGTAAAATCGGAACTAAGACACAAAACCGGAAACGCATTTAACATAAGAAATATCAGCAACATCGAGATAGAATTCTTCCCCGGTAATAGCAATAAAATTGACGCACTTACACTAAAAATCGGAGATCCGATAGGCAACTTTACCCGCGTTAAATAAATATTGCTGCTACTGAACAGATTACAGAAACCGTTTTGCTGAGCACTTTTCCGAAGATATCAAATTAAATTTATCGCAAAATTGAAGAACGAATCAAATAATTATTTGCTTATTTAACGGAAAGACACTAAATTGCACTAGGCAATCAAGCATATAAAGCTATTTGAACCTTCTTCCTGATATAATTTCAATTTTTTAAGAATTAGCATCCATTATGAAACAGTTAATTTATTTGGCTACAATTTTACTTGCGGTTTCGTGTTCAAAGTCGCAACAAGGAGAAGAGAGTCCAAAGCCGGAAGAGCAAAATCCGATAGTAAATTATGTACCGGCAAAACCTATCGTTTTGCAAGCTCAGAGCAAACTGATTCTTGATAAGACAAACACATTTGCATTTGGCTTCTTTAAGGCTTTGTCCCAAAAGCAAAGCGAAAATATGTTTCTCTCTCCGTACAGTATGTCTGCAGCATTGGGTATGCTTTACAACGGAGCTGCCGGGGACACAAAAAAAGAGATTGCCGGTGTACTTGGCATGAATGAATATGAACCCCAGGAAATTAACCAATATTATAAGGAGCTCACAAAAGCATTAGTAGAGGTTGATTCGCATACAATATTAAGTATTGCCAACTCAGTCTGGGCTAATAAAACAATTCCACTTAAGAGCTCTTTTCTTGATTTAAACAAGAACTATTTTGATGCAAAGGTAAGCACTCTGGATTTTTCAGCTACTTCTACTATTCCTGCCATTAACCTCTGGTGTAAAGAGAAAACCAACGGTAAAATTCCGGAGATTATTAAACAGTTAGATCCATCATCTATGGTTTTACTTACAAATGCAATATATTTTAGTTCGTTCTGGAGATTTAATTTTGACAAGACCAAAACCGTTAATAAATCATTCAATAATATTGACAACACCTCCTCTTCTGTAGCTATGATGCACCAAAGAAGAATGGATATGATGTATTCACAGATGGACAGATGCGGTATGGTAACAATCCCATATTCCAATACTGCCTATGCAATGAATATTATACTTCCGGCAGAGGGCGAGAAGATTGATGATATAATCAGTGACCTTGACCAGGATGTTTGGAAGACAATGGTAAACCACAGATCACTTGCAAAGGTTACGCTCTCTATGCCTCGTTTCAAAATTGAGAATAGTCTGGAAAAACTGGATGAAACACTTGCAGCAATGGGCATGCCAACAGCATTTACTCACAACGCCGATTTCTCAGCTATGTCAGATATGAGAACTTATGTATCTGAAGTAATTCAGAAAAGTTACATATCTGTTGATGAAAACGGTACAGAGGCAGCTGCGGTGACAATAGTAAATATGTATGCAACAAGCATAGGGCCTCAGCCAAATCCTGCTGAGGTAATAATGGAGGTTAACAGACCATTTATATTCGTAATAAACGAACAGAGTACAGGTGCTATTCTTTTTATTGGAAAGGTTACAAAATTGTAACTCACTCACAAATACCAGTCTACATTACAAATCGTAACAGAGATATTATTTACAAAAGCCAGTCCCGTATTTCTGATGTGAACCCAAAAAGTTGGACGGTTTATTATTAATTATTATTGTAAAGAGTTCGGTATTGTACCGGACTCTTTCCTTTAAGTCTCAACTTTATACGTTTGTAGTTGTAATAGTGGATATAAGCGCGGAGCTCATTCTCGAACTGGCTTACTGAATTCCACTCCTGCAAATATAGCAATTCATTCTTCATTAGTCCGAAGAAGTTCTCCATCATTGCATTATCTAGACAGTTGCCTTTACGGGACATGCTTTGGATTATGTGGTTGTCTGACAATAGCTTCTGATATTTTTTCTGCTGATAATGCCATCCCTGATCAGAATGCAATATCAGGCCTTCCGCCATTTCAACTTTTTTCACGGCACGCTGTACGGTATTTAGAACCATTCTCAGACTTGGTCTATTAGATATAACATATGATATTATCTCACCGTTGTACATATCCAATATTGGTGACAGATATATCTTATTGTCATGTATGTTTACCTGTGTGATGTCCGTAGTCCACTTTTTGTAAGGCTTTTCTGCTTTGAAGTTTCTACCTAATAAATTTGGAGCTATCTTTCCGGCCTCACCCTTATATGAGCGATAGCGCTGCTTTCTCCGCCCTGCTTTAAGTCCCATCTGAACCATCAGTTTCAGAACTGTCTTATGGTTAACAAGAGTTCCCTCATTGCGCAGTTCGTCTGTGATGCGACGATAGCCGTACCTTTTACGATGTTTTTCAAATATCTCTCTTATTTTAGCTCTAACACCATCGTATCCATCGGGGTGTTTAGATCTTTTTAAGTGATAATAATATGTTGAACGTGCCATCCCCTTGAGGCGTATAAGACGCTCAAGTTCATAGTCTCGCCTTAGTTCCTGGATGGCTTCTGCCCAGTCCTTTTGAGAAGGGCTTCTTTTTCTTCGACTAAGGCGTTCACTTTTTTTAGTAAGGCATTCTCAGCTTCGAGGTCTTTTACTCTTTCATGTAAGATCTCTATCTCTGTTTGTGGTGCCTGTTTCTTTGGTCTTCCCATATCTTTTAACGGTCTTCCTCTACGCTTGAGTTCCGACAGTGCCTGATATCCTTGCTCCCTAGCTACTTTACACCACCGGATCACTGTACAACGAGCTACAAGATATTTTGCACTTATTTCCGTCAAAGATATGAATTCTTCTAAATGCTCTTTTACAATTTCCTCCCTAAAAGCATAGTTTGATCGCGTATATGGTTGTCGCATAAGCCCGTGACTTCCATATTTCTGATATCGAGCTACCCAAATTAACAAATCAAACTGGTTTACACCATACTTGTTGGTGATTTCTCTATATGTCAACCCAGAGAAATAAGCCTTTACAATCTTTAGTCTTTCTTCATAATGATATTTCATGATAAAACCCAAAAAGTTATTTGTCTAACTTTTTGGGTTCACATCATTTCAGGATTGGCTTTTTTTTAATAATAACGTTGCTGTTGCTGAACAGATTGCTGAATAGATTTCACCCTACGGGTTCATCATGTCGGTATTCTGAAAACGAAGAATCTCGTAAATGTGCTCAATTGCATGAGCGGCAGGGCCTGCAGGGTCCAGAAACTTTGCCTTGTTAAGCGCATTGATTGCCTCGCCCCACTGCTGCTGACGCCTTAGGATGCCACCCATAAGGTACCAACCCTGAGCATTTTTGGGCTCCTTTTCAAGAAACTCAATAAGCTCCTGATGAGCCTTTGCAATTTCACCCTCCCGGAGTAACTGCTCAATTTCAAGTAAATTTTTAGTCATAACCAATTAAACTAAACCTGCAAAGCCCATAAAGGCAAGAGCAAGTATTCCTGCTGTTATCAATGCAATTGGCGTGCCTTTAAATTCCTTAGGCACATTTGCAAGCTCCAGCTGCTCCCTTAACCCGGCAAAAAGAATCATTGCCAGTCCAAAACCCAAAGCATTTGCTATTGCAAATACAACAGCCTGAGCCATATTAAGCATATGAGGATCACCTCCGAATGTAAACTCTTTTGACACCACTAAAATTGCAACACCCAGTACGGCACAGTTAGTAGTAATGAGCGGAAGAAAAATACCCAGTGCCTGATAAAGAGCAGGGCTTATCTTTTTCATTATTATCTCTACCATCTGAACAAGTGATGCAATAACCACAATAAAGGTTACTGTTTGCATAAACTCGATGCCCAGAGGAACCAGAACATAGTATTGCAAAAGATATGTTACAAGGGTTGCAACAGCCATCACAAAGGTTACCGCACCCGACATCCCGGCAGCAGTACTCACCTTGTTTGAAACACCAAGAAAAGGGCAGACTCCCAGAAACTGTGACAGAAGTATATTGTTTACAAAAACTGCCGAAATGATTATTAATATATATTCCATACTGTAATCAATTAAGAGATTCTGGTTTTAAGTTTATTAAACAGCACCAAAAGGTAACCGAGCGCAATGAATGCTCCCGGAGCAAGTACAAAAACAAGCATTCCATCACCATCAATAAGTTTGATTCCAAAGAGTGATGCACTGCCTAGTAACTCCCTTACGGCGCCAAGTACTGTAAGACCTAAGGTAAATCCCAATCCGATACCGATTCCATCCAGAGCCGAATCAGTGATATTGTTTTTTGATGCAAAAGCCTCGGCTCTTCCCAGAACAATACAGTTTACCACTATCAGTGGAATAAACAGACCCAGTGTCTCATAGAGACCGGGAGTATACGCCTGCATAAGGAGCTGAAGAATAGTTACAAATGCTGCAATAACAACAATGTATGAAGGTATCCTCACTTTGCTGGGGATAAGACCTGCAATTGATGAAATTACAATATTTGACATTATTAGTACAAAGGTGGTAGCCAGGCCCATGCCCAGACCATTAATTGCCGATGTGGTTGTTCCCAGTGTGGGACACATTCCAAGAAAGAGAACGAAAATTGGGTTCTCCTTTAGGATTCCTCTTGTTATTAATGATAGTTTACTCATTTGCCTTCTCCTCCTCTGATTTTTGGTTTGAACAGAGCTTAAAAGCCTCCCATGCCAACGTTACGGCATCGCAGTAAGCTCTTGAAGTAATTGTCGAAGCTGTAATCGCGTCAACATCACCACCATCTTTTTTGACAACCAGTTTGAAATTCTGTGGGTCTTTTCCTTCGAATTGTGCACTGAAACTACTCTTTGAAGGTTCGATCTTATCTCCAAGTCCCGGAGTTTCGGTATGCGAAAGAACAGATATGCCCTTGATTGTTCCATCTACATTGAATCCAACCATTAGTGCGATTCTTCCTCCAAAACCCGATGCATATGTCTCAATTGCAAAACCTGCTGCATTTCCACCCATTTTTGCCGGGTAAACTTTGTAGCTCTTACCTGCGCTCTCAACCATAAACATCTCAGCAGAAGGGTCATTATCAAATTCAGGAGAGACGCTTGCTATTGCATTGTTTGTCTTGGCAGCCATTGCAAGATCAATCGGACCCTTTGTAAGTGCGTAAACTCCCCCCAAAAGTGCCGAAGCAATCAGGGTTACGGCAAAGAGAGTCACCACCATGTTTTTTAAAGTTGAACTTTTAGCCATTCTTCACCTCCTTACCAAATCTTTTTGGTTTGTAATAGTTATTCAGAAGAGGGACTGTAGCATTCATAATGAGAATTGCAAAGGAGATCCCTTCGGGATATGCCCCAAAATTTCTGATTAATACAGTTATTATTCCAATGCCTACACCAAAAATTATCATCCCTTTGGTGCTCATTGGCGATGTTACATAATCTGTTGCCATGAATATTGAACCGATAAGGATACCTCCTGTGAGCACAGTAAATATGGGATCAGGGTTATGACTCGGATCAATTATCCAGAAAATTCCGGATAGCACCATAACTGAACCAATAATTGAAAGTGGTATATGAGGTCTTATAACTCTCCTGATAAGCAGATAGACAAGCCCGACCAGCAGAGCCAAGGCAGAAACCTCTCCGACAGAACCTCCAATTTTACTGAATAGCATCTGGGCATATGAGAAGTTGTTTGCTTCAAAGATTTGATCCATTGTCATCCCTTTGGACAGACCCTCCTTCACTATTGAAAGTGCAGTGGCACCTGAAAAGGCGTCTATCCCTTCGCGAAACCACGAAACAGGAATAGTCCAGTCCGTCATGATAACAGGGAAGGAGACCAGTAAGAATACCCGTCCAACAAGGGCAGGATTAAAGAGATTCTGGCCAATGCCTCCAAAGCTCATCTTGGCCACTCCGATTGCAACTACTGCACCGATAAAAACAACCCAACCCGGAGAATTAGGGGGCAGATTTAGAGCAAGGAGCAAGCCGGTAAGGGCTGCTGAGTAGTCATTAACTGTTACTTTTCCCTTTATAATATACTTCTGTATGGCAAATTCAACTAGCAGACAGGTTATTGCTCCTACAAATGCCAGTTTTATGGCAGAGAAGCCAAAAAAGTAGATTGACACCAGAAGTGACGGCGATAGTGCAATTATCACATCTCTCATCAACCCCTGAGTACTATCCTTGCCGTGAATATGCGGAGCAGGTGATACTAATAGTTTTTTCATAAAGTTTATCTGTTACTTTTTAGGTCTGCTTCTGATAATTTTCAATACCTGTCCCTTTGCAAGCCTTATGGTATCCAGCAAAGGAATATTCGAAGGGCAGCTGTAAAAACAGCATCCGCACTCGATGCAATCCTGAATAAGATTTACTTCAAGATCATCTGTGCGGCCGGCTCTTGCCAACCTGTTCAGAAGGTAAGGTTCAAGACCCATAGGGCATGCTTCTACACACTTGGCGCATCTTATGCAGTTACCCTCTTCTCCCCTTCTTGTCTCTTCTTCTGTCAGAAGCAAAAGCGCAGATGTGCTCTTTACGGTAGCTGCATCCATTCTTGAAATAGCCTTACCCATCATTGGGCCTCCACTTATAAGCTTTACTGCATCTTTCGGGAAGCCTCCTATCGCATACATTATCCTTTCAAAGTTTGTGCCTACCCGCAGACGAAAGTTTCTCTGCTCTGTCATACATCCTCCGGTAACTGTTACAATCCCGTCAAAGAGAGGTTTATTTTTCTGAACAGCTTCATAAACGGCAAGTGCAGTTCCAACATTCTGAACGACAACCCCTACATCAATTGGTAAGCCCATCGAAGGAACCTGACGATGAATTATTGCATCTATCAGTTGTTTTTCACCCCCTTGAGGATATCTCTTCTTTAGAGACACCACTTTAATCTCCTTATAGCCCTTTGAAGCAATCTTCTTTAAAAGCTTTAATGCCTTGGGTTTATTCTCCTCTATTCCAACATATGCCTTTGATACTCCCAGAGCCATCATCATTATTTTAGTCCCTATGAGCATCTGTTCGGGGTACTCAAGCATCACTCTGTAATCTGATGTAAGATATGGCTCACACTCTGCTCCGTTAATCAGCAGATATTCTGCTTTTTTGCCTGGAGGAGGTGATAGCTTGATGTGGGTTGGGAAAGCAGCACCGCCCAATCCTACAATTCCCGCCTTTGCAATTATGTCAATTATCTCTTTTGGAGAGAACTTAATCTCCTTTACAATATCAGGGGACTTGTCAATTGACTCCTCCCAATCGTCGCCCTCTACCTTTATAACTACATGGGGTATCAGGTTTCCGGATATATCTGGAAGAGGTTCAACAGCCGTAACTGTTCCCGAAACGGAAGAGTGAATATTTGCCGAAATAAAACCTGATGCCTTGGCAATCAGCTGACCCACCTTTACCTGGTCACCCTTGGCTACCACAGGTTCTGCAGGTGCTCCCAGATGCTGGGAGACAGAGATATATGCCATATCCATCAGTGGAAAATCCTCAATTGAAGCGTTGACTGATATCTTATGGTCATGGGGATGAATGCCCCCTATTGAAAAAGTTCTGCTCATATCAGATTATTAATTTACTGTTCTACAACCGGTTCTTCCTCTTTCTTCGGTACTCTTACAGGGAAGTTAACCTCCCAGATTGCGTGTGTCGGACACTCTGTGACACATTTTCTGCATAGTTTGCACTTGTTATAATCTATATATGCAAGATTATTTGACATTGTGATCGCATCAAAAGGGCAAACTTTCTGACATTTGAAGCATCCTATGCAGGCAACCGCACAAGCCTTCCTTGCCACACCACCTTTATCTTTGTTGATACATGAAACAAAGATTCTTCTGTTTTTTGGCCCTTTATTCCTCAGCTCAATGATAAACTTTGGACAGGCTTTAACACATGCTCCGCAAGCTGTGCATTTGTCCTGATCTACCTCAGGTAAACCGGTACGCGGGTCCATCTTGATAGCATCAAAGTTGCAAACCACAACACAATCTCCCTGCCCGAGACAGCCAAAGCTGCAGGCAGTATCTCCGGCATATAGTGATGCCATTACCGAACACGAAGAGTATCCGTCGTAGTGGTTTGTTTTTGGTCTTGAAT
>Ga0351906_1086_pt1 | contig 26957 bp, 19 predicted proteins | sample BONcelHT113001E5_FD_206866 | JGI IMG/M metagenome (GOLD analysis project Ga0351906, IMG submission 206866) | Enriched cells from coal bed in the Powder River Basin, Montana, United States - BONCAT cells T11 rep1 HSBNCT.T11.300.1.E5 ... | reverse complement strand
TGGATTTTCATTCCTATTTGTGCCGACAAGTCGGCATGGGTGTTTGATTTAGAATTGGAATAAAATGTTTTACGTCCTTGATACTCATTTATCGGAGAAACCGGCCATTCTGGTCGTAGAGTCGCAAATTTATAATTAATCCTTTACTGTCAAGATAAGTTACAGCTTTTAGTAAGTTTTTATCTCTTGCATAACCATCAATAAAGAAATGTTCCACCTTTACCCTCTTGCCGTTCCCGTCGTAATAAGTAATCTGCTTTTCTATACCGTCCTTTCTAACAGGCTTTTCCGGGTAGTGGACCTCCACCTTTATCCTTTTGCCATTGTCGTCGTAGCAAACAACCTGCTTGGCTATTTCCTTCTTTTCAATATAATTGCTGTTGTAGTAAGTTTCTTCCTCAACCTCTTTTTCATCATCGTTGTAATGAAGAATGGTCTTCGCTATCCCTTTTTCTTTGTTATAAATGTCGTTGTAATATATCTCGGCCTTTGTCTCTTTCTCATCACTATTGTAATAACCGATAGATTTAGCTATCCCTTTTTCTTTGTTATAAATGTCGTTGTAATATATCTCGGCCTTTACCCTCTTATCGTTATTGTCACAATATATGATAAATCTGGCTGTCCCATTCTTATATGGTTCATCATTTGCATCCAAAACAATTTCTATTGTTTTTCCTCCGTTTTCGTTTCTCGCGTCCACTGTCCTTTTCCTTTCTGCAGAGACATGGCTCGACATTAAAAGAAAAAACACAAATATATATGCAATCTTTTTCATTATTCTTCTGCTAAATTTAGATAAAGATTTGCATTTACATCGGCCCTTTTGCCGGCAATAAGGTTGACGATATCTGCATGACCATTTTGGGCTGCCCAATATAAGGGCGTTATGCCATACTCATCTTTCGCATTTACATCGGCCCCTTTGTCGGTAAGGAGGTTGACAATATCCATATGACCTTTTTGGGCTGCCCAATACAGGGGTGTTTGGCCGTCTCTATCTTTCGCATTTACATCGGCCCTTTTGTCGGTAAGGAGGTTGACGATATCCATATGACCATTTCCGGCTGCTGTATGCAGAGGTGTTATGCCATATTGAACTTTCGCATTTACATCGGCCCCTTTGTCGGCAAGGAGGTTGACGATATCCATATGACCATTTTGGACTGCCCAATATAAGGGCGTTATGCCATACTCATCTTTCGCATCTATATCGGCCCCTTTGTGGGTAAGGAGGTTGACGATATCCATATGACCATTTCGTGCTGCTGCATGCAGGAGTGTTATGCCATATTTACTCCTTACATTTACATCGGCCCCTTTGTCGGTAAGGAGGTTGACGATATCCATATGACCATTTTGGGCTGCTGTATGCAGGGGTATTCTGTCAAATTCATCCTTCGCATTCACATCCGCCCCTGTAGAAATGAGAAGTTTGACGATATCCATATGACCATTTCCGGCTGCCGTATGCAGAGGTGTTTGGCCGTCTTTATCTTTCGCATTCACATCCGTCTTCTTGCCGATGAGGAATTTGATAATACCCGCCCCTTTATCTATGAGAAGTTTGACGATATCCATATGACCATTTCCGGCTGCCGTATGCAGAGGTGTTTGGCCGTCTTTATTCTTCGCATTCACATTTGCCCCTTTAGAAATGAGAAGTTTGACGATATCCATATGACCATTTTGGGCTGCAGACATCAATACTGTCCAGCCATCGTCATATTTTGTATTTGAATCCACACCTGTATCAAGCAATGATTGCACGACATCTGAATAACCCCTGTGAACTGCTTCAAGTAGTTTTTTTTGGTTTTCGTCCATATTTGCCTCCTTCTTTAAAAACAGTTGCAACAAATCAATACATCTTCTTGCGAACAATTCCCGACATCTAACCTTTGCGTACAAATCTTAATTCACACGAGACCACAACACCGCAGAACCAGTATTCTTTCTTTATCTTGCAGAATTTATGATAGGCACATTGAATTTGAGAAATTATAATTTTCTATCCTCTTTCAATATGATTAAATCATTGCATTTTACATTGTATAACTTAACGAATTTATTTGTATGTAGGACATGTTATACAGTTCATGTAGGAAATCTACAAATATGTGTTATGGGGTGCGAGGTTGTTCCGCGGCAGGGAAGGTATGCCAGAACTACAGGATCAAAATGTCTTACAATGAGGAGAATATGCTTGCGTGCTTAAATATTACAATAATTATCGTATTTAACCTACACAGATTGTAAAAGATATCCTACATACAATAAATCCCGTTTGCTGTACCTTGTTAAATAATTCGGATAAACCAAACCGGCTGCGCAGAGCAAAAAGCCGGGCTGTAATGTTCACGAGAAAGCAACAACATTTATAACCACCTTTTCCAAAATCTGCGTCAGAGGTAAAAATGGTCGTTACGCTTGCCAATCCCGCGAACTTATTTGCGCTGATTGTGCTTTTTATAATTACTTCATCTCCTGCCTTTCCTGAAGCTTCAAAGATTATAAATCAAATAAATGAATTTGGCGGAAGAACAATAATGTTTACCTATTCACCGGGAGAAGAAGAATATATAAAAGGAAAATCAAAAGTTATAGCCTATTATGACAGCAACAGGAAAGTGGTGAAAGAAGAAAGATTCTATTCTGACGAATCTACCAGAAAGGATGAAATATCAAAGGTCATAGTTTATTTTCATAGTAATGGGAAAAAAGAGATAACAGAAACCTTCTATACTGCCGAGTCTACAAAAAATAATGGAGTAGTTAAAGGTATAAAGTATTATGACAACGATGAAAAGGTGACGAAGCTGGGAGCCTTTTATACGGATGAGTTTGCTCAGAAGGACGGGGTAGCAAGGTTCATGGTTTACTACGGCAATAATGGGATGGTGGTAAAAACAGAATCTTTCAGGACCCAGGGGTCTGCAAGGAAACAGGGGGTAGAAAAAACCATTGTCCATTACAATAAAGAGGGAAAGGATGTAAAAGCAGAATATTTCTACACCTACGAGTCTGCCCGAAAGGATGGAATAGCGAAATTCATAGCCTATTATGACAGCAACGGGAGAATGGTAAAGGCAGAACTTTACAACAAGAATGGAGCTCTTCTTATAAAATGAAGGCTTACAATAAATGTCTAATATATCCTACAAGAATTACTGAACATATCCTACATACAATAAAATTGATTTGTTATACATTGTGTAACAATGCAGGTAAAAGAAGCATGGAAAGCGTACAATTACATTGTTGCTGCACGGGGAACATCGACTTGCGGGTATCGCCATGTTTGAAAGGAGAAAACGTAGATGAAAAAATATTTTTCCTTGTTTGTATCAGTTTTAATTCTGTTTGTTCTGTCAGCAACAGGGCATTCGGCAATTTTAACCGAGATTGGCAGCCTGGACTGGGTTAGAACGGATCAGGAGACCACGATCAATGTAAATCAGTTCGATCCCTCCATGGGAACTTTGAACAGTGCAAAATTTACCCTCCAGGGAGATTTGAAAGGTTCCTACATCTTTCAGCCAACAAGCAACAGCACATTATATTGGGCCGAAAGGAGCGATGTAAAAATTTCTTACGGCAATCTGATGAATTTGTATAAACAGGTCAACAACCCCGATCCATGGCCGGAGCTTGATGAATTGACGTGGAAAAATATCAATAGCATTAAAGTTCTGAAAGATGACAAAGTTGCCGGTGATACCATTTCACTGAGCATCACGAAATCATATGAATTTACAGCTTTTGATACCCTTAATCTCTTCAAAGGCAAGGGAACAATCCCCTTCTCCTTCGATAATCAAACGATGATCAATTTTGCATTTACAGGCGGGAACGGGACATGTCAGTTTGAAACTCTTACTTCGGGGAAAGTCACGGCAGAGTACAATTATACGCCTGTGCCGATATTGGCAGGATTTTGGCTTTTAGGTTCAGGACTTATCGGGTTGGCAGGATTCAGAAGAAAGATATTAAAATAGCTATTAATCCGGCAATTAAACACGTCAAAGGTCGTCATGCCGGACTTGATCCGGCATCCAGTCCTATTCTGGATGTTGCTTCGCAATTGAACCGTACCGGCGCTTGTGCCCTTCAGGGTATTCGCGGGCCTGTCCCTGTGTAAACAGGGGAATGACAGTATTGGTATTTGATAGTTGCCGGAGTAATAATTAACAAGAACTTCCTTTTTCACGGTGATGTCACAGGGGGAACCGTGAGACGCTGTCCGCAATGGATAAAGCGGTTGCCTTTTCAATGCTCTGTTCTTGTAATAATGGTAATTTACACCCTTAATTTTCTCCAATAGATTTGAACCTTACCGGGATGTTTTGTTTCATAATTTTCTTCAATTTTTCAAAACTCCATGTTTAACGTCATACCGGTAAATACCCTGAAGAGGACAAGCATCGGTATCAGCAACTCACTGAATTTACCGGATGTTCCTTGCGCAGGAATGACGAAAAAGGGCAAAAGAGTCCTTTTGCAAAAGCCTCATATTACAATAATTGTCGTAATTTACCTACATGAATTGTCTAAGATATCCTACATATAAAAAATGTGATTTGTTATACATTGTCTAACAACGTTGATAAAGCAAAACCATTTGAAAGATTATTATGGTGGTCGCGAAATATTAAAAAGGAGGTCAATTATGAAGTTGAAAAGTTTGATTCTATCAGGAGCGGTTTTAGTGTTTTTTTTGTGTACACAGGGAATGGCTATGGCTCATACCCTTACTTTTACGGATGGTTACGGGAAATATCAAACAGGACTAGGCGGTGAATTTACAGCCACGCCCAGTGCAGGTCTAAATTGGCTTCTCAATAATTATGACTCTAAGGTAGTAGCAAAAACAGGAACTTTCCAAACTTTTTGTATGGAATTTAACGAACACATTTCGATAAACACCCCCTACAATGCAGTTCTCAGCAATGCAGCAACCAATGGTGGAGTTAGCGGTGGTGGAGTGAATAAGAGTGATCCATTATCCATAGGCACAGCATATCTTTATGATCAATTTGCGAAGGGTGCTTTAGCGGGTTATGAATATAATACATCGGGCATAAACGAGTCGGGCAGGGAAGCGTCAGCCGCCGCTCTCCAAAACACAATATGGTGGTTAGAAGGAGAACAAGGCAAGCCGAACAATAGTTTTGTGGATTTGGTTATCAGCCAGTTTAAAGGAGAAACAAATGCCATGTTAGATAATAACGGGTCATTTGCTGTTAGAGTAGTAAATTTGATCGCAAAAGATGGAACCGCAAGTCAGGATCAGTTGGCTGCAGTTCCTATCCCATCCGCTCTATATCTCCTTGCACCCGGCCTCCTTGGTCTTATAGGGTTTAAAAGGAAGTATCTGGGATAACAAATAAATTCCAAATTATCAAGGCAGGGCTCATAAAAGACCCTGCCTTTTTCTTTATTGATGATATATTTATCCTAATCCCGGTTCATCTGCTGACGCTTATTATCTTTTCATAAGTAATAATTCTAAAATTATTGTATTATTCTATCTGTAATTTTAATGATTATGCAGGAATGGATAATATGATATGCGAAAATGATGTGAAGCAGCAGAGCAAGAAACTTCTTGAGGAAGGCGGGTCCTTTTATCATACTTTTTTTGATCTTGCCCCGGGCCCTATGGCAATTACCGATTTTAACAATGGTTATATTGTTGATGTCAATGAGGCCTTTGTTTCATGGTCTTTTTATTCGCGGGATGAAATCATCGGGCGTACCAGTGTAGAACTCGGCATCTGGCCTGACAATGAAAGCAGAAAGGCAATCCTTGACCGGTTGACCCATATTGGACGTATTGATGAAGTTGAAACATTGCTTAAAAGAAAAAACGGTGAACTAAGGCTGGTTGTTTTTTCTGGCAGGCTTGTAGGGGATGAGAATCATAAATTATTTTTATCTGTTGCTAAAGATATTACCGAGCGCAAGAAAACAGAAGAAGCCTTAAGGAAAAGCGAAGAAAAATATCGCAGCCTTGTTGAAGCCACAACTGACTGGGTATGGGAGATGGATTCGGAAGGCAAGTTTATATATACCAATAATAAAATAATGGATTACCTCGGCTATACTTCTCAAGAAATTATAGGAAAGACACCCTTTGAATTTGCAATACCCGAACATGGCGACCGGTCCTTGAATATCTTCCATGAGAAAAAACCATTCGAGCATCTCCACGATATGCACAGGCATTCCAACGGCACCCTGGTAACCCTTGATACAAGCGGCATACCGTTATTTGATGATCAGGGAACATTCGTCGGGTATCGCGGTGTAACCAGGGACATTACAGAACTTAAGAAAGCAGAAGAAGCCTTAAGAAAGAGCGAAGAAAAATTCCGGCAATTGTCAGAGAATGCACGGGATATGATATACCGCATGTCTTTGCCTGATGGTAAATATGAGTATATTAGTCCGGCTTCGTTTGATATAACGGGTTTTACGCCTGAAGAGCATTATAACGGATCAGTGTCCATACAAAGAGTAGTTCACCCGGATTTTATCGAATATTTTAATCAGCAGTGGGAGGAACTTCTGATAGGTAGGGCCGAACATTTCTATGAATATAAAATCTTACACAAGGACGGCGGGGAAAGATGGCTTTATCAGAGAAACACATTGATTCATGATGAAAAAGGATTGCCCATTGCAATTGAAGGAATAGTTACAGATATAACCGAGCAGAAGAAAGCAGAGGATGAATTATGGGAGAGCAGGGAAGAATACCGGAATATTTTTCAGAATTCCATTGAAGGCATATTCCGGACAACCCCTGAAGGTCGTTTTTCAAATGCTAACCCTGCCGTAGCCCATATGCTCGGATATGAGTCGCCGGAAGAACTAATAAGCACGATTACGGATTTGGGGACACAACTTTATACAAACCCCGAAGACCGCGATAAGATGTTCCATCTCCTGTTAAGGGATGGTTCTATTAAAAACTTCGAGGTAAAGTGTCGTCATAAAAATGGACACTTTATTTGGGGTGTATTAAATATGTATCTTGCAAGGGATGGTCAGGGAAATGTTTTATATATTGAAGGTACATGCCAGGATATCACCGACCGTAAGCATGCCGAGGAGAAACTGCAAAGGCAGGCGGCCTTACTTGAAGCACAGACAAACGCCTCTATTGACGGTATACTTGTTGTGGATGAGAGTCAGAGAAGGCTTGTCACAAATCAGCGAATTGTTGCTTTGTGGGATGTTCCGCAACATATTATGGACGAAGAGGACGACACTGCCCTGCTTAAATATGTGACAAGCTTAGCCAGATACCCTGAAGAATTCATCGGGAAGGTAATGTATCTTTACGAGCACATATACGATACCAGTCGTGATGAGATTGAATTCAAAAACGGAATGGTTCTGGACCGGTATTCAGCACCCGTCCTGGATGAAGACGGCCACTACTATGGGAGAATCTGGGCTTTCCGCGATATCACTGAGCGCAGGCAGGCTGAAGAAGAACTAGAAGAACACCGTAATCATCTTGAACGATTAGTAGAGGAACGTACAAAGGAACTAAAAAACTCAGAAAATAAATACCGAACCCTTTTCGAGAATGCAAATGACGCGATATTACTTTCAAAACAGGGTATTCTCATTGATTGCAATACAAAAGCTCTTGAATTGTTCAGAGCTACCCGGGGGCAGATCATCGGTCAGTCCCCTAATAAGCTTTCTCTCCCCTTACAGACTGACGGCAGCAACTCCCGGAAAAAAGCTATGGCCAGAGTCGATGCCGCTCTTTCAGGTATTCCCCAGCGCTTTGAATGGCAGCACATACGGAGTGATGGAACATTCTTTGATGCAGAGATAAGTTTGTATGTTGTTCATGTGGGAGAAGAAAGGCTTCTTCAGGCATTGATACATGATATTACCGAGCGCAAGCGCGCAGAAAAAACCCTTCTGGAAAACGAAGAGAAATTCAGACTTCTTTTTGAAAAGTCGGCTGATCCCATACTTCTGTGGGATAATGGCGTCATAATCGACTGTAATGATGTCACTTTGCAGATTCTTCGATGCGCCAGGGAGCAGATCATCGGGCAAGACGTGACAAGGTTTTCCCCGGAAAAGCAGCCGGATGGCTGTAAATCTTCTGAGAAGGCAAAGGAAATGATCAACCATGCAATTAAAAAAGGGTCTAACCATTTTGAATGGGTGCACCGCACTTTTGATGGTGAGAATATCTGGGTTGATATTTCGCTCACGATTATTCCCCTGCAAGGCAGAAACATCATATATGCCGTATGGAGAGATATCTCCGAGCGTAAGCGTGCAGAAGAGGCCTTGAAACAAAATGAGAATGAACTGAGAATCAAGTCCCACACCCTTGAGGAACTCAACATTGCGCTAAAAGTACTGTTACAGCAAAAAACAAAGGATGAAAAACAACTTGAAGAAAGGTTTGCATCAAATGCCAGTGAGCTTATACTGCCCTACATAGAAAAGATCAAGAAAAGCCGTCTTGATGAAAGGCAGCAATCTTACATTGCCATCATGGAAGCTAATCTCAACGAAATTATATCCCCTTTCCTGCATCAGGTGCAACAACTCAACTTTACCCCCAGGGAAACCCAGGTAGCCAACCTGATAAGAGACGGCAAATCAACCAAGGAGATAGCTGATATTATAGGGATAGCCCCGGGTTCTGTTGACTTCTACAGGAAGAATATAAGGGATAAGCTTAATCTAACCAATCAGAAGATCAATCTTCAGTCCTACCTCCGGAAATTAACATATTAGGGTAATTTCTTCCCTATTATCCCTACTATAATTTACCATTTAAGTTTTGTTGTTTTGTGCTTAAATGAACAAAATAAATAAACCTATTATTGAATACAACTATGAACGACTACAAGACAAAGATAGTTCCCCCGCGGTCGGGAATGATCGTTCCAAGGGAACGTCTATTTCGTATGCTGGATGAGCTGCAACACTATCCGGTAACATGGGTTTCATCCCCTGCAGGTTCAGGCAAGACAACCCTTGTTGCGAGCTATATCAAAGCACGGAAAATTCCTGTGCTCTGGTACCGGATAGATGAAGCGGATCTCGATATTGCAAGCTTCTTCTACTATATGAGAGAGGCAGCAAGAGCGCTTAAGAAAGGCCGGACAAAACCGCTCCCCCTTTTAAGCCCTGAATTGCGTTCCGGTATCACTTCCTTTACCCGCCACTACTTTGAATCTCTTTTTAGCAGAATGGACCGTCCGGGCGCCATTGTTTTTGACAATTACCAGGACATACCTGAAGAATCTGAATTCCATGATATTATAAAAAACGGACTCAAGTTTGTGCCGGAAGGCATCAGAATCTTTGTGGCAAGCAGGGAGGAATATCCTTCCTCCTTTGTTTCCCTGAAGGCTGAAAGCATACTTACCCATATGGGTTGGGGAGATATCCGGTTCACCACAGACGAAACCAGAGAGATGATTTCTTACCGGGAAAAAACCCCTGTTTCCGACGATCTGGTGCAGCATATACAGGAAACTGCCCAGGGCTGGGCCGCAGCCATCGTCCTTATGCTGGACAAAAAAGAAATATCCCGGATTACAACCGGGCCTATCGGCCACAGTTCGGTTTTTGACTACCTGACAATTGAAATTTTTGAAAAAATTGATGACCGTATAAAAGATTTTCTTCTTAAAAGCGCCTTTCTTCCTGTCATAACGCCGGAAACAGCATCTTCTCTGACCGGCGTGGAAGAGAGCGGTGCCATCCTTGCTGGCCTATGCCGAAACCACTATTTTATCGAAGGCTTCGACAGTGAATATCGTTTCCACCCGCTCTTTAAAGAGTTTCTTATGGATAAGGCAAAAAAGACATATAAAACCGATGAACTTAAATCTTTTATCATAGAGGCAGGACGATTTCTTGCCGAATCAGGAAAGACAGAAGATGCAATAATACTCCTTCTTGATGTCAAGGCCTATAATGAAGCGCTTCCCCTTATTCTGGGGTATGCCAAATTACTGCTTGCCCAGGGCCGAAGTGCAACACTTGAGGAGTGGGCAAATAAATTACCTATCCATATAAATGACACTACCCCCTGGCTTTCCTACTGGCTCGGTATGGGTAAATTCATCGCCGATCCTACAGGGGCAAAACGTTATATGGAGAAGGCGTTTTCTCTCTTTGAAGCCAATAAAGATGAGACGGGTTGTCTCCTCTCTGTGGCAGGCGCCATAAACAGTATTGTGCTTGAATGTGATGACTATAAACCTCTTGACCGATGGATTAAATGGATTGATAAAAATGTTGATGCCCATGTTCCCTTGCCATCCCCTGATATGGAGGCATTTGTCGCCGCCGCCATGGTCTGCGCCATTACCTGGAGGATGCCCTGGCATCCTGACGTGATCATCTGGATTAACAGAACCCTCCGTGCATGTGAGCAGTTGACGGACCCTGTGTTCAGGTTTATAGCAAAGGGGAATGTAGTGGAGTATTACGGTCAGCTTGGTCATTACATGGAGATGCACCCTCTGGCAGAGGATCTTAGGCGCGCGGCATTTGCAGATCAAACGTATCCTATGGTAAGCCTTGCATATATGGTAAGGTTGCCCCTGCTCCATGACTGGATAAATGGTTCCTGGGAGAAAACCCTGCTGCTTATACAAAATGGAATTTGCACGGCTGAGAATATGGGCGCCTTTTATCACTTGGGGAGCATATATCATTCCGCTATTATTGCCGCCTTTGAGATGGATAATCTTGAGATGGCTGCAGAATTTATTGGAAAAACAGATCAGGCATCCGTTGTCGGTAAGAGGGCGCTTCGTTTACGCTTGAACTTTAAAAAGGTATTTTATCTTTTAAAAATCGGCAGAATCGAAGAAGCTCTCCGTACGGCTGAGCATGTTCTTGAAGATGCTGTTGAATCCGGTATATATCATACAGAAATTTATGCGCGGATTGCCTTAACATATATCCTTCGTTTGACCGGTGAATTTGATGATGTATTAAAGCAGCTCAAAAAGCTGAATAATCTCATAAAACCTCTTGGCATTGTCCATGCATCGTATCTGGTTTGTCTCATTGAGGCGAGCCTTTTTTTAGATGAAGGCAACATCAAGAAAAGTCATTCCGCCCTTGCCGAAGCGTTCCGTATAGGAAGAATTAAAGGCTATGCCATGACGCTTTTTTTCTACTGGCAGCCGAAGGAAATGGCCCGTCTCTGTAATGAGGCTCTTTCCGCAGGAATAGAAGTGGAATACGCGAAAGAACTTATCAAAAAACACGGGCTTGTACCTGATACCGATTATGAAAGATTAAAAGAATGGCCCTGGCCTGTTCGTATTCATACTCTTGGCCGTTTTGAGATCATAATAAACGACAAGCCCCTCCAGCCTACAGGCAAGATACAGAAAAAACCTATTGCCCTCCTTAAAACACTTGTCTCGCTCGGTGGAAAGGATGTCAGGGAAGAAGTTATAGAGGATATACTCTGGCCTGATTCTGATGGGGATGTGGCAAGGACTGTTTTTAAAACCACTCTTTCCCGGCTAAGACAGCTTCTCGGCAACGAGCGGATAATAGAGGTAAAGGACGGAAGAATAAGCCTTAATGAAAGTTTTGTCTGGCTTGATACATGGGCTGTTATCAGTCTGGAACGCTCAATTTCTGATTTAAGAAATGAGAAGTCACGGGACAACAAACCTGTTGATGAATTATGGAAGCTCTTATTATTGTTGATGGATATATATAAAGGTGATTTCCTGTTTCAGACTGATGGACCATATATGCAGGAATATCGTAATAAAATTCAATCTTTCATGACTCGGGCCATAATAAATCTTATGGATATGCTTGTTAAAAAAGGAGGTAAAGAGAAAGCTCTTTCCCTTTATGAGCAGACAATCAATTGCGGATTATTCAATGATGTTACACATGAACGTCTCATCAGGTCAATGACTGAGATGGATAGGCTGAATAAAGCACAGACAGACAATACATATGGGAACGTTATATCAATTAACACTCAAGGAGGGTAATGAAGAGCAGCAATATGAAATAGATTTACGTCCGCAGTCACCTTATTATTTTTCCGGTATTAAGACTGCTGCTTTCCCATCTTTTTCATTGGGTACCCTCATTGCGGCTATGATACCGAATACCACAAAGACAGTCATCACGCCAAAGGCCCACCGATAGCGAACAGACCCGAAACCTGCAAGACCGGTAACAATAGACCCCCATACCAGAGGGCCTATAAAGGTTGAAAAGCGCTCAAAAAGGACATAAAAGCTTGTGGCAAAATTCAGCTTTTCATTAGGACATAATTTCGTCAGCAGGGCTCGTGTTACCGTAAAGATTGCCCCGAAGAAGATCGCAAATAAAACTAAGGAGACATTGAATCCGATAAAATTTCTTTGAGTAGCTATGACAGGTAAAGATATACAAATAACTGATAAGACCCATATCATGACACGCTTCAGACCATACCGGTCACCAATCCAGCCGAAGAGGATGCTTCCAAGAGCCGATGCGACCAATATCTGAAGCATAATAAGGGATTTGACTTTATCAGATATTCCCCAGACACGGTTCAGGAATATGGGGAAATTGATGCTTATTGTCAGGATGGCATCGCTGAAGAAGAAGTATGACAGAAGGAATGCGCCAATACCGGGGACTTGCAGGAGCTCCCGGCAGTTTGTTATAAACCCTTTCCCTGAATCATTGAGCAAAATATCTTTTCGTGCTGTCGTTATTTCAGGCGGCTTAAATAAAGTTATCATGGGCAATGACAACAGGATGTAAAGCAGCGTGGCAGGCAGAAAAGTTTGAACACGTCCTGCCGGGCCCGGTAATATCGCTTTGCCCATGAGAAGCGGGAGACATACCATCAATCCTGCAATCTGCCCGGTCCAATTTCCAAACTGCCCGAGGCCTGAAATAAATCCCCGATGTTCAGGCGGGGAGATATCTCTCAGGAAAGGAGTGTAAAATACAATACTCAATAAATAGAAATAATTGGCCAAAAGATAACATAGTACTGCCAGCCATAATGGCACTGATGAATACATGGCTATAATGGATGCCGAAAGGTAAAATGCATAAGAACCAAGAGTGATCCACTTGAGATAAGCGTATCTGAGCCCTCTTTTGTCTGCCATCAACCCAAGCACAGGGGCAGTAAGGAGCAGGAGGCCGCTGGAGCCGACAAAAATCAGGTTAAAAACAAGATCGGATAACCCGCGATCAATAACAAGCCACTGTGAATAGTAGAGATAAAAGATAATCAACGAAATGGAATTGGCAAAGTCATAAAGAATCCAGTAAAAAACATTTCTTTTATTCATAGATGGATAGCCTCCGCCTCCTGGCATTTGTGTTGTAAGGAATGTTTTTAAATCTTGTTTTTCAGACTTATTGGCAGTTTATATGAGCAGCACCGGCAAGTCAATAATTTTACTATGATATGGATCAGCCAGAGGCCGGTTTTATGGCCGATTGGTTTTGTCCGATTCTTGTGCCGCGTCCCTCAAAGTCCTATATGGTTGAATCAGAACTTCAGCAGAAATACCCAATTTGTCATGAAGATTTCGGATCATCTCCATAGTAAGCGGACGTTTCCGATTCAGAATCTCCGACACACGTGCACGACTTCCGATAAAGGGTTCTAAATCACGGCGAGTGAGGCCGCGGCTTTCCATATGATATATAATGGCCTCAATAGGGTCTGGAAGGGGAATTGTGTAATGTTTTCCTTCATACGCTTCAATCAGCGTTGTTAAAACTTCGAGGCGATCTGCCTCATTGGTGCAGGGTTTTGCGTCAAAGAGACTCTCAACCTCTTTAAGTGCGGCCTCGTAATCAGCCTCTGTCTTTATTGGTTTTATTATCATATTTACGTCCTCCTCAAACTGTGGCAACGTCTATCCGGTCATACTCCCGGTGGGTTCCAATAAACCTGATAAAAACGATGCCATGATCGTATTGAATAGCAACGACCAATCTATATGCATTACCCTTAAGGTTAAATACAACCCTATTCTTTCCAATAAAACTGGCAGTTCTATAGACCGCCTTAATATCTGCAGGACTTTTCCATGATGCACGTTTTGTATCGTCATGCCAAGCTTGAAGTGGCTGTTGCGCGTCAGAGTGATATTCCCAGAATTCCCTGAGTTTTTTTCGCGATACAATCCGCATAAGAAGTAGTATATCCTGATCCCACATAGGGAGCAAGCAAAAAAATGCCGGGGTTCTCTGAGGACTCTCAAAAGTATAACGTCCAATATGCTGTAAATGACTATTTCTCATTTTATGTAGGTAATTGCTTACCCTGCACTCTAATGGCAATTTCCCCCTGATTTTAATTTTGCTGCCACTGTGGCAGCAAATCTGTTCAGCAAGTCCTGTATTGACTTTACAGCGATTTTAATAATTGCTGACACTGTGTCAGCAAGCCCCCCCTCTCATCTAAAAACCCTCATTGCATTCAATATTTGTTGACACAAACAAACCCTATTGCTATATTTTGACAAATTTAATAATTATGCAGGTTTATCAGACAAAAATTACAGCTCCGCACCTTAAAAAGGTCGTAGCAAGAGAACGCCTTTTTCATCTTCTTGACGAGTCAGGAGACTGTCCTGTCACATGGGTTTCATCACCTGCCGGATCAGGCAAGACAACTCTTGTAGCAAGCTATATAAAGGAAAGGAATATTCCCGCCCTCTGGTATCGTGTAGATGAGGCAGACGGAGACGTTGCAAGCTTTTTCTATTATATGGGAGAAGGCGCTAAACAACTGAGAAAGGGACGGAATAAACCCTTACCTCTATTTACCCCAGAATACCATACTGGTATGTTTGCCTTTACCCGCCATTACTTCGAATCCCTCTTCAGCAGGATGAGTGTTAACGGAGCAATAGTTCTTGATAATTATCAGGATGCCCCGGAAGAATCCGAATTCCATGAGATAATAAAGAACGGCCTTAACCTTGTGCCTGAAGGCATCAGGGTCTTTGTTGTAAGCAGAAGAGAACCCCCTTCATCATTTATTTCTCTCAAAGCCGGAAGCGTAATGAGCAATATAGATTGGGAAGATGTCCGGTTTACCCTCGAAGAAGTACAGGAGATGGTGCATTACCGGAAAAAGGGATTATCAGAAGAGGCAGTACATCGCATTCACGAAGATACTCAGGGCTGGGCAGCGGCTATAATACTTATGCTGGACGGAAAAGAAATAAACCGGACTACAACGGGGACTATCGGTGAAAGTTCTGTTTTTGATTATCTTGCCATAGAGGTATTCCATAGACTGGATCAGCGAACAAAGGACTTTCTTCTTCAAACCGCTCTTTTACCTTCAGTCTCTCCGGAAATAGCCTATCAACTGACCGGCATGGAAGAAAGCTCAGCCATCCTGACCTACCTGACTCGGAACAACCACTTTATTGACCGTTACGGCAATGAGTACCGTTATCACCAGCTCTTCAGGGAATTTCTTACTGATCAGGCAAAAAAGGCGTACAGGTCTGATGAACTTTTATCCTTTATTATCAAGGCAGGCAAACTCCTTGCCCAATCCGGTCAGACAGAAGAGGCTATCGGGCTGTTTTTGGATATCAATGCTTTCGAAGATGCTCTTCCGCTCATACTGGGATATGTCCGGACACTCCTTGGACAGGGGCGAAGCGTTACCCTTGAAGAATGGGCTGAAAAACTTCCCGATACAATAAAAGACAATACTCCCTGGCTCTCCTACTGGCTGGGTATGGGTAAACTCATCACCGATCCCACAGGCGCAAAACAGCATATGGAAAAGGCATTCTCTCTCTTTGAAGCTGGAGGCGATCATGCAGGCTGTCTCCTCTCCGCGGCAGGCGCCATAAACAGCATCGTACTCGAGTGGGATGACTACAAACCCCTTGACCGATGGATTGACTGGATCGATAATCATGTGGACCCTGAAACTCCCTTCCCGGCCCCTGAGATAGAGGCGTTTATTGCCTCCGCTATGGTCTGCGGCATTACCTGGAGGACAGCCAGTCATCCTAAAGCTACTACGTGGATCAAAAGAACCCTCCGTGCTTGCGAGTTGGTGGAAGACCCTGCAATCAGGTTTATGGCAAAGGGGAATGTAGTGGAGTATTATTGCGCGTTGGGCTATTTTGAGGAGATGTACCATGTTGCCGAGGAGTTGAGACAAGGTGCTTTTTCCTCTTCCGCATCTCCTCATATGCATTTTTCATATATGGTCCGGGCAGTCCAGCTTCACGATTGGATAAATAGTTCCTGGGAAGAGACATTACAGCTCATACGGAATGCAATTATAAAAGCGGAAGAAATGGGCGCCTACCTCCATCTTGCCATAATTTACACAGGCGGCATTGTGGCCGCATTCGAGATGGGAAACCTCGAACTGGTGAAAGATTTCATCAAGAAGATGGAACAGGTAGCAGTTGTAAAAAAGCAATCCATGCAAGGCCGTTTGTGCTCCCTGAGATCAATGTACTATTTTTTGCAGGGTGATATTGCCGCAGCAAGGCGAGATGCCGAGGATGCGGTAAAAATAGCCTTGGAAACAGGGGTGCCTTATGCTGAGGCACATGCAAGGATTAAATTAGCATATATACTTCGTGCCATGGGAGAACGCGAGCGGGCAGCAATGGAACTTGAAAAAGTTGACAGCACATATAAGCCTGTCGGTATTGTTTACCCTCTCTATCTTGTCTGGCTCACCCGGGCAAGCATTTATTTCGATGAAATCAATATCGAGAAAGGCCGTACTGCCCTTGCTGAGGCCTTTAGAATTGGCAGAGAAAAAGGATATGCCTTTACCTTTTACAACTACTGGCAGCGCGAGGAGATGGCCCGTCTCTGCCGGGAGGCACTTTCCGCGGGGATTGAAGTGGAGTATGCAAAAGAGGTTATAAGAAAGCACAATCTTATCCCTGATGCCCTGCATGAGGAGCTGCAGGAATGGCCCTGGCCCTGCCGCATCCGTGCCATGGGACAATTCGGGATAATAATGAACGGAGAAATGCTTCAGCCATCGGGAAAGATTCAGAAACGACCCGTTGCTCTCCTTAAGGCGCTTATCTCTTTAGGCGGAAAGGATGTCCGTCAGGAGACAATAGAGGAAGCGCTCTGGCCTCAGGCTGAGGGAGACAACGCAGGTATTTCTTTTAAAACCAATCTGTCGAGACTCCGCAAACTTCTCGGAAACGAAGGAATTGTTGAAGTAAAGGAAGGAAAGGTAAGCCTTAATAAAAACTATGTCTGGTTAGACGCATGGGCAATGGAGAGTCTGACGGAACGCATATCAGAGGTATGGGCAGAACAACGGAAACATAAGGCTTCAAACGAGCTGAGCGAGCTTTCAGCAGCTCTTGTTAATATTTACCAGGGAGATTTTCTCTGTGACGATGATGATCCCTGGGCCATCCCTTACCGGAATAAGTTAAGGGAAAGATTCCTTGCAGCAGTTGAAAATCTCGGCAACATGCTCAATCAGGCCGGTGATAATGAGAAAGCCCGTTTTCTCTATGAGGCTGTAATGGAAAGAGGCCTGCCTCAAAAATAAAATTAAAGGATGTTTATATACAAATGATATCGAAAAGAACGATGTATGCTATAAATTTTCTTTTTCTCTGTATCTTAATTGTCGCGGTGTCTGTTCCGCAAGCCATAGCCGCAGAAATGCAGCTCTGGGGAAAACCGCTCACCATTCACGGTTACCTGAACCAGAGTGTGGGGGTCGGCATTTCCGGGGAATACTTTGATACTCAAAAAAGATTTCAGTCAGCGATCTTTCAGGGGCTGATCGAAGGCACTTACGAACCGAAACGTAATGTAATGGTTTTTATGAGCGGAAAACTCAATGCGGATTGGGCCTATCCCGCATTATCAAACAATACGTTATGGCAGGAAAAGGGCTTTGACAAATCACGCGACAGGCTCTACATGCTTGATGATTTCAAAGATGTTCTCCATGAGGCCCATGTCACCTGGCGTCCTCAAACCTTCTATTTCAGAGTGGGCAAGCAGATTGTCCGATGGGGAGAAACTGACGGTTTTCGCCTCATGGATCAAATTAACCCTGTCGATCAGAGGCGTGGTCTTGCCGATGTTGAATTTGAGACGACAATCCTTCCTGCCTGGCTTGCAAGAGCCGAGTATGCAGTGGCCAACCCTCCTGAATGGTGTCAGGGAATGTCTTTCCAGGCCATATTCAATCCAAACCTTGAATTCCGTCCCAACGAAAGCATCAAGCCGGGGAATGATTTCTCCGGTATCTGGGCGCCCTACCTTGAAACCTCGCTTGGAGGACGTTATCCTCTTGATTTTGCCCGGATCGGATCTCCTGTTTTACAGCTTGAAGAGCCGAGCGGATCGGACGGCTTTGAGTATGCGTTACGGGCAAGGGCTGTAGTCCATGATGCGGCAATGACGCTCAACTATTATTACGGCAGGGATAAAGACCCTGTTGCCGTACTTGCAGGGCCTGCGAAAAGGGAGATATCTCAATATGACGGAAGATTGACCATTCATCCTAATTACCGGGGATTCTATCCCAGGTTCCGATTTATCGGCGGCACTTTTACAAAAGATATTGACGCCCTTCAATCAACTTTTCTTGGGGGTGTTGCACCGCTTTTCCGTTTCGAAGCATTTTACGCATTCAACAAAACCTTTGCATCGGATTTCCGCAATATTTTCACAGAACACGATGAAGTACGCTGGGCTGCAGGAGCTGATTGGAAGGTAAAAATTGATGCACTTAATCCGATAGCGTTTTTTACCATATCACCCCAGTTTTATCACAGAAAAATAGTCGGTTATCCGGACAATGATACATTGAGCGGACCTAACGGAGAACCGCTGAGAGAGAACAATTACCAGGCAAGTCTCATGATAAGCACCTCATATATGGGCGGGAAATTACAGCCTTCTGTATTCTGGCTCAGAAATATAAGCGAACAGGCAGATTTTGTCCGGCCGCAATTAACCTATAGTTGGAGTCATCACTGGAGGTACACGCTGGGCGCTATCTTTTTTGACGGCGAGAAAGAGAAGAAAAGTTACCAGCAGTTTAAGCATAAAGATCAGGTTTACTTTACGGTAAGCTACCGTTTTTAAAAAAAGGGAGGGAACAACCACTGTTATGAAAATTACCTTCACGTTATTGTCTTTGCGGAACATTATCTTTGTAGGATCTATTATTTTTGCCTGTTTTTCTGCATCCGGTCTTTTTGCCGCGAATTATCCCGATCCGGACACATACCTGCCGGAACTTGCCCACATTGAAGCACATAAAAAATTGTTCGATGATCCCAGACCCTATCTGGACAATTTTGGGCCGAAACAGGTTCTGCCAAAGGATTTTTACAAAAGTCTCACTCATGATGTGAAAGCGATGCAAAATCAATGGTCGGAACTTGTTGGCTTTAAAGCTCCCGATGAAGTCGGAAAGATCGCTCCTGAAATTAAGCCGGGGAAATACACATATGAGGACATGGAAAAATATCCCGGCTTGAAAGCATTGATGTACGATGATTTACAAAAACGGATCAGACCCGGCGGGCCGCCGTTTGCAGGTTCCGTCCCTGAATTTGAGATTATTCCTACAAGACATTACTACTGGGCATTGCCCATTGCCGGGTTAACAAAAAAGAATCTTAACAGAACCCGACTGAACGAAGAGGGCTATCTGGTCCGCGATACATGGGAGGCGGGATATCCCTTTCCAAAACCGGAAGGGAAGTTTAAGGCTCAACAGATCATGTACAATGTGGAAAAACGTTACACCGGATGGGAACTGAATTATTTCTTTAATGGCAGGATAGCCAGTTATACAAAAGATATGAGGCTTGACTTTGAAGGTATTTATAATGTCCGCATGATCCGGTATGCCGGGAGATGCCTTATGGAACCGCAAGGCTTTTTCGACAAACAGGCTCAACAAAGAGGCGAGTCCAAAGCCTTTGCTTTAATGTATGTCTCGCCTCGCGATCTCGCCGGCGCTGTTCAGACAGGGCTTAGCTATCTCGATTCCGAAAAACCGGATTCTCTTATGGTATATATGCCGTCCGCAAGAAAGGTACGTAAACTTGCGCCGAGAGATACACAGGATGACCTTTCGGGAAACGGGCGTCCCTATGACGATTGGGAAGGGTTTATGCAGAAGCTTTCTCCCACGCGATACCCCTACCGGTTTGAAGTTATAGAGGAACGGGAGTATCTTGTGCCTGCTCCGACCCTTGACGGAGCTGAATATGTTGCCTCCAAAGGAGCCGAATTCCGCAACGTTCGCTTGGAACGCAGGCCCATCTATGTGGTCAAGCTTACGCAGCTTGACCCCGGATACATGTACAGCGCAAGAATCTTTTACATCGATAAAGAGACCTTTCTTTACTACCATATTGAAAATTATGATCAAAAAGGAAGACTGTACAGGTCTCGCGATATCCAATACAGCTTTTTCCCGGAAATGGGAGTTTTTTCATGGACAGGCCAACTCATAAAGGATCACATCAACATGCGCTCAAACTTCGAGGCCATGTATATTCTGCCTGCGCAGTGGAAACGCTCTGATCTCGATATCGAAGGTTTTCTCGGGGCAAAATAGCAGACATATTTGCCTGTGCTTTTATTTCCGTGGAGGTGAATGTTCGCTTTATGGACATCAACATTCACGGAAATAATGCAGGCGAGATTGCCGGGTACGCAAAAACCGGATGAATTGTTTATAATGCAGTCAAAGATATTCCCATAAAGTTCAGCCTGCCAAAAAAATCAAGATTTATTTCATAAAATTTCAGAAATGTTTACAAAAAATGTAATCTGTAACCTATCTGTAACCTCCTTAGTGGTAAATTTCCTGCATATTATGATTCGAGATTTCTGAGAACCTTTTTTAATGTGGTTTTGAGGCAACAAAAGATAAGAATTGTACGTCTTATTTGAAGAGGTGCAAGAGATGAAAATCAATTACACAATCGTTGAGGGGCCTGGAAATAAGGTTCAATGGCGGTAGCCTGTGCTTGCGTAGACCCCCATGTTCAAGTCCTGAAACTACACAAGATTGTTCAATTTGTAATAATTTGATAAGGCAATTATCTATCGAATCCTACACAAATAGTCTAATAAATCCTCCATACAGGGAGAGTTATTTATTTGTATGTTAGACAAAGTAAAATAAACAGGTTTTTTGTCAGGAGTCATTATATACTATTAGGCTTTTCTTAGAACCGTTGGTGCCTCTATTATATCGCCTTTTATTCTTTCAATTTTCCCTAATCTTCAATAGAATGCAATAAATTATTGTTTTCAGAAATAGTGTGCTTCATAATTTCAGGATTAAACTCTTGACAATTCAAAAGATAAAACAGATATTTTGAAGAAACTCGACGCGGTAAACAGAACCCATGCCGTAGCCATCGCCCTCAAAGAAGGGGTTATAGAGATTGACTGAGAGTTATTCGGCGATATCATACATGCCTGTTTGTTGGGCAGGAAATGCTGCATATAACGGAATGCCATATTAAGAAATGCCTTGTATTTTCAAGATTATATAATTTATATTATTCAAATGAATATGTGTTGCCCATCATTAAGCATCTATTCTGAAGGAGGTGAACTGTTTTATGTTGGCTCGAAATATTGATCTTACCATTACGGAAGATATTCTTATGGCGCTAAACGAAAGTCAGGAACAGTTTAAAAAAGACATAAAGAGATATGCGGCAATCAAGTTTTTTGAGGACGGAAAACTTTCTCTTGGTAAAGCAGCAAAATTGGCGGAAATGAAAAAAACCGACTTTATTAAATTATTGTCCAGCCATAATGTATCTGTTTACAACTATCTCCCCAATGAACTGAGAAGCGATCTGGTCAGCCTGAGAAAGGTATTAAAAAAATAAAAACGGAATGAAGGCTGTAATCAATACCACTCCATTAATATCTTTTGCAATCCTTGATCGGCTGACGTTGCTGGACGAGTTGTTTGGTGAAATTATTATTCCTCATGCGGTATTCAGGGAGGCAACAGCAGCAAGAAAAAAGTATGGTACCCAAATCAGAATTTGGGGAAAAAACAAGGTTTTAAATATTGCAAACATGAAAGAAAAAGCAGCTCTTGAATTAATCCTTGATGAAGGCGAGTCGGAAGTTATTGTCCTTGCACAGGAGACAGGGGCGGAACTCGTTATTGTCGATGAGAATAAGGCCAGGAAAATAGCAGGATTGAAAATGCTCAACGTAACAGGTTCAATCGGAATATTATTGTATGCAAAAAAACTTGGCAAGATTGATGCCGTCAAGCCATTGCTGGATAAACTTATTGCTGAAGGATTCTATATCGGACAAGCGCTTTACCGCACAACTTGCAACGTGGCGGATGAAGATTAAACATTCGGATTTTCTTGCCGGGTTCACTTTTAAGTCATTTTCTTGTCGGTAAACTTCATGCCATGATTACATTAAATGGCAGATAGAAGCCGGAAAAACCCTTGGCAACCTTTCGGCAAAAATAATAAATAAAATGATATTTTTACAACACAATAGGTGTAAGGAAGGTTTTTAATTCGCCTATGAAAGTAAAGGACCTGACAAAGAACGAGGCCGTATCACTCGTTGAGTTGATTCATGATACAACCTTCTGCATGGAAGACGCCAAAATCAAAGGGCTTATCGAAAAACTCAATACCCTGATTCCCTTTGAAATGATCGGTGGAGTTCTGAGCAGGAACGGGTCAAACGAAAGACCACAGCAGATGCTTCACATCAATTATGGGTACCCCGATGATTTTGTGAATGAATATGCACTTCGCGGATATTCGGCATCGGATCCTGTAGCTAAAGATATGTATGGTATATATGGGGTGAGTTTTTGGGGGGATGCAATAAACAAGCATGGAATCCCTCAAGAATTGCTCCATCTGTGTCATGATTTTAACCTTACGCATAGCCTTGATGGACAAGGTTATAGCTGCGGCATGAGGAATGCAAAAAACAACGAAAAGGGTGTTATACTTTTTTCCGGTCTTCCCCGCAAGGAACGCCATGAAACCATCCTGACTCTTATCACTCCCCACCTCCACGAAGCCATAAGCCGGATACTGGGTAAAGCCCCTCCATCCTTGCCTTTGCCCCCCACTCTCAGCATCCGCGAAAAGGAAATACTTGAGTGGCTTGCCAACGGCAAGAGCACATGGGATGTCTCCACCATCCTCCAGATCAGCGAACGAACCGTTAAGTTTCACATAGACAACATTATGAAGAAACTCGACGCGGTAAACAGAACCCATGCCGTGGCCATTGCCCTCAAAGAAAGACTCATAGAGATTGACTGATACAATATACAAAGACCCCCACCTGTACTTTCGGACAGTTTTCCAGTTGCTCGGCAAACTGATATAAATGATCACATGTAAAACATTTTATGAATGAAATCTCTTTGATTTTAAAAGTTTGAAGAGGTGCAAGAGATGAAAATCAATTACACAATCGTTGAGGGGCCTGTAAATAAGGTTCAATGGCGGTAGCCTGTGCTTGTGTAGACCCCCATGTTCAAGTCCTGAAACTACACAAGATTGTTCAATTTGTAATAATTTGATAAGGCAATTATCTATCGAATCCTACACAAATAGTCTAATAAATCCTACATACAGGGAGAACTATTTATTTGTATGTTAGACAAAGTAAAATAACAGGTTTTTTGTCAGGACTTTAAGTGAATACAAAATCTGATTTGGTTACTGATAAAATATTTACAATATTAAGGAATTGAAACTATGAGACGAATCACGATGCTCTTTCTTGTCATATATGTAGCAGGAGTTATTTGCGCGGCAGCATTTTATTTCTGCCGTAGTAAACCCAATTTCAAGACACCCTATCAGGCAGTGCTTCTGAATAACGGATTTGCTTATTTCGGGGCTGTCGAGGATATGAACAAGGATTTTCTCATACTTACAGACGTATTTTACATCCAGACCCAGACATCACCCGACGGAAAACAAACGACAAGTATCCTTGTAAAAAGAGGCAAGGAATGGCACGGCCCGGACAAAATGTTTATCAACAGAAACAGTGTTTTCATGATAGAACCGGTGTCGCCTGATTCAAAAGTAGCGCAGCTAATAAAGGAAGAAAAGGCAAAATCAGGGGAAGCAAAGAAGTAATTTTAAATAGAAACCCTAATTTTGGAGGGCAAAAATGAAAAAACGCAATGGCATGAAAAATCACAGGTATTCAATGCAATTGTTTTATATTCTGCTTGTTGTAATAGTTCTTTTCGCGTCTTCGCCTGTATTGGCAAACACATATAGCAGCAGTCGCGGCGGCGCTTGGAATACACCAGCAACTTGGGGCCTTTTATCGGGTTTTCCTTTGTCTACAGATACGGCATATGTCAATCACGATGTCAGTTTTTCAACAGACCAAAGTATCGGTTGGTTGAATCTAAGCGGGAGCCTTTCCGGTTCTGCCGCTCTTACAATTTATGATGGCGGAAACTGGTCGGATGGCACCATGGGCGGAGGTGGAATTTATAATCTTCTTAGCTCTGGCATCTTCAACATCTCCGGGGTGAATCACCGGTATTTCAGCGGCACCCTGAACAACAGCGGAACGCTCAATTACGCGCCCACGGGGGGATATGTCCTCCTCCTCAACAACGCTACAAATACTACCGTGAATAACCAGTCCGGCGGAGTATGGGATATTAAGAATGATAGCGACATCCGTACATATAACGGTGGAGGAACAGCCGTCTTCAATAATACCGGGACGTTCCTCAAGTCAGGTGGTGGAATAACAACTGTTAATGTGCCCTTTCATAATCTCCCCGGAGGAGTAATCCAGGTCCAATCCGGGACCCTTACCCTTGCCGGAACATCCTCAAGCGTTGGCAGTACTTTCCAGTTATCCGGCAGCGGCATCCTTGATCTTCCCAACCATACTTTCCAGGGAACGCACAGCGCTTCAGGTAGCGGCACCGTATTATTGAAAAATGCCACAATCGGTTCCGGCGGCGCGACATTTGCCTTTTCCGGCAACACCCTTCAATGGGCAGACGGAACAATAAATACGGGTAGTGAAGCCCTGACCAATACAGGTACCTTCAACATCTCCGATTATAATTACCGGTATTTCAGCGGCACCCTGAACAACAGCGGAACGCTCAATTACGCGCCCACGGGGGGATATGTCCTCCTCCTCAACAACGCTACAAATACCACCGTGAATAACCAGTCCGGCGGAGTATGGGATATTAAGAATGATAGCGACATCCGTACATATAACGGTGGAGGAACAGCCGTCTTCAATAATACCGGGACGTTCCTCAAGTCAGGTGGTGGAATAACAACTGTTAATGTGCCCTTTCATAATCTCCCCGGAGGAGTAATCCAGGTCCAATCCGGGACCCTTACCCTTGCCGGAACATCCTCAAGCGTTGGCAGTACTTTCCAGTTATCCGGCAGCGGCATCCTTGATCTTCCCAACCATACTTTCCAGGGAACGCACAGCGCTTCAGGTAGCGGCACCGTATTATTGAAAAATGCCACAATCGGTTCCGGCGGCGCGACATTTGCCTTTTCCGGCAACACCCTTCAATGGGCAGACGGAACAATAAATACGGGTAGTGAAGCCCTGACCAATACAGGTACCTTCAACATCTCCGATTATAATTACCGGTATTTCAGCGGCACCCTGAACAACAGCGGAACGCTCAATTACGCGCCCACGGGGGGATATGTCCTCCTCCTCAACAACGCTACAAATACCACCGTGAATAACCAGTCCGGCGGAGTATGGGATATTAAGAATGATAGCGACATCCGTACATATAACGGTGGAGGAACAGCCGTCTTGAACAACGCCGGAACTTTCCGCAAGTCAGGAGGCACAGGAACATCTACGGTTGATTCAAAATTTAATAATACAGGAACTGTAGAGGTTCGCAGCGGCACGCTGGTGATAAGCAACACTCCGCAGTTAACCGGCACCAGCACTACGCTGATCGGTGGCACCTGGAATATCTACGGTGACACAGCAAACGCAACGCTCACGATTAACAGCGGCAGCAACATCAAGATCAATCAGGGAAACGTCACCCTGAGTGGCACCGAATCCACTTTCGCCAAAATCAATACTATGGAGAAAAACGAGGGAAGTTTTGCTATCCTCAATGGTAGGAATTTCACGACCGGTGGCGCATTTACCAATGCTGGCAACATGACTATCGATACAGGAAGCACTTTCAAGGGAGGGTCGGCAGGCACAAGCAGCTATACCCAGACAGCAGGGGTTACAACAGTGAATGGTAAAATGGCTGCCATTGTCGGTATGGAAGGCGGAATCATAAAAGGTACAGGTACAATTGACGGCAACCTTACTGTCAATGGCGGAAAAATACAGCCCGGCAACTCACCCGGTACAATAACCATTACCGGTAACTATATACAGTCAGGCGGGGGCACTCTCGACATAGAGATACTGAACAATGGCGTATACGATCAATTGTATGTAAATAAAACGGTAACTCTGGCAGGCACACTGAATGTTTCTCTTCTATCCGGCGCAAACATTACGAATGGACAAACCTTTACAATTCTTCACGCAATTAACGGTCTTTCTTCGGATTTATCTACTCCATCCCATTTCACAGAATTTACAAGTTATACAGGCCTTTTTGACAAATCAAAACCATTGTGGTTTGAAGCATCCTACTCAACTAATAATATAACACTTACAGCCCACGGCAGCAGTGCTGTCCCCCTTCCCCCATCACTGCTGCTCCTTGGCACCGGGCTTATTGGTATAGGGGCATTTGCACGGAGAAGAAAGGGTGAGAATGTAATTTTTTCAGGAGAATTTTAATGAAAAACAACAGGCGTTTGGTAATCATAACATTGTTTTTGGTAATCATAACCGGTTTTCATCTTGTGTTTCTG
>Ga0351906_1082_pt1 | contig 27328 bp, 26 predicted proteins | sample BONcelHT113001E5_FD_206866 | JGI IMG/M metagenome (GOLD analysis project Ga0351906, IMG submission 206866) | Enriched cells from coal bed in the Powder River Basin, Montana, United States - BONCAT cells T11 rep1 HSBNCT.T11.300.1.E5 ... | reverse complement strand
CCCGCATGATCAAATATCTGAGTATCGATTCTGGTTTGCAATAAAGAAGGAATGTCTTCCTTTGATTGTAAAAAAACCCGTCTGTCGTCAAAACCATTATAAATATATTTGAAATAATCGGCATATATATCAGGGATATGAACAGAATGAGGATTCGGGGTAAGGGTCATAAACATGAGAAGCGTTGATACCCTGCCTGACGCGCTTTTTTCCTTCTCATATGCCTTAGCAGGCATAAGATCCACTTCAAGGGCTGTTTCCACTACAGGTAAAACGGAAATGGCGGCTTTCTGGATATATATCTCATTGCAGACAGGCTCTCCGAAAAACATATTTACATCATTCATGCCCGGCAAAATCTTTTTGACGTACTGAAAAATCATACTTATAACGCCTGAGTTCCGGTAATCCGGAGAAACCACTCCATTTCCTTTTTCATATACTCCTTTGTCAGGCGCTGCGCGGAATAAGGAGCTGTATCCAACCACCCTGTTATCCGGTGTGCGCACAACAATCGGTATATTATCCCGTTTTTCAAATGCGGCTATCAGCTCTGCGGGATTATAGACAGCCTTTGCAGGATACCCGTCTCCGTAAATTTCCGTAAAAAGTTTCGTCACACCTTCCGCGTCTTCCGGTTTGAATAAATCAGCAGTCAATATCTCGTTGTTCATAGTTGCTCCTTTTTGAATTTTGTCGGCATGAGTAAATCGGAAGAATCCGTGAATAAAGTACCAGTGGCGATACAGCCTCATCATCCCGGATGCCTTATTGACAATACCCTGTTTTCATTCTCCAAATCAAGTTACTTATTCACAATGCGTCCCAAGGGGGGCGTGAAATGCTATTCACAAACGACGCTTGTCCTCGCGGCATTACAAACAGGCCTGCCTTTCTGACGACAGACTGGATTCTCGGACAATTCAGCTTAATAAAGGGCATGGAGAGGAAAATGTATGATTGCGAGACCTTAACCTCATTGGCTTATGGAAAGAGCACGGAAAGGGGTTTAGGGATACGACTCTGAATTATTACAAGTAGTTAAATGGAGCGGGCAACGGGGATCGAACCCGCGGCATCAAGCTTGGGAAGCTTGCACTCTGCCAGCTGAGTTATGCCCGCACTTTATTTAATATTAAAGGAATTATGTCAGCAAATCAATATCTTTCAATTGGAAACAATTAAAATTATTTGTTCTTAATGTTTTTCAGCTTCTTCTGTATCCGAACCTTTCTTCAAAAACAGGAGCGATGAGATTGTCGATTGGTGCGTAATCGTCTTTAATGATGATAGAATATCTGTTGTTGAGGAACTCTTCCATCAGGCTTTCCGGTATAACAGCGGATGTGGCCTTGCCTTCCACGCGGTTCTTAATGTGGTCTGAAAAGTCCTTTATGTCAATACTGCCGTTTCCGGCGACTACGATAAATGTACTGATCTTGGTATTCTTAAAATCCGGACTGACTGATATAAGGTATACGTTTTTCTGTCCGAAAACTTCACGCAACGTTTTTATATAAGACGGCAGGAAAGCGCCTTTCTGGAAATTGTCAATAATATTAGACATGAGAATGCCGCCTGGATTCATAACACCTTTGATCTGCTCCATAAATTCTTTTGTTGTCAGGTGGTAGGGGATGGAGATGTCGTTATATGCGTCAGTGAAAACGATGTCGTATTTTTCTTTACAGTTCATTACATACCAGCGGCCGTCTTCATTGTATGTTCGTATTTTTGTGTTTTTTGGTAATCCAAAATTATTATAAACAATTTTTGTAACTTCCGGGTCAATCTCTACAACATCGATCTGCGCATCCGGATAATAAACCTCCATGTACCTTGGAAAAGTGTACCCACCCCCTCCGATTGTGAGGCTTTTAAATTTATCGTTTTTATTGAGCTTCCACTTCAGGACATCAGCATAGATCCTTTCATATTCATATTCTATATGAAGCGGATTGTTGAGCGCAACATATGAGTGTATCAGGTTGTCAAGGATCATGGCTTCGAGGGGTGTATTCTTGTCGTGGCTGGTGGTCTTTGTGATTTTTATTGTGTAATAATCGCTTTCTTTATAGAGATAGGTTTTATCTGAAAGGGGGATTTTATAAAGGAATTGATTTATTGCCCATATGCAGGGAGATGCAATAATAAGAAATATGATTGCCGATTTTTTTGTTTTAAACAGTGCGCCTGAAAAAACCGCTGCCAGAATCAGTATTATCCCCATTGTCAGAATAATGTTTCTTGTTCCCATCCAGGAGATAAGAAAAAAACCTGTGGCAAATGTACCTATTATTGCCCCCAGTGTGGAAAAAGCATATATTTTGCCTATTATATGACCTGCTTTGTCGAGGTCCTTCAAAGTGAGCCTTACTACAACAGGAGAAATAGTGCCGATTATGCATCCCGGTATGAAAAAAATAATTGAGGTGACAAGAAAAATACGCATCATCAATGAGAGGGGGAAGCGGTATGCCGCAACAAGCGTGGTAAGCGGGATGATTGTAAGGGCTGCGATTCCCGACAGCAGCAGCAGCCATCCCAGTGTTTTTCTGGTAGGGAACCTATCCACCAGCCTTCCGCCGATATACGCGCCGATGCTTATTCCGGCAAGAATAACACCTATAATACTTGTCCATGTATATATGGAAACGCCAACAAAAGGGGCCAATATGCGGCCTGCTACCATCTCAATGACAAGGCTGCAAAAACTTGCTGTAAATGTAATTATGTAAGCTTCTAACAGGGTCATTATTCCGTAATACCTCCATTTTTATTTAAATAAATATGAAATTAAGAGTTTTAGAAACCCTTTACATATCAATTTTCTGCTTTAATGACTTGCGTTTAAAGCTATAGTATTAAAGGGAATTTGTCAAACAATTTTAATCATATTGAAATGATTGCATATATGTAATAGCTTAATAAACGGACAATAAAAAGTATTTTTAATACAAAAATGCTTCCAATATAATTGTGATTGTAGTATAATAAGTTTGACTTTTACGGAATAATTATATAACAAATATTGCTATTTGCTCTCATCTTGTAATATAATAAACGTTTCGGCTGGTGTAGCTCAATCGGCAGAGCAGCTGATTTGTAATCAGCAGGTTGCGGGTTCGAGTCCCATCACCAGCTCCATGGAGAGGTTCCCGAGCGGCCAAAGGGGGCAGACTGTAAATCTGTTGGCTCAGCCTTCGGAGGTTCGATTCCTCCCCTCTCCACCATTTTACAAATTTTGTTTTACAGAATTTGTAGTTAGTTGTGAGTGTTAAGTTATGATCTCTATGTCTAAAAAGATTGTATATGAATAACTTAGCATTTAATTGCTCAAGATCGAAGTTGTGATTGCGGGAATAGCTCAGTTGGCTAGAGCATTAGCCTTCCAAGCTGAGGGTCGCGGGTTCGAATCCCGTTTCCCGCTCCAAAAAATACGTGAGCAGGTGAAAGCATTTCCCGCTCCAAAAATACGAGAGCGGGTGAATGCGTAGCCCGTTCCATAAAAATATAGCAGCCGGAAATTTTGCCCGCTCCAAAAAAACTGAGCGGGTTAAGGTTCTGTATGCTTTATTTGCCCGCGTAGCTCAGTCGGCAGAGCACTTCCTTGGTAAGGAAGTGGTCACCGGTTCAATTCCGGTCGTGGGCTCCATAAATAATAAAAACGGAGGTCCTTTATGGCTAAGAAAAAGTTTGAAAGAAACAAACCACATGTGAATATCGGAACCATAGGACATATAGACCACGGGAAAACAACTCTCACATCTGCTATTACGCGATATCTTGCCAAAGCAGGAATGGCGAACTGGGTACCCTTCGATCAGATAGATAAAGCTCCGGAAGAGAAGGAAAGGGGCATTACCATTGCTACGGCACATGTGGAATATGAGACAAAAAATCGTCATTATGCCCACGTGGACTGTCCGGGCCATGCAGACTATATCAAGAATATGATCACCGGCGCCGCGCAGATGGATGGCGCTATTCTCGTAGTAGGAGCCAACGACGGTCCTATGCCGCAGACCCGTGAGCATATCCTGCTTGCCCGTCAGGTAGGCGTCCCCTGTATGGTTGTATATCTTAATAAGGTTGATATGGTGGATGATCCCGAGTTGATAGAGCTTGTAGAAATGGAGCTTCGTGAGCTCCTCACCCTCTATGAATTCCCTGGAGATGATATACCTATAGTAAAAGGAAGTGCCTTAAAGGCCTTAGAGTGCGGCTGCGGCAATGCGGAATGCCCCAACTGCAAGAGCATACAGGAACTTATGGATGCCTGTGATTCATATGTTCCGGAACCTGTCCGTGATACTGATAAACCCTTCCTTATGCCGGTTGAAGATGTTTTCTCTATCTCCGGTCGCGGCACGGTTGTAACAGGCCGTATAGAGAGAGGAATCGTTAAATCGGGTGAAGATGTGGAGATAGTAGGTTTCAGGCCGACTATGAAAACGGTAGCCACCTCTGTTGAAATGTTCAGAAAGATCCTCGACCAGGGCATTGCCGGTGATAACGTCGGCGTACTCCTCCGGGGAATAAAGAAAGATGAAGTCGAGAGGGGTCAGGTACTGGCAAAACCGGGGAGCATAACCCCCCATACGAAGTTTAAAGGCGAGGTCTATATATTAAATAAAGAAGAAGGTGGACGCCATACACCGTTTTTTACCGGCTATAGACCGCAGTTCTATTTAAGAACCACAGACGTAACCGGTGTGACAAAGCTCCCCGAGGGTGTCGAGATGGTGATGCCCGGTGACAATGTAACTATTAATGTTGAGCTTGTTACCCCCATTGCCCTTGAGAAGGAACTCCGTTTTGCTATCAGGGAAGGTGGAAAGACTGTTGGAGCCGGCGTTGTCACTGAGATTATAGAGTAGAGGGGAAAAAGATGAGGCAACTTGTAATACTTGCATGTTCAGAATGTAAGAACAGAAATTATACAACAACAAGAAATAAACAGAAAACTCCTGATAAGTTTGAAATGAAAAAATATTGCAAATCTTGTAAGAAACACACATCACACAGAGAGACAAAATAAGAAGGCCAGTAGCTCTAACGGATAGAGCACCGGACTCCAAATCCGGGTGTTGGGGGTTCGAATCCCTCCTGGCCTGTAAAATATGGAGATTTTATGGATCTCAAAGCTAAACTGGATACTATCAAGGATTACTTCAGAGAAGTTTATATGGAAGCTAAAAGGGTTACATGGCCGTCAAAAAAGGATGCTGTAAAAGGGACATATGTAGTCTTGATAACAGTTGCAATTGCGGCCATATTTCTTGGTATCGTCGATGTAGGACTGGCAAAGATTATACAGGTGTTGTTGCGTGGATAACCAGGATAAAACAATGGAAGAGATAATGGAAAAAAAGTGGTACGTTGTACACACATATTCCGGTTATGAACAGAAAGTAAGAGAAGGCCTGGAAGAGAATATACGAACCGGTAAAATGGAGTCCTACTTTGGGGAGATTATTGTACCGTCAGAGATTATTATGGAGAGAGTCAAAGGTCAAGTGAAAAAATCTCAGAGGACCGTCTTTCCCGGATATATTATTGTTAATATGGCAATGAATAACGATACATGGTATTTAGTTAGAAATACACCAAAAGTAACCGGTTTTGTGGGATATGACAAGATGAACCCCCCTCCTTTACCTGAAAACGAAGTGAACGAAATCCTTAGTGCAATTCAGGAAGGCAAGGGTAAAATTAAACCGAAAATCAGATTTGAAAAAGGCGATGGCGTTAAAGTAACCGAAGGACCTTTTACAAACTTTACGGGCAGTGTAGAGGAGATAAAACCTGAAAAAGGGAAAGTAAAAGTGCTCCTCAATATTTTCGGGAGAACGACTCCGGTTGAATTGGATTTTATTCAGATAGAGAAAATATAAAGGAGCTGTGAGATGGCAAAAAAAGTTGTAGCTATGGTGAAGTTACAGTTACAGGCAGGTCAGGCGACCCCGTCACCCCCTGTTGGACCGGCCCTTGGTCAGCATGGTGTCAATATAATGGAATTCTGTAAGGCATTCAATGAAAGGACAAAATCACAGGAAGGAACTATTATCCCGGCGTCGATAACTATTTTTTCTGACAGGACTTTTAGTTTTGTTACAAAGACACCCCCTGCCACTTTTCTTATAAAAAGGGCGGCTAAATTGGCTAAAGGAGCCCATAATCCAAAGAAAGAAACAGCCGGAACTATAGCAAAATCACAGATAAAAGAGATTGCCCAGTTGAAAATGCAGGATTTGAATGCAAAGGATATTGACGGCGCAATAAGGATCATTGAAGGCAGTACAAGAAGTATGGGAATAGAGGTTGTGGAAGGATAATGAAGCAGGTGAAAGGCGAAAGGTTGAAGGATTAACTCCTTTTTGCCTTTTTTATTAGCCCTTAGCCTGAAATGGAAGGAGTAACGTACATGGCAAGATTAGGGAAAAAATATTCAGAGGCGCGGGAGAAAATAGATAGGGAAAAGAAATATGATATGGATGAAGCCCTTGAATTGCTTCCACAGATTTCTTTTGCAAAATTTGATGAGACTGTTGAATTGGCTTGCCGACTCGGTGTTGATCCTAGACATGCCGACCAGATGGTCAGAGGGAGCGTTGCGCTCCCTAATGGTCTTGGAAAAGATGTGAAGATAGTTGTTTTTGCAAAGGGTCAAAAGGAAAAGGAAGCAGAGGAAGCCGGAGCAGATTATATCGGCGCGGAAGATTTGATTGAAAAGATTCAAAAGGGATGGCTGGATTTTGATAAGGCTGTTGCTACTCCTGATATGATGGGAGCGGTTAGTAAGCTTGGGAAGATACTTGGTCCGAGAGGGCTTATGCCCAATCCGAAAGTAGGGACAGTGACTTTTGATATAGCTAAGACCGTAAAAGAAATGAAAGCAGGAAGAGTGGAATTCAGAGTAGATAAAGCAGGGAATCTCCACGTTCCAGTCGGTAAAGTTGGTTTTGGAAAAGAAAAGATAATAGAAAATATTAATTCACTCATCGAAGCTGTTATCAGATTAAAACCACCTTCAAGCAAAGGAGCTTACTTTAAGGGGTTGGCCGTTTGCACAACAATGAGCCCAGGTATAAAAATAGATCCTGCCTATGTGAGGAACTTGACTAAATAGGGAAAGAGTCAGAGAAAGTAGGTGCAAATATGTTAAACGATTACGGCCTGCTGAGACTTCATTTATTTGTCTCCCTGACTTTCCATATATTTTATGAAAGGAGGGATGAAAACCATTGGAAAGAACAAAAAAACAAAAGGTAGTTGAGGAATTAGGGACTAAACTCAACCGGATGAATTCCATGTTTATCGCGGAATACAGCGGCTTAAAAGTATCCCAGATGACAAAGCTCCGAAAAGAGCTGAGAAGCGTGGGTGTTGAATTCAATGTTGTAAAAAACACGCTTTTGAATATTGCATCTGAGGGGACAAAAGCACAAGGCCTGAAAGACAAATTCACAGGTCCGAATGCTATTGTCTGTATTTATAAGGATCCGGCGAGTGCGGCGAAAACAATAGTAGGTTTCTTGAAAGAAATGCCCCAGCTGAAGTTGAAAGCGGGTTTTCTGGGAGACCAGTTAATAACGCCGGAAGATATTCTGAAACTTGCTACACTGCCACCGAGAGAAGTACTGATAGCGAGATTAATGGGTTTACTGCAAGGTACGCCTCAGAGGTTCGTATATGTGCTTTCCGGTAATTTGAGCAAGCTTATGATAACACTGAATGCAATTAAAACCAAAAAAGAAATGGCCTGAAGGAGGTATTAAATGAGCGTTACGAAAGAAGATGTTGTACAGTTTATTGAAAATATGACAATACTTGAACTCTCTGATTTCATAAAGGTACTGGAAGAGAAATTTGGAGTTTCAGCGGCAATGCCCATGATGGCGGCTGCCCCGGCAGGCGGAGGTCAGGCTGCTGCTGCGGAACCGGTAGAAGAACAGACAGAGTTTAACGTTGTTCTTACGGGATACGAAGCAGAGAAGAAAATACAGGTAATAAAAGTTGTAAGGGCTATTACGAGCCTTGGCCTTAAAGAAGCAAAAGACCTTGTAGAAGGTGTTCCGAAACCGGTTAAAGAAGGTGTTTCAAAAGATGAAGCAGCAAATATCAAGAAACAGCTTGAAGAAGTAAGCGCGCAGGTAAAAGTAGAGTAATATCGTTAGCATAGAGCAAAGAGCAAAGGAGTAAAAGAGCTGAAATATTCAGCTCTTTTACTCCTGTTTCTACGCTAAAAAACAAGGAGTGAACGAAAATATGAGGGAAACTTTCCATAATAGGATATTCAGGAAGAACTACGGTAAAATAAAAGAAGTTCTCGATATTCCCAACTTGATTGAAACTCAGCTTGATTCCTATGAGATTTTTTTACAAATGGATGTTCGGCCGGATAAAAGAGATAACACGGGACTACAGGCGGTTTTTAACAGCGTGTTTCCCATAAAAGATTCACACGAGACTACAACACTCGAATTTGTAAAATACGAAATGGGCGATCCGAAGAATTCCGAAGAGGAATGCATCTTCCGCAGTGTAACTTTTGCTGCGCCCATGAGAGTCGCTATACGTCTTGTAGTGTGGAATGTTGATCCTGATACAAAAATCAGGGATATACGGGCAGTTAAGGAACAGGATGTTTATTTTGGCGAAATCCCTCTTATGACTCAAAGAGGAACATTTATTATAAATGGGACGGAAAGGGTTGTTGTCAGCCAGTTGCACAGATCGCCCGGTGTTTATTTTGATTGTGAGCAGGCAAAGTCAACCCTGGGGGGAAGTCTTTCATATAGTGCGCGGATAATTCCATACAGAGGCTCCTGGTTAGACTTTGAGTTTGACCATAAGGAGCTTGTTTATGTGAGAATAGATAAGAAGAAAAAAATGTATGTCACATTGTTTTTAAAAGCTCTTGGATATAGTGAAAAAGAGATACTTGATTACTATTATGATAAAGAAACAGTAATTATAAAAAACGAAAAATTGTATAAACAAACGCCGCTTGCACTTCTTATAGGGCAGAAGGCGCCTTCCGATATTATTAATGAAGAAACAAAAGAAATTATTGTAAAAAAACATAAAAAATTTACTAAAGCGGTTGTTAAAAAGATGGAGTCTGCAAATATAAATGAAATACCGGTTGAAGAAAGCGATATAATCGGCAAAACTACATCGGAAAGTATTATAGACCCGAAAACAAAAGAGATTTTAATCCCGATAAATAGAGAAATTACAAGCGATGATATTGAAAAGATAATAAGTAAGAAGGTTAATAGTTTTGATATTCTTTTTATTGATAATTTGAACGTAAGCGCCTCCTTAAGTAAAACATTACGTGAGGATGGCGTAAATACCAAGGACGACGCCCTGCTTGGAATTTACAGGAAGCTCAGGCCGGGAGACCCTCCTACCACGGAATTTGCTGAAGCCCTTATCCATAATATGTTTTTCAGTCCTGACAGATATGATCTTTCAAGAGTAGGCAGGCTCAAAATTAATCACAGACTGAACCTTGAAATCCCTCTGGAAGAAACAGTTTTAAGGAAGGAAGATATACTTGAGGTTGTGGGGCATCTGCTCAGACTTAAAGATGCCAGAGGCCCAGGGGATGATATAGACCATCTTGGAAACAGAAGAGTAAGAACAGTGGGCGAACTCCTTGAGAATCAGTTCAGAATGGGGCTTGTGCGTATGGAAAGGGCAATCAAGGAGAGGCTTACATTCCCGGAGATGGAGACTTTAATGCCCCATGATCTGGTAAACCCAAAACCTGTTGCCAGCGCCGTAAAAGACTTTTTTTCAAGCAGTCAGCTTTCCCAGTTTATGGATCAAACGAATCCGCTAAGCGAGATTACTCACAAACGCAGATTAAGCGCTCTTGGACCTGGAGGCTTGACTCGTGAACGGGCAGGATTTGAGGTTAGGGATGTTCATCCTACACATTACGGAAGAATATGCCCTGTTGAGACGCCTGAAGGCCCGAATATCGGTTTAATAGCCTCACTTTCCACATATGCAAAGGTTAATGCTTTTGGATTTATAGAAACGCCATACAGGGAAGTGGTTAATGGCAGGGTAACAAATAAAGTTAAATATCTGAGCGCGCTCGAAGAAGAACCATACTATGTCGCGCAGGCAAACGCACCAATTGATAAGGAAGGAAAATTTACTGCAGACCTGATAACTGCTCAGAAAGGCGGTGGTTTCTATCTGGTAAATCCGGATGAAGTAAATTTTATGGATGTGTCCCCGAAACAGCTTGTAAGTGTTTCCGCGTCTCTTATCCCCTTTCTGGAACATGATGATGCAAACCGTGCACTTATGGGATCAAACATGCAGCGGCAGGCAGTACCGTTGGTTATTACGGAGGCCCCGATTATCGGGACAGGAATGGAAAAGGTTGTGGGCAGGGATTCAAGGGTAACAATAACAGCAAAATCTGCCGGTATTGTAAAAAGCGTAGATGCAAACAGGATTATAGTCCAGTATGAAGAAAAAGATAAAAATGAAGAACTGGCTGTTAAGATAGATGTGTACAACCTTCTGAAATTCAGGAGATCAAACCAGGACACCTGCATAAACCAGAGAGCAATTGTGAATGAAGGTGACTATGTAAATAAGGGAGATGTCCTTGCAGATGGTCCCTCTACGGACAGAGGAGAACTTGCCCTTGGCAAGAATGTGCTGGTAGCATTCATGCCCTGGAGGGGATACAATTATGAAGATTCGGTGCTTGTGAATGAGCGGCTTGTTAAAGAAGATTTATTTACCTCTATCCATGTTGAGGAATTGGAGTGTGTTGTAAGGGATACAAAACTCGGCAAGGAAGAAATTACGAGAGATATACCGAGTATAGGCGACGAAGCGCTTAAAGATCTTGACGAGAGCGGCATTATAAGGGTCGGTGCAACGGTAAAACCAGGAGATATTCTTGTAGGCAAGGTCACTCCGAAGGGGGAAACACAGCTTACACCGGAAGAAAAACTTCTGCGCGCCATATTCGGTGAAAAAGCAGGCGATGTGAAAGACACATCGCTTCGGGTACCGCATGGCATTGAAGGTATAGTTATTGATGTAAAGGTGCTTTCTCGCAGGGGTGTTGATAAGGACGACAGAAGCAGATTCATAGAAGATATGGAGATATCAAATATTTTAAAGGATCAGGAAGAACAGATAAAGATTATACTGGAGAGTACAAGGGAAAAACTGGAAAAAGAATTAATCGAAAAGAAAGCTCCTGTTGACATAAAAGATGATAAAGGGAAGATAATTGCCAAAAAAGGCGAAGCCCTTAATGTAGGGAAAATAGGTTATACGAGCCTTCACAAGCTTCAGGGCATTGATTTTAGCGATGATCTGCTTGAGGCAAAAATCTCTAAAATTCTTGACAGCAAGGATAATCAGATTGAGATTATTAAACTTTATTATGAAGACAAGATAAATAAGATCAAAAAAGGCGATGAACTGCCTCCCGGTGTTATAAAAACGATCAAAGTATATGTAGTTATGAAAAGAAAGATTTCTGTGGGCGATAAAATATCAGGCCGTCACGGCAACAAAGGAATTGTATCCGTAATTCTCCCTGAAGAAGATATGCCCTTTACAGAAGACGGAACACCTATCGACCTTGTTTTGAATCCTCTTGGCGTTCCGTCACGTATGAATGCCGGGCAGATATTGGAAGTACACCTTGGGTGGGCTGCCAAGGAACTTGGCAAAAAGGTAGGCGAGCTGGTAGATAATTTTTATAAGAAAACAGGTTCCGCGGAAGTTATTAAGACTCAATTAAAAAAGATTTTTGATAATGGAGAGCTTGACGGTTTTATAGAGAAATTAAAAGATGAAGAAATTGTAGATCTTGCGGACAGGATGAGAAAAGGTGTAAATGTGGCTGTTCCTGTTTTTGATAGTGCGAACGAGAGTGAGATAAGGGAATTGTTTGAGATGGCGGGATTGTCGGACAACAGACAGTCCTCACTTTATGATGGTAGAACGGGTGAGATGTTTCATCATAAGATTACCATAGGAAATATGTACTTTTTGAAGTTGCATCATCTTGTTGACGACAAAATACATGCCCGTTCCATAGGTCCCTATTCCCTTGTTACCCAGCAACCTCTTGGCGGAAAGGCACAATTCGGCGGGCAGCGTCTCGGAGAAATGGAAGTATGGGCTCTCGAAGCTTATGGGGCTTCTTATTCTTTACAGGAATTTCTTACAATTAAATCTGATGACGTAAACGGCAGGATAAGGGCTTACGAAGCAATTGTAAAAGGTGATGACGTGCTTGAGCCGAATCTCCCGGAATCCTTTAATGTGTTGGTAAAAGAGCTGGAGAGCTTATGCATACATGTAGACCTTATCAGGGAAGAGTAAAAAAAACAGTGTTGAATTCTTAATTATGGATGTTGTTTTTTAAGCTTATAAATCAAAGTTCAGCATTCAAAATTCAAAACTGTTTTATACGGAGGTATAGGATTGGAAGATTACTATAAGGTTTTTGAAAAACAGAAGGATCCCTTGGGATATGCTGCTATCAGGTTGTCGCTTGCATCTCCGGATATAATTGAAAAATGGTCCTGCGGAGAGGTTAAAAAGCCTGAAACGATTAATTACCGGACTTTTAAACCTGAAAAAGACGGACTGTTCTGTGCCAAGATTTTTGGTCCTGTAAAGGATTACGAGTGCATCTGCGGAAAATATAAGAGGATGAAACACAGAGGCATTATTTGTGAAAAATGCGGGGTAGAAGTAATACAGTCAAAGGTGAGAAGAGAAAGGATGGGACATATAAAACTTGCCTGTCCTGTTGCGCATATCTGGTTTTTGAAGAGCATGCCCAGTAAGATCGGAACCTTACTTGAATTAACGATAAAGGAAGTAGAAAGAGTTCTTTATTTTGAGATGTATATTGTTATTGAACCCGGTTCGTCTCCCTATGAATTTTGTGAATTGATGAATGAGGAAAAATATATAGAAGCAAAAGGAAAGTATGGCGATACATTTGTTGGTGGAATAGGCGCTGAGGCAATGCGTGAATGTTTAAAAAAGATAGATATTGAGGAGCTTACAAAAATACTCAGGATTGAGATGCGTGATACGGCAAGCGAAGCAAAGAAAAAGAAGCTTGCGAGAAGACTTAAAGTGGTAGATGCATTCAGGGTTTCAAAAGTAAAGCCTGAATGGATGATACTTGATATTGTCCCGGTGCTTCCACCTGAGCTTCGACCTCTTGTCCCTCTGGACGGTGGAAGATTTGCAACTTCAGATCTGAATGACCTATACAGAAGAGTGATAAACAGAAATAATAGACTGAAGCGACTGATGGAGCTGAATGCGCCGGAAATTATCATTCGGAATGAAAAAAGGATGCTCCAGGAAGCAGTGGATGCGCTTTTTGATAATTCAAAGCGTGGACGTGTTGTAACTGGAGCAAGCAAGAGACCTCTTAAGTCTTTGAGTGATATGCTCCGTGGTAAACAGGGAAGATTCCGCCAGAATCTTCTTGGAAAACGGGTAGACTACTCAGGCAGGTCTGTTATTGTAGTGGGCCCTCATTTAAGGCTCCACCAGTGCGGTCTCCCGAAATCCATGGCTCTGGAGCTTTTCAAGCCTTTTGTATATAACAGGCTCATAAAGAAAGGGTTTGCAACAACAATAAAAAACGCAAAAAAGATTGTTGAAAAGGAAAGACCCGAGGTCTGGGATGTCCTTGAAGAGGCGATAAAGGAACATCCTGTGCTTTTAAACAGGGCTCCAACATTGCACCGGCTTGGCATTCAAGCCTTTGAACCTCAGCTTATTGACGGAAAAGCAATCCAGTTGCATCCTCTTGTATGCACAGCCTATAATGCCGATTTTGACGGAGATCAGATGGCGGTTCATGTTCCGCTTTCAATTGAAGCGCAGACTGAAGCCCGGGTGCTCATGATGTCAACGAACAATATCCTTTCACCTGCAAACGGGAAGCCTATTATCGTTCCCACGCAGGATATCGTTCTTGGTCTTTACTATCTGACAATCGAAAGAAAATATGTAAAGGGTGAAGGGAAGATATTTGCCGATCCTGAAGAGGTGAACATTGCCTATGATTGCGGTGAAATGGATTTGCACGCAAGGATAAAGGTGAGGCTGGACGGGGGAAAGCTTATTGATACAACCGTCGGCAGGGTAATCCTGAGGGATGTTATTGAAAATGCCCTGATGGAGTTGAATGCGGATCAGCGAAAGCTCATTATGAATGAAATGTTTGATCTGATTAACAAAGTAATGGATAAAAAAACAATAGCCCAGCTTGTTGATAAGTGTTACCGGGTAGCCGGAGAAAAGGGTACGGTAATTCTTTCCGATAGATTGAAAGATCTGGGTTTCCATTTTGCGACAATGGGCGGCATTTCCATCTCAATAGACGATATGATCGTTCCGGCTAATAAGCAGGAGCTTATTGAAAAGGCATATGATGAAGTCCGTATTGTTCAAAAACAGTATGCTGAAGGGTTGATTACTGATGGCGAGAGATATAATAAGGTTATAGATATATGGGCAGATGTAACTGAAAGAATCGCAGATGAGCTTATGAGGGAACTTGGTACTGAAGAGGTCATAAGCCCTGAAGGAAAGGTAGAATATCAGAACAGCATGAACCCTATATTCATAATGGCAAATTCAGGTGCAAGAGGTAACGCTCAGCAGATCAGACAGCTTGCCGGTATGAGAGGGCTTATGGCAACGCCTTCCGGCGAGATTATTGAAACGCCTATTACAAGCAATTTTAGAGAAGGACTAACCGTTCAGCAGTACTTTATATCCACACACGGCGCACGTAAGGGTCTGGCTGATACCGCACTGAAAACGGCCAATTCAGGCTATCTCACCAGGAGACTTGTCGATGCTTCGCAGGATGTAGTGGTATCGGAACATGACTGCGGAACCTTTGATGGAATTGAAGTAGGTTCCTTGATAGAAGGCGGTGAGGTAATAGAACGTTTGGATACCAGGGTACTTGGAAGGGTAGTGCTTGAAGATCTGAAAGATCCTGACGGAGAGATTATATTAAAAAGAAATGAAGAGATTCGTGAAGAACACTTGAAGAAAATAGAAGAAGCCAGCTTTGAGAAGATAAAGATCCGTTCTGCTCTCACCTGCAGGTCGAAGCGCGGAATCTGCGTGCTTTGCTACGGGAGAGATCTTGCGCGCGGACGTCTTGTAAGCATCGGTGAGGCTGTTGGTATTGTTGCTGCCCAATCTATCGGGGAGCCGGGGACACAGCTTACCATGAGAACATTTCATATCGGTGGAGCAGCATCTCGAAGAGTTGAACAGTCTACCTTGGAAACAAGAAATGACGGTTATGTAAAGTTAATAAATGTAAAGGTAGTAAATAACAGGGAAGGTGTTCCTGTTGTGATGAACAGGAACGGCGAAATTGCCATTGTAGATGAAGCGGGCAGGGAAAGAGAAAGATATGCTGTTATATATGGCGCAAGGCTGGTATATGGAAGTATTGAAGGTTCTGCTGATGATGTCGAAAAATTGACTGAAGAAAAAGTATATCATGTTAAGGAAGGCCAAATTTTGGCCGAATGGGATCCTTATACAATCCCGATTCTTTCGGAAGTATCGGGGAGGATCAAATTCGGGGATATTATTGAAGGTGTAACGATGCAGGAGAGTAAAGACGAGATGTCAGGACTCTCTTACAGGGTTGTCATGGAGCCAAGAGATCAGGATTTACGGCCACGTATATCTATAAAGGATGATAAGGGTAAAACAATTAATATACCCGGCAGTACGAGTCCTGCCCGTTATATTTTACCTATCGGGGCGCATATAATAGTAAACGAAGGGGATGAAGTTCACGCAGGCGATGTTGTGTCGAAAATACCACGGGAAACGACGAAGACAAAGGATATTACCGGTGGTCTTCCGAGAGTAGCAGAACTTTTTGAGGCAAGAAGACCGAAAGAAAATGCAACAGTAGCCGAGGTTAACGGTTTTGTTGCCTTTGGTAAGACCACAAAGGGTAAAAGAGAGATATTTGTAAAGCCTGAAAGAGGTGAGCCGATAAAGTATGTGATCCCGAGAGGGAAGCATATAGTTGTCCATGAAGGGGATTATGTTAAGGCAGGAGAACCATTGATGGATGGTCCGGTAAGCCCCCACGATGTGCTCCGTATACTTGGTATCAAAGCGCTTGCACGTTACCTTGTGGATGAGATTCAGGAGGTTTATCAGTTGCAGGGCGTGAAAATAAACGACAAGCACATTGAAATTATTGTGAGACAGATGCTTAAGAGGGTAAGAATAAGAGATGTAGGTGATACGAATTTTATTATAGATGAGCCTGTTGAATGGTGGGTATTTGAAGAAGAAAACAGGCGGGTCATGGAAGCCGGCGGAAAACCCGCTAAAGCAGAGTCGCTATTCTTAGGAATTACAAAGGCATCCCTTATTACGGACAGTTTTATTTCAGCAGCAAGTTTTCAGGATACTACGAAAGTTCTCACGCAGGCTGCGATAGAAGGGCGGGTGGATTACCTGAGAGGGCTGAAGGAGAACGTGATTATGGGAAGAATTATCCCGGCAGGAACAGGCTATTCAAGGTACAAAAACTATGATATGACAGTCCTTGAAAAGTCTGACGAGGATATGGAAAAATTACCTGAGGCCGAGGTTTCTTAACTTTCTCTCTGCTATAGCGGCCTCTTCTGTTTTCGGATAGAGTTCTATAACCTTCTTAAGGATGGTTTTAGAACTCTTTACGTCTTTTACAATGGCAAATGCCTCTGCCTGAGACAGAAGAGCTCTTGAGGCTTTGTCGCTTTTGGGATATTTATCAATTACTTCCTGGAAATTGATGATTGCTTTCTCATAGTTTTTGAGGCCCAGATAGCTTTCTCCCAGCCAGTAGTATGCATTTGAAACAAGGGGTGTTCCCGGATAGGCATTGATAAAATCTGAGAACTTCACGGCTGCATCTTCGTAAGCGCCTTGCTGGAATTTATCGAATGCTTCTTTGTATGTTGCTTCATATTTCGGATCAAATTCTTTAACCGGTGTTTGTATCGGCTGATCTTTAACCGGCAGTTTAGGGGTCCCGGTTTTTAAAGCGTTAATCTCTGCCTTTGTGTCTCTCCAATATGTTTGAAGCTGGTGGTCAAGCTCTTCAATTCTTCCGAGCATTGTGCGATTTTTATCATCTTTGCTTTCGACTGTTGTTGATACACTCATTAGCTGTTTTCTTAAGCTTTCCTGTTCTTTTGCAATGGCAAACAATTTAGTATTTGTTTCACCCTTAAATTGATTAAGATCATTTGATATTGAAATGATATTACTCTTAAGCATTGTTGTTTCATCTGTTGAAGCGCAGCCGAACAGAGAAAGAGTTATAAGAAAAATTGCTATGCTGTGAGGCAGAAGGTAAAAGGTGAAAGGTGAAAGGTGAAAAGAAAACCGCGAATTGCGAACCGCGAATTGCAAACGATCAGTGTTGGCTTTTGTTCTCATAATCTGTCTACCCCTTTTGATCAATTTTAAAACTTGCCCGTCTGTTTTTTGCCCATGCATCTTCTTCGTGACCTGAATCAGCAGGAATTTCTTTCCCGAATGATATCGTCTTAATACTGGCATCGTCCACGCCAAGGTTAACCAGATAATTCTTAACTACCTCAGCCCTTTTTTGGCCAAGGGCAAGGTTGTATTCTATAGTCCCTCTTTCGTCGCAATGGCCTTCAACAATTATTTTTATGTTCCTGTATTTTTTCATCCAACTTCCGATCTCATTCAATTTTGGAAAGTAGTATGGTTTGATTGTGGAGCTGTCAAACTCAAAATAGACATCTTTGAGAGGAGAGTTTTCCATAATCTCTTTAAGGGACCACTCTTTTGTTTTATCTCTTGCTGCAAGTTCTTCTTCAATAATGCCTGTTTTTTTGTCGCGATTCTTTAGTGTATCATCACCTCTCTGGAGAGCCTGAACTTGTTTTTGTTCTGTCGGTGTCAGTTGAACTGTCTGTGGAGCACATCCATAGATTATTAAGATTGCAAAAGCAAACAGAAGTGTTAAATATTTCATATAAATCCTCCCTATCGTGATAACAGATAGGTCTTATGTACCTATTATAAGGCCTATATATATTTACAACCCAGATTTACGGTGCAAATTTGGGTTGGGTCTCTTCGCCGTCGGTAAATTTCAGCATCTTTTTGCTTTCACCGTTAAAGAGCATTAAATATATATTATATTTCCCACCCTTGTTTGATGAGTAAATAATATATCTCCCGCAGGGTGAAAACTGGGGGGAATCATTAATGCCCCCGACTGTTAAAACCCGCTGATTCGAACCGTCAAGATTCATTGTACATATTTCAAAAGCACCTTCGAACTTAGAAACAAAGACGATCAAATCGCCCTTTGGCGACAAAGCCGGTGAAGTATTGTAGGTGCCGGAATATGTGAGTCTTTTCGGGGTACCGGAAGGCAAATCTTTTATAAAAATCTGTGGAGACCCGTGCATGTCGGACACAAAAACCATTTTTGTACCGTCCGGTGAAAATGATGGCGACGTTGCAATACCATCATTTCTTTGAGCAGTGTTCTTATCTTTATTTTCAACGTTAAGGGAGTAAATATTTGAATACCTGCCCAAAGTATGGGAGTATCCGAATATTGTATTCCCTGCCCATGTCGTTCCGGTCTTCATCCCATCTGTTCTGTCTGTGTAGACCTCTCTGTTATTGTCAATATCCATGATATAAAGGTTGGGTCTGCCTTCCCTGTATGAAGTATATGCCAGATACCTGCCGTTCGGAGATATTGAGGGAGACAATGTAATGCTCCGGTAGTTTGTCATTCTTTTCAGGTTAGACCCGTCCATATCAGCCATAAAAACATCTTTCCGGCTTCTGCCTCCAGACACAAAGACGATCCTTGAACTCATAATGCCTTTTTCACCGGTAATGGCGAGCATAATGTCATCTGCCAGTCTGTGAACGACTTTTCTCCAATCCTCTGTTTTAGTTTTATAGCGTTTTGCAAGCATTAAAGTCCCATCGAGTGTGTCGTAGACAAATGCTTCGAGCACAAGATCGCCGTTAATTTTCTGAATTTTCCCTTTACACAGCAGTTCAATGCCGATAGATTTCCAATTGCTGAATTTTATTTCCTGTTTTTCAACTCCTTCATCGGTAAGTTCTTTGTCCAGCAGAGATTGTGGCGCTACGATAAAAAACCCGGACATATCAAGGTCTTTATTTAAAAGTTCGCTCATATCAATCCTTGACCTGTCTATGGTTTCGCCTTTAAAAGGCGGTATGCCGATTGTGATTTTCTTAAAACTCTTTCCGAAGATATCAAGATATACCTTCGCATAAGCTGTAGTTGTTGTAAAAAGGAGTGCCATCATGACCAGAGCGATGAGCGTTATCTTGGATTTTGTCATTCCATTATCTCCATTTATTCTTTCCTTAATAGTTTTTTGTTATATGTCGGCTATGTCATGGATTGCATTCTCCAACATACGCCAGATAATAAATATGACATATCTTACTCTAATTCAAGAAAAATAAACAATATTGCTGAAAAAGGCTGAAATATCCGGCGGCACTCTATGAAATAGTCATTTCTGCTTTATCCTTTGGAATTATTTTATTATATATATGAATGTGGTACGCTATGATAAATAATGAATGTAATTACATTAAGATTCAAGGTATCAGGCTTCAGGTGCAGTCAATCTTATATGTTTCTTGTTTTCTTATTTTTTTCCGGCCTTATCCTTGGTGGCTGCCGGGCGGTTACAGTACCATACAAGGCTGCAAAAGGAACTGTAAAGGGTACCTATTACATAGTGAAAGGAGCCTATGATCTCACAGCAGGCACAACAAAAATAGTATACAATATTGGGGCCGTTACCTTCACGGTAGTAAAAGCGCCCCTTGACTGGGCGTTTGTCAACGAGGATATTGACAGTATTGACGGACTTCCTCCTAAAGAGGCTATACGCAAAGGCCGGGTAAAAAATGCGCCGTATACGGTTAAAGGCAGAAAATATTACCCCATGTCTGTAGAGCAGGCTGCTTCTTACGAAGAAAAGGGTACGGCATCGTGGTACGGCTATGAGACTGTAAGACAAAAAGGGGGCCGCATGACAGCCAATGGCGAGGTATTTAACCCGGAGTGGCTGACGGCGGCGCATAAGTATCTGCCCCTGCCTACCCATGTCAAGGTTACTAATCTGGAGAACAACCGCTCCGTTATTCTGAGAGTGAATGACAGGGGACCTTTTCCCAGTGACCGCAATCCGGCTTCTGTGGACAGGATTATAGATGTTTCTTCCGGTGCCGCAAAGAAGCTTGGTTTTTATAAAAAAGGTCTTGCAAGAGTCAAGGTTGAAACGATAGAGTTGAGAGAAGAAGGTTGACAGAGTATATGAATATATTGAAAGTAATAAAGTAATAATGAAATTCAAAAATAAAAGCAGGGAGGGACCGGTATATGAAAAAAATACATTATGCATGGATTATTGCATTTACAGGAACTCTTGTGACAATTCTTGCTCACGGGCTTGGAAGAATGTCGTATTCAGTCATATTGCCGTCTATGAAAGACGGTCTTTCTCTTAATTATACCCAGATTGGTCTTATCGGTACGGGAAATTTTATCGGTTATCTTTCTCTCGCAATAATCGGTGGTTTTCTTGCAGCTCGTTTTGGAGTAAGGAGAGTGGTTTTTATCTCTCTTATTATCATAGGTGTAGCTTTGTTTTTAACAGGTTTTTCTGATTCATTTCTTTTTGCTTTTATGATGCGTTTATTTGCAGGGGCAGGGAACGGCAGCAGTTACGTTCCTATTATGGCATTGCCTGCTGCCTGGTTTGCTGCAAAAAAAAGGGGGCTTGCAACGGGTATTGTTTCCGGGGGAATAGGTGTGGGACTCTTCCTCTCAGGGGTCATAATTCCACCGGTTATTACATATTTTGGTCATAACGGATGGAGGTACGCCTGGTTTTTTATGGGGATTGCAGTTTTTGTTCTTGCCTTTGTCTGTTATATTTTTTTAAGAAACAACCCGAAAGAAAAAGGGCTTTCCATGTATGGAGGCGATGAAGAACAAAAGGGCGGAGTCAAAGTTACACTTTTCTCTGCATGGAAGAATATTATCAGAGAAGCTGAGATATGGAAGCTTGGCTGCGTCTATTTTATGTACGGATTTTCTTATATCATATATCTTACATTTTTTGTTGCATATCTGACAAAAGAAATCGGGATTTCAGCCTCAACGTCAGGGGTAATATTCGCTGTGATGGGTGTTTTCAGCATTTTTTGCGGTGTAGTGTGGGGGGGCATATCCGATATTCTTGGAAGAAGATATGGATCAATGCTTGCATATGTAACTCTCGCAATATCGTATCTTATTTTTGCTTTTTACAAGGTTGAAGCCGGTTTCTACCTCTCTGCTTTTGTATTCGGTATATCTGCTTTTTCAATCCCTACTATTATGGCTGCCGCGGCAGGCGATGCAGTAGGGGGCAGACTTGCGCCTGCGGGGCTTGGTTTCATCACACTATTTTTTGGCATCGGGCAGGCATTGGGTCCAGCAATCGCAGGATGGATTAAGGATTCAACAGGCACTTTTACAAATGCATTTGTCCTCTCTGCTGTTGTATCGCTTGTTGGCGCAGTCGGCTCGCTTATATTAAGGAAAAAGTCATAAAGATTGATAATAAGTATTTTTTTGATTAATAAATTTATGGATAATGTTATAATTAAAAAAAGGACGTAAAAAGGATTATACTTATGGGGGAATCGTTATGAGCAATATTTTTTTTGGTATAATAACTCTCTCAATCGTTGCGGCAGCCTGTGCCCTCGTTTATGTTTTGATTGAGGTAAGAGAAACAGCAAAGGCGATAAAGGAATTTTTGAAGACCACGGAAGCTACCCTGAATCCGACACTTGAAGAGTTGCGAAAAAGCCTTAAGAGTATGAGAAATGTGACTGATAATGCAAATATTATCACAGAAGACGTAAGAACTCTCTCGTTATCGGTAAGGGAAGTAGGTAAGGATATTATGCATGTAAGTAAGTTCGTGAATAGTGCAGTCTCATCCCCATTTTTTTGTATATCCGGTTTAAGGGCAGGGATAAAAGCTGCTATAGGAGTAATTTTAAAAGGTGTTTTAAGTAAAAAGGCAAAAGACTAACAAAGAGGAGGATATAGTATATGGCAGAGGAAGGAAAAGATTTCAGTGCTGGTTCAATGCTTCTTTCATTTTTTCTGGGAGGACTGGTAGGTGCAGGTATTGCGTTGCTGGTAGCTCCAAAAGCAGGTGAAGAAACACGTAAAATGATTAAAGAGCTGGCAGAGGATGCAAAGAAAAGGGCAGAGGATTATCTTGAACAAACCAAAAGCAAAGCAGCTTCAGCAATTGAGAAAGGAAAAGAATTCATAGAAAAAGAAAAGAATATCATCGGATCAGCCATTGAAGCCGGAAAAGAAGCATATGAAAAAGAGAAGGATAAAGAAGCTTAGCAATCAATAGATTCTATAATATTGTTTTAATTTTGTCTTGATATTGCTATAGGTAACTATAGATACAGATTTTAGTGCCCTTTTTATATTCCGTGCTGTGGGATATTATGCTTTCAATTTTTTTTGCCTGAGGCATAAAATTATTCGGTTTTATAGGGTTTATTATAGGGCCTTTTTTATTGGTGTTGTTTATATTAATAGTCGAGGTTTTATTCCAATTTTGAATCAAACACTCATCATTGGTTTTGCCATCAACTCCTCGACTATTGATATACGCCTACGTATGAACTCCTGAAGGGAGGGCCGTTTTTCCTTGCCGCATTGATTGCCCCACAAACTGCAGCGTGGCAGGTTATTGTATCCTTGATTTTAGAATTGGAATTGCAATACCAGAGGCACAGACGCCCTGTAATGGGTTTTAGTTTTCAATGAAACCTTATGAACTTTGTTTGTAGAAGGTTTTATTCGAGGAAGCTTTCGAGACGTTTCCGTCTTGAAGGATGTTTCAGTTTTCTTAAGGCCTTGGCTTCTATCTGCCTGATTCTCTCTCTTGTCAGCCCGAAAACTTCTCCAACCTCTTCAAGGGTATAGTCGGTCTTTTCCCCTATGCCAAGCCGCATCCTGATCACTTTTTCTTCTCTTGGTGTAAGGGTTGACAGAACTTTATCTATCTCTTCTTTCATAGAAATTCCGACAAGTTCCATAAAAGGCGAAGGTGATTTCGGATCAGCTATAAAATCTCCGAGCTTTGATTCATCATCTCCTATGGGAGTTTCAATGGATATGGGTTCATTGGAAACCTTCATGATTTTTCTTACCTTTTCCAGGGGGAGCCCGGCTTTGTTGGAAATTTCATCAAGGTTCGGCTCTCTGCCAAGTTCCTGAAACAGAGATATGGTTACTTTGGTAATTTTGTTCATTGTTTCGAGCACATGGACAGGGACCCTGATTGTACGCGCATAATCCGCAATTGCCCTTGTGATTGCCTGTCTTATCCACCATGTGGAATATGTAGAAAACTTGTACCCTTTTTGATAGTCATATTTTTCTGCGGCCTTCATGAGACCCATATTTCCTTCCTGAATAAGATCGAGAAAAGAAAGACCTCTGTTCAGGTATTTTTTTGCAATATTTATAACAAGTCTTAAATTTGCCTGAATAAGCCTGTTTTTAACAATTTTTAAGCCGTTTTCTATCTCGCTTATTTCCATTAATTTAAGTCTTACAACCATTGCTTCGTTTGCATCCATGAACTTTTGTTGTTTCCCGATCTTTCTTATAATCTCTTCGAGTATCTTCTTGTTCAGTTTAAGATTAATCAGAGTTTCTTCAATTTTACCGTCAATAGCCTGGAGTTTTTTTTCTAATTGTTTCCTGTTCTGATCATCAGCCTTTGGCAGTTTATTTTTTAATTCCTCTTTTTTATCAAAAAAACTCTTTACATTGTTTATTAAGGAGATAGCCTTTTTCTTATATTTTTCTTCATCTTTTTTTGTATAATTAATCTCATCAATATTTTTAATGACATCGATAACGCTGATAGTCTCTTTCTTGAGTTGCGAGCCGATCTCCTGTAGTTCGTGAACAGATTGAGACAGGTCAAATAGAAGATTTCTTATCTTTTTCTCGCCCTCCTCTATTTTTTTTGCTATCGTATACTCTTCATCGGATGTCAGGAGAGATACCCTGCCAATATCCTTTAAATATGCCCATATGATGTTGTCCGTTCTTTCCGAGGGAAACTTTTCTGCTTCTCCCCATTCCTGTGTTTCTTCCTCCGTTGTTTCAGTTTTCTCTTTTATCGTTTCAACGATGTCTATATTGGATTCGGAAAGAAAATCGAATATATCCTCAATATCTTCAGGCGAAAAAATGTTTTGCGGTAAAAAATCGTTTATTTCATCCGGAGTGAGATAGCCTTTTTCCATACCAATATCAATAAGGTGTTTTATCTCGGTAAAGTTTTTTATGCTCATTTTAGCCTCAAAATGTAAAGAATGCCCTTTTTATCACGAAAGGGCATTCTTATCTCATTATCAGATATCTTTATAATGTTTAACTATAACAGCAATTTAACGGTTAGTCAAGCCAGTTTTAGAATGGTACAGAAAGTATTTGACTAAACAAAAAATACCATATATAAAAAACTTATAAAATATTATGGAGGTTGATATGTTCAAAAAAATTGTGTGTCCTGTTGATTTTTCTGAATTTACAAACGATATTATCAAGTATTCCGTTAGCTTAGCAAAAAAATATGATGCAGAGCTCCATCTTTTTCATGTAATACCTAATCTGAATTACTTTACTCCCTACGAATCCTTCCTAACTCCTGAAAACCTTGTTTTAATCGAAAGAAATATTGAAAAAGAGGTAGAAAAAGATTTTGAAAAGATAATAAAAGGGATTGATCTTCCTGTGATAAAAGCAATTAAGACCGGTGTTGTATTTATTGAAATCATAGATTATATAAAAGCAGAAAACATCGACCTTGTGGTAATCGGGACTCATGGAAGAAGCGGTATTGAACATATTCTGATAGGGAGTGTCGCTGAGAAGATTGTAAGAAAATCACCCTGTCCTGTCCTTACAATAAGACCGAAAGGGAAAGAGCTATAGAAAACCATAGACTTGTTCCAATTCTAAATCAAAGTTTTTACGGCATAACGGAAAGCTAAGCGGGAGTGGCCCGCCAGGGCCGCGATTGGCTTGAGCGCCCTGTTATGACCGTTCTCTTGATTCGCTAATTGCTTCCAGTATTTCCTGTCTGGTGACACCCGTGTTTAGACCGGGTACATCAAATGGAGAACGTCGAGGGCGGGTAGACTGGGGAACAATAGTGTACGTATCACCCTTACGACGTTTTATGACGACCTCTTCAGTCTTGGATTCTTCGAGAATACTCGATAGTTTTCCCCTGGCCTCGGAATATGTATAAACCTTCATGAGATTAAGTCACCACCTTTATCGAAAGACTTTTAGCCACTTCGCACATGTGTTTATCGAGGCTGATGAGAGGTAGCCTTGCCTCGAGGCAACACTGCATGTAGAAGGCGTCGTATGCATAGATATTGAATTTGATGGCAACCTTCAAAGCATCATGTATCCTTATGGGAACGAGTCTTACCGGAATACTTTGTGAGATGTTAAAGGCCTTAAGAGCTTCTCGATCCGTTAAGCGTCCTTTTTTCTTCATGGCGGTCAGTGCATTTGCGATTTCGTAGGGAAGAACCTCGGGTGAAATAAGAGTCAATCCTGATGTCTTCTCGATAACCCATTTGCGGTCATCCCCATCAAGGACCACAGCAAGAAACGCGCTGGCATCAGATACTATTTCCATACACTTAATTGTACAACTCAATCATGGAGTTGTCAATATATCTTTGGCATAATGCTTGGATCAGCCCGACGCTATGCGGATGGGCTGAAATGCCTTGTTGGACGGTTCTTTTCGTCACATTTCAATATTTCAAGGGCCCAAAGGACCCGAAAAGTCCGATTCGCTTTACTCCCAGGGCCTGCAAATTTATCCCGTTCTCATGCAGCTTGTTTATTACATCTTCTTTTGTTATAGCCAACTCTTCCATTTACTTTAGCTGTGGTGATTTTTGATGAAGACTGCCGGTTTTTGCTGCATGTGAGGTGATTTCTCCACAACTGTTGCGGAGAAACTGTAAATCAAGGAACAGCAACGGTTTAGAAGGGTTTATGGGTTTTTTAAAATCTGTCCCGATCACCACCATTTTCAAAAACTAATTTATAACCAGCCTGATGTAAAACGAGGTATATCAAGGCTTGATGGGGAATTACTCTTTGGTGTTCAATGTGAACACCAAAGAGTAAAAGGTCTCGTACCTTCCCAAAAATTCCCCCGCTGATAAAATATTCCTTGCGTTTTTATGGAGTTTGGAGGAGAATTGAAGGAAAAAAGGGCGGTATAACGGGGATCGATCAACAAACAAGTTTTTTTGGCGGGAGAAAGTTATATGTTTTTTAAGGAACGTCCACTAAATGTCCCCTTTTCTTCGGCAAAAACTCTATTTTTAAATCACAATTCAAAGCTCCTGCAATCTTTTGCAGAGTAGAAACGGACACTCTTCCATAATTTGGAGATTCCATTCGTGAAATTGCCGTTGGTTTTGTTCCTAATTTTTCTGCAAGTTCAGACTGAGTCATATGAGCATTTGTCCGGGCTTTTATGATTTCCGACGCAATTTGAAATTCTGTTTCAAGGGCATCATAATTTTTCTTTGTTTCATAATCCTTCAGCCATTTTTCTCTTACAACATCAAAGTTTTTTAGCTTAGCCATTTCACAACCTCCGCCATTCTCTGCACCGCAACATCAATCTCTCTGCTCGGTGTCTTCATTGTCTTCTTCATGAACCCATGAAGCAGGACTATTTTTTGACCTTGCCATGTAAAATAGAAAACCCTTGCAATTCCATCCTTCCCCTTTGCTCTGATCTCATAAAGCTTTTTATATCCTTTGATGTTTTTAATATAAGGTTCTCTTACATTTGAAGGTCCATATTCTCTTAACATATCTATAATCCGCAAAATCCTTGCCTTGATATCAGAAGGAATAGTTTCCAGCCACTCTTCAAGTCTTGGGTCGTAATAAACTGACCACATAAAATATATATAACATTTTTGTTAATAATATTCTATTACAGATATCACTCAAACATTTTTGTTTACTAAATTTTCCTTCATTGTCTTGAACCTTCCCTGTCTTGTATTATTGCGATTCTTTTGGACGATGGGAGTTTTGGTGGAAACTGTC
>Ga0351906_1073_pt1 | contig 27540 bp, 24 predicted proteins | sample BONcelHT113001E5_FD_206866 | JGI IMG/M metagenome (GOLD analysis project Ga0351906, IMG submission 206866) | Enriched cells from coal bed in the Powder River Basin, Montana, United States - BONCAT cells T11 rep1 HSBNCT.T11.300.1.E5 ... | reverse complement strand
CGATTATAGATAAAAAGGGGGAAATCTCGCACGCGACACCCCTGTTCAAGGAATGTTTCCTTACCGGGGAGGTGCTCCTGGGACAAGGCGGAACGTTCTACACTCGGGTCGGAGACGTGTTTGCACTGGTATCTCTCGGCGTCTGCATTATCATTACCCTGCTGGGTTTCAGGAAGTCACAGGGCTCTACCTAGATTTCATCGGAAAGTCTCGGCAATGGCTGGGCTGGAACTTTCCCGAAGCCTCTCGTAATTGGTTGCCACCCGAGACACGGATCGGCAGCCTGCCGGCTTCAGGCGCTTTCCTTGCTGTCGCTGTTGTGTCATGAAGCCGTACGAGAGACTCCGGGAAAGCCCCAGCCCAACGGGGGAAAGCATTATTTCGGAGTTTCCGGATGGAAACTACCTAACGGAGGAGTACAGCATGTTCAGAGAAGAAATTGCACGAATTGAAGACATAGAGAAACGCATCAACTCACTCCGGGGGTCTCTTTGACATAGATCGAAAGAGGGAGGATATCCAGGAGATGGAGGCCGGCATCGCCGCTCCCGACTTCTGGGACGATGGAGCTACGGCCCAGAAGGTGTTGAAGGAACGAACTTTTCTTGAGAAAATGGTCGATGGCTGGGACCGGCTCCAAGGCGACAAGGAAGATATCAAGGTCCTCATCGAATTGGGCAGCGAAGAAGAGGATGAAGAGACACGCGCTGAGGTTACACTTCTGCTTGACGACCTGGAGGAAAGGGTTTGTCAGGCTGAATTTCAGAAAATGCTGTCAGGACCCCATGACAAGAATTCCTGCTTTGTTACCATTACGGCCGGGGCCGGCGGAACCGAGGCACAGGATTGGGCTGAAATGCTGCTGCGCATGTACCTCCGTTACTGTGAAAAGAAAGGTTGGCGCACCGATATAACCGACTATCAGGCCGGTGACGAGGCTGGGGTCAAGGGTGTTACCTTTACGCTGGATGGCGAATACGGTTATGGCTACCTCAAGGCAGAAGTCGGTATACATCGACTTGTTCGTATTTCCCCCTTTGACGGCAATGCCCGAAGACATACCTCTTTTGCGTCCGTCTTCGTTTTTCCAGAGATAGATGACGATGTCGATGTCAGCATTTCCGATGCAGACCTTCGTATCGATACCTATCGCTCCGGCGGTGCCGGGGGCCAGCACGTGAATACTACCGATTCGGCTGTCCGGATTACCCATATTCCGACCGGATTGGTGGCTGCCTGCCAGAATGAACGAAGCCAACACATGAACAAGGCAACCGCCATGAGAATGTTGCGGGCGAAGCTCTATGAACGAGAGTTGGAGGAGCGGGCGGCCAGGGTTTCGGAAATCGGCGGGGAAAAAAAGGAAATCGGCTGGGGAAGCCAGATTCGTTCCTATGTTCTCCATCCCTACCGAATGGTGAAAGATTTGCGGACCGGAATCGAATCCGGGAATCCTGACGCGATTCTGGACGGTGATTTGGACGCGTTTATTGTTGCCTTCCTTATGGGGGTCAGAAGGAATGAACAGGAGGGTGCCTCGTAATGTTTCTGCGATATTTCCTTATGGCTATCTGCCTTTTCATTGTGATCCCAGGCAGCAGCAACGCTGCTCCTGTCTCAGGTGGGATATCAAAGCTTGGCTATTCGATCCAGGTCGGCGCTTTTTCCGATGTGAAAAACGCCGAAAGGCTTACCGCAAAGCTTCAGGATCAGGGGGTCGATGCGTTCTATTTTAAAAGGGAAAACGGACTGTTTGCTGTCAGGTTCGGAGATTTCCCTTCACACCGGACTGCCCGGCGCGCCGCTTCGAGAATTGTCGCAGGGCTTGGCATTGAATCGTTCTTCATTGCTCCTCCCTTGAAAAAACCTCTTGAGGTGGAAAAAGAGCCGACGTCCCCGGTACCCACCAAGAAGCCGGTTCGAAAGCAAAGCCGTGACGATCTGGGGGTTGTTGCGGCACGGACTGCCGAAAGATTCGTCGGAATCCCCTATCTCTGGGGAGGAAATACCGTTGTTGACGGAATGGACTGCAGCGGCTTTGTCCGGGCAGTGTACAATCTGTGCGGAGTAAACATTCCCCGGACTTCTGCCGAGCAGTTCAAGGTGGGGAGGAGTATCGGGCTGGAAGATCTCGTTGACGGAGATCTGGTCTTTTTCGGTTCATCGGATGACAGGATTTCCCATGTGGGGATCTATGTGGGCAGCAACCGCTTTGTTCATGCTCCGCGCAGAGGCGACGAGATCAAGATCTCACCCTTGCATGGAAACGGTTTTTTCAAGAAATTCGTTGGAGCTCGACGGTATTTTAATTGATTTCTTCCGCTGCTCGCACGATCTGAAGAGCAAGCGGGCGGCGAGATTTGAAAAAGTGAAAAGATAATTAGAAAGGTACGTATGGCACTGATTAAACCCTTTAGGGCATTGCGCCCTCAGAAAAAGATTGTCCAGCAGGTTGCTGCGCCTCCCTATGATGTCATGAGTGTTGCTGAGGCCCGCTCCATGGCTGAAGGGAATCCCTTCAACTTTCTTCATATTTCGAGGCCGGAAATAGATCTTCCCGTTGAGGTTGATCCCCATGACGAGTCCGTCTATCGAAAAGGGCAGGAAAATCTTGCGGCCTTTATTGGCGGGAAGACCCTAATCCAGGACCAGGAAGAGCACTACTATATCTACCGGCAGAAAATGGGTTCTGTCGTTCAAACCGGCCTTGTTGCCTGCGCCAGCGTAGACGACTATCAGAGTGGCCTGATCAAGAAGCATGAACTGACGCGGGCAGACAAGGAGGAAGATCGGGTTCGGCATATTGATTGCCTTGATGCCAATGATGAGCCCGTTTTCTATGTCTATCGGAACTCTGCCCGTATCAATAAGCTCATGGCCCGCTTGACCGCTTCGGAACCACTGTATGACTTCACTACCGAAGATTCCGTTGTTCATACCGTCTGGGCTGTTACGGATAGCGATCTCATTCATCAGGTTAGTAACGAATTTGCCGGTATCGAAACATTGTATGTAGCCGACGGACATCACCGCAGCGCTGCCGCGAGCAGGGTGCGCGAGCTGCGAAAAAGCGTGAATACGGATAATACCGGCAGCGAGGAGTATAATTTTTTTCTTACGGTAATTTTCCCTGATAATGAAATGAATGTCATGGCCTATAACCGGGCGATAAAAGATCTGAACGGACACAGCATTGTCGAATTTATTACCTTGGTGGGGAACAAGTTTGATATTACTCCTGTTTCAGCTTCTTTCACACCTGCCCGGCGACATGATTTCGGTATGTATCTGAAGGGGAAATGGTATTCACTGACACCTAGACATGACCTTTTCGACGAAGCGGATGCCGTGGGGCGACTTGATGTGTCTATCCTTCAGGATCATCTGCTGAGCCCGATCCTCGGCGTGCGCAACCCGCGTACCGATCAGCGGATTCATTTCGTGGGAGGGATTCGCGGGACGGAAGAGTTGGTAAAACTGGTCGACAGCGGAGAGTTCCAGGTATCCTTTTCCCTCTATCCGACTTCCATAGATGAGCTTATGTCGCTGGCGGACGCAGGCAAGATCATGCCGCCGAAATCCACCTGGTTCGAACCGAAACTTCTGAGCGGATTGTTCCTTCATCGTCTTTCCTGACACAGGCACGAGGTTTTGTTATGAGCTCCTCTCGAAAATTCTGGTTGTTCAAATCAGAACCTTCCTGTTTCTCTTTCAGTGATCTGGAGAAGCGACCGGAAAGTACCGAACCGTGGGACGGGGTCCGTAACTACCAGGCCAGGAATTTTCTGAGGGACGAGATACAGCCGGGAGATGGCGTGCTTTTTTATCATAGCGGCATTCCCCGTCCCGCTGTTGTCGGTACTGCGGTGGTTGTCCGTGGGGGGTACCCGGATTGTACCGCCCTGAATCCCGAAAGCGATGCCTATGATCCGCGAAGTACGCCGGACGCACCTGTCTGGTTTCGGGTCGATGTCCGTTACGAAAAGGCTTTTCCCCATGAAGTTACTCTGGAAGAGATCAAGCGGCACCCGCTCCTTGGCGGAATGGAGTTGCTTCGCAGGAGCAGGCTCTCCATTCAGCCGGTGACAAAGGATGAGTGGGAAGTCATTCTCCGTCTCGGGGGCATCCTCTCTTAGGCTTTTCCGAATTCCAGAACATATCCGGGCGCAAGTCCGATGCCGAGGGAGAATTCCATGAAAATTCTTGCTGCCGCTTTTTTTGTCGCTTTCTTGAGCCTGCCGTCCCTGACGCTGGGAGAAAGTCGAATTCTTTTTCTGGATGGAGCCCGCATCGAGCAGACGTACGCTGCCCGTAAGGGCATCATCGAAGTTCCGCTTTCCGCGGCACTGCTGCCCGACTCTTTCCGGGTCAAACCACTCGGGGACAGCACGGTTCTCAGGGTGGAAGTCGGTCCTGCTCCAACGGATCGCAGCATTGCCAAAAGGCTGACTGAGCTTGAAGAACGCCGGGAAGCCCTTCTTGATCGAATCAAAAGCCTTGATGAACGGGAAGCAATCTTTAAATCTGCTGCCAAATCTCAAAGTGGTCGAGCACTGAGAAAAACCAAAACTAACCCTGATCCCTTGGATGCGCTTCGCACCGGAACCCATTTTACCCTTAGCCAGCTTGATGCGGTGTCTGCCGCCCGGCGACAAACACGGAAGGCTCTGGCAGAAGTTTCGACACGAATAGCAGAGTTGGAGAAACAGGAGGGGGCGCCACGGACCGTTGCACGAGTGTGGCTTTCAAAGGCGAACGGCAAGGCCCGGGTTGACTATCTGGTTACGAATCTCAAGTGGACGCCGAGCTATGACTTTCGCCTCTCTGGAAACGGCTACGCTGACATAGCGCTGTGTGCAAAGACACCCCCAACCGCACGGAATAGTACTTCATCGGTCGTTCCGCTCCGACTGGCGGAATCGAATGGAAGTAAACCTGTTCCGTATCCGGTTTCCTCGGAGTTTACCCGCATCGCTTCCTTTCGGCTCCCCCTTGAAAAAGAAGGGGTTACCTTCGGTGCGGCCCCGTACCTGTCTCTTGTCTTCACTAACTCATCAGGGATGAATTTTCCATCAGGAGAGGCTAGCGGATATTGGAAAGGCGAGTATTTCGGTAAATCGATTTTTACCGGATGTCTTTCCGGTACCTCGTTGTCTCTTGTTTTTGGAAAACCATAATTAGTTTTCATCCGGAAACGGTTCTTTTCCGCCCTAGCTGCGTCAATCCGCGGGCTTGCTTGTGCGGCGTACCTGTGTACGCCTCCGCGCAACCCCTTGATTTCCTTGCCAGGACGAAAAATCCCTCGTTTCCGAATTGAAAACCAATAGTTTCACATCCGGAGTTTCCGGATGGAAACTAATTAATGCAGCATTGGTTGCAGTGTGCCCGACATTACGTTTCTTCACAAATAACCTGGAAATGAGTCGCCCGGCAAACCTTGTAAATAGCGGGTTTCTCAGTAATCGGTTGGTTTTCGCTACGAGCTTTTTGCTTGATTAACGAGATGAAATGAGTTAATTTGCGAGTTTATTACGTGTATTTCGCAATTTACAGCAGCAGAACAGAAAGGTGTTGGACTATTGGAAGAGCTCAGTGAACTTCTATTGCAGCGACGAAAAAAAGTGGATGCCCTGTGGGAATCGGGGATTAATCCGTACCCGAATGATTTTAAGCCCGAACATACCTCGGAAGACCTGTTCACAGCGTATGGTCACAGGGAGTCGATTCCGGAGGATGTCGAAGACGTTTTCGTTCTTGCCGGTCGCATTATGGCCCGTCGATCCTTTGGCAAGGCGGCATTTGTGCAGGTTCAGGATAGAAAAGGTCGTTTCCAGGTTTACGTAAGGAAGGATTCTCTCGGGGACAATGCTTTTGAGGAATTCGAAACCCTGGATATCGGTGATATCGTCGGCGTGAAGGGGCGTCCTTTTCGGACCAAAACCGGCGAGCTTTCTCTCCACGCCAGCGAAGTACGACTCCTTACCAAGTCTCTCCTTCCTCTGCCGGAAAAATTTCATGGATTGACTGACGTAGAAACACGGTATCGTCAACGGTATGTTGACCTGATTGTTAATCCGGAAGTGAAAGAGGTCTTTATCAAACGGGCCCGGATTATTCAGCTCATCAGGGAATTCATGCTGCGCAATGACTTCCTCGAGGTTGAAACACCGATGATGCAGCCGATTCCCGGTGGGGCAACCGCGAAACCTTTTGTGACCTATCATAATGCCCTGGACAGGGAACTTTATCTCCGTATTGCTCCGGAGCTCTATCTGAAGCGGCTCCTGGTCGGCGGTTTTGATAAGGTTTTCGAAATAAACCGGAACTTCCGCAATGAGGGTATTTCCGTACGCCATAATCCGGAATTCACCATGATGGAATTCTATCAGGCCTATGCGACCTTTACGGATTTGATGGATTATACCGAGGAACTTTTCTGTTATGTGGTCGACCAGCTTCTCGGTACTCAGGATATTACCTGTCAGGGGCAAGCCATCAGTTTCCGCCGTCCCTGGAAACGCCTGACGGTCAAGGAAGCTATTCTGGAATATGGTTCCATCGATGCCAAATCCCTTGAAGACCGAGATCTGGCCTACACCTATGCAAAGTCCATTGGAATTGACCTCCCCGAGGACGTGGGCTATGGTAAACTCATTACCGAGATCTTTGAGGAAGTCGCTGAGTCAAAGCTTATGCAGCCGACCTTCATTACCTCCTATCCCACAGAGGTTTCCCCTCTTTCCCGGAAAAGTGATAACGATCCGGAGGTAGTGGATAGATTCGAGCTCTTTTGTCATGGGCGCGAAATAGCCAATGCCTTTTCCGAATTGAATGATCCCGTTGACCAGAAGGAGCGTTTTCTGGCCCAGGTTGAGGCTAAGGACAAGGGCGATGAAGAGGCTCATTTTATGGATGAAGATTATATCAGGGCACTTGAGCATGGGATGCCGCCCGCTGCAGGGGAGGGGATCGGCATCGATCGCCTGGTCATGCTGCTGACGGACTCGCCGTCCATCCGGGATGTAATACTCTTCCCGCAGCTCAGGAAAGAAGCCAAATAATGGCCTACGAGCTTCTCATCGGACTGCGCTATCTGAGAGCAAAGCGCAAGTCAACGTTTATCTCCATCATTACTTTTATCTCGACTGCCGGTGTTGCTCTTGGCGTCATGGCGCTCATCGTGGTGCTTGCCGTAATGACCGGTTTTGAAGAAGACCTGACGGACAAGATTCTTGGTACCAACGCTCATGTCGTTGTGATGAAAACAACGGGCGAAATTGACGATTATGCAGCGGTGATGGACAAACTGAAACGTGTCCCGGGAGTTGTTGCTGCAACACCTTTTGTCTACAGCCAGGTGATGCTTTCCACCGGAGCGAATGTCTCCGGTGTCGTTTTGCGGGGAATCGAACCGGCTTCGGATGTAAAGGTCACCAATCTGGAAAAATCTCTCGAGGCAGGAAATCTTGCCGCGCTGGATGTTGTCGATTCCGGTACGACGGAAACTCCGTCTCTGCCAGGCATCATAATCGGTAAGGAACTGGCGAAAAATCTCAATGTGTTCGTGGGCGATTCACTGAGCGTTGTCTCACCGTTGGGGAATATCACCCCCTTCGGAATGGTCCCGAAGATGAAGCGCTTCCGGGTTGCAGGGTTGTTCAACACCGGGATGTTCGAGTACGACTCGACACTAGCCTATATAGGGCTACGAAATGCCCAGGAGTTTCTATCTCTCGGCAATACGGCAACGGGAATCCAGCTCAAGGTCAATAACGTCTATCAGGCGGACACAATTGCCGATAACATCAACAAGGGGTTCGGTTCAGAATTTTACGCCCGTGACTGGATGCGGATGAACAAGAACATTCTTTTCGCCCTGAAGACGGAAAAAATGGTAATGTTCATCATCCTTACCCTGATCGTTCTGGTGGCCGCTTTTGGCATCGCATCGACCCTCTTTATGGTGGTGATGGAAAAGACAAAGGATATTGCGATTCTGAAATCCATGGGGGCGACAGGTACGAGCATAATGAAAATCTTCGTCCTTGAAGGTCTCATCATCGGCATAGCCGGTACCGTGATCGGTGTGCTGGGTGGCCTTCTTGTTGCGTATAATCTGGAATTCATTGTGGATTTAATCAAAACAGTCACCGGTTTCGAGCTTTTCAGCAGAGATGTCTACTACCTCGACCATTTTCCGTCGAAGGTTGTACCCCGCGACGTTCTGCTGATTTCACTGACAGCCATTCTGATATCGTTTGTAGCAACTCTCTACCCTTCATGGCAAGGTTCACGTCTTCCCCCTGCCGAGGCGCTGCGCTATGAGTAACTGCCTTCTTGAGGTCAGGGACCTGCGCAAATCCTACCAAAGGGATGTCTCCCGGATCGATGTCCTGAACGGCATCAACCTTACGATCCAGGAGGGTGATACCATTGCCCTTGTTGGTGCTTCCGGTGCCGGGAAGAGTACCCTTCTTCATATCATGGGCACTCTCGACAGGCCTACTTCAGGAAACGTTTTCTTTCGTGGCAAGGATGTCTTCAGGTTAGCTGAAAGTTCTCTGGCCACCTTTAGAAATCGTTCGATCGGCTTTGTATTCCAGTTTCATCATCTGCTTCCCGAGTTCACGGCCCTGGAAAATGTCATGATGCCGGCTCTTATCAGTGGGGTAGCCAAGGAAGAAGCCAGGAAATCAGCATGTTCTTTTCTGGAAGATGTGGGCCTTGGACATCGACTGCAGCACAAACCGGGTGAGCTTTCCGGGGGTGAACAGCAGCGTGTTGCCATTGCCCGGGCGTTGGTGCTTTCACCGGCAATGCTTTTGGCGGATGAGCCGACCGGGAACCTTGACACAAAGACCAGTGAAGAGGTTCATGAGCTTCTCGCAGCAATACAGCGAAAGACCGGACTGTCGCTTATCATTGTAACTCACAACGAACGCCTTGCCGCCAGAATGGGTAAAACCATTCGTCTGGTGGACGGTCGGATTCAGGAGAATGGTAACCCGTGAAACTGTTATTCCTAAAAAACAGCATAGTTCGTTACGCTCCGGTTACCCTTTTCGTGGTAATCGCTTTTCTGTTGAGCGCACTGCATCCTGCAATCCTCTCTGCCGACAACGAAAAGATCACGGATATTGTCATAACCGGGAATGAAAGCCGCGAAACTGCAGCAATCCTTCCGTTGCTCAAGAGCAAGGTCGGTGATTCCTTCTCCGCTGACAAAACCAATGAGGATGTCAAGACCATCTACCGCATCGGTCTCTTTCAGGATGTGCAGGTGGAATCGCTGAAGACCGCTCAGGGCGTTTCCCTGATCTTTACGGTTGTTGAAAAACCGATAGTCCGGGGTGTCTCTTTTACCGGTAACAAGGAAATTGCCAACGACAAGATTCGTGATGCAATAGACATTAAAACCAACAGTGTTTATTCCACTGACCTGCTGGCAAAAAGCATAAAGAAGATTAAAACACTGTATGCGGATGATGGCTACTACCTTGCCGAAGTCGACTCCACAACCGTGAAATCGGGGAAGAACGGAATCCGTGTCACCTTTTCCATCAAGGAAGGCGATAAGGTCCTTATCAGGAAGATCTCCTTCGAGGGGAATACGGTGTTCTCCGCACGAAAGCTCCGAAAACAGATGGAAACCAAGGAAAAATGGTTTCTGTCATGGATTACCGGTGCCGGCACCTATAAGGAAGCCGTTGTGAAAAGCGATGTAGGTCGAATTGCCGACCTGTATTATAACAATGGCTATGTCAATGTGAAGGTAGGTGAACCTCAGGTCAAGCTGCTTCCCGATAAGAGTGGGCTTCTGGTAACCATAGGTATTACCGAAGGCGATCAGTTCAGAACGGGGTCCCTTGATTTCAAGGGCGATCTTCTGCTCAGTACGGAAGAGTTGCGGAGCAAGATCAAGCTGAAAAGCGGAGAGGTTTTCAGCCGTGAGGTGCTTCGGGTCGATGTCTTTACCTTGACGGATGTGTATGCCGACATGGGATATGCATTTACCAATGTAAGTCCCCTGTCCAAGGTCGATCAGGAGAAAAAAACCATTGACATTACCTATGATTTCGAGAAAGGCGATAAGATCTACATCGAGCGGATCAATATCAGCGGCAATACCAAAACCCGCGACAAGGTTATCCGCCGCGAGTTCAAACTTGCCGAGGGTGATCTTTATAACAGCACCGCCTTGAAGAGAACCAAGCAGAATCTTTCCAATCTCGGTTTCTTCGAAGAGGCAAGCATTGCTCCCGCAAAGGGGAGTGCCAGCAACAAGCTGAATCTCAATACTGAAGTCAAGGAAAAGTCTACCGGCCAGTTCAGCATTGGCGCGGGGTACAGTTCTTCGGACGGTATTATCGGCCAGGGCTCGGTTCAGCAGAGCAACTTCCTGGGTCTCGGGCTCAAGGCAACGCTCTCTGCTTCGCTGGGTGGCAAGACTCAGCTCTACAATATCGGAATCACTGATCCCTACTTCCTCGATACAAACTGGACCCTCGGTTTCGACGTCTATCGTTCCGAACGCGAGTATGAGGATTACAGCCGAAGGGTCACCGGTGGTGACATCAAGGCGGGCTACCGCTTGTCCGATACTCTTTCGACTTTCTGGATGTACAAGTATGAGGTCAAATCTCTCTACGATTTTTCTACCGCGTTTCTTGCCAATCCCAATCTGATTACCGAGACCAGTGGTACCATCGGTTCGCTCTATGGAAGCCTCAGCCTGGACAAAACCGATTATCGGCTCGATCCGACCAAAGGCTATACCGCTACCTTGTCGGCTGAATACGCCGGCCTTGGCGGCAACCAGCGCTTTTCCCGTTTTATCGGTCAATCTGCCGTTTTCTTCCCTCTCATCTGGGACACGGTTTTTTCCCTTCGCGGCGAACTTGGCTACATGATGCGGATGGGCAAGGAAATTCCCATTGACGAAAAGTTCTATCTTGGCGGTATCAGCACGCTCCGCGGATATAGTTCACGGACCGTCAGTCCTATAAGTACGACTTTTCTAAAAACTGTTAATCCCATTACCGGTACCGCAACAACCATACCGAGTACCGTCTACCTGGGCGGCATCAAGGAAGCGGTTTTTAATGCGGATTACGTTTTTCCCATTATCAAGGATGCTGGTCTCAAGGGAGTCGCTTTCTTTGATATGGGTAATTCCTACGGTCCTGGAGAACAATATTTCTCCAAGGTACTGATGAGTTATGGTCTTGGTCTGCGTTGGTATTCCCCCATGGGTCCCCTCAGACTCGAATACGGCATACCGGTCAATCCTCGAGAAGGAATTGACAGCAAAAGTGGCAAGTTCGAGTTCTCAATCGGAGGTTTTTTCTGATAATAACTGACCCTGTCGGCTTCTATTTTATGAATAATGCCGTCGATAAGCGGACGGTCCAGCAGTATATATTGAAAGCAATTACGTATAAAAAGGAGATCTAATGAAAGGGTTTGTCACGATTTTTGCTGTATTCTTAGCGATATCTTTCCCTGTCGGGGCTTTCGCGGCCGCCAACGGCAAACTGGGATACGTGGATATCCAGAAGGTATTGAATCTGTCCACCGCAGGCAAGGATGCAAAAGCACAACTGACTGCCAAGGTAAAGAAACACCAGGACGATATCAATCGTAAGCAGGAAGAACTGAAAAAGCTGAAGGATGTCCTCGAAAAGCAGGGATCGCTACTCTCCGAGTCCGCCAAATCAGCAAAGGAAAGGGATTATCAGCAGGCGCTGAAAGACCTGCAACGAATGCAAAAGGATGCTCAGGAAGATCTTCAGGCAAAGGATGAGGAATTGACCAGGAATATTCTTACCGATATCGAAAAGATTGTTCAGGACTTTGGTCGTAAAAATGCCTATGATTTTATCTTTATCAGAAACGACAGCATGATCTATGCTGACGATAAGTCCGACCTTTCTGATCAGATCCTGGGTCTGCTTAATTCCATCAAAAAATAGGGGGGCATCGTGGAAAAAACTCTGAAAGAATTGGCTTCCCTGCTGGGCGGCAAGGTCATTGGCGATGAGAATGCGGTTGTTTCGAGCCTTGGTACACTTGACGAGGCAACGGAAGGCCAGATAACGTTTCTTGCAAACCCCAAGTATGTCGGCAAGGTCGCTACCACGCGAGCAACGGCTGTTATCGTGCCGCCGGGGGCGGAAAGGTACAACCGTAACGTTATTGAAGTAAAGAACCCATATCTGGCCTTTGCAAAACTCCTTACCCTTTTCCATGTAAAACCGATCATCCCCAAGGGAGTCATGGCGGGATCCTTTGTTGCTGAAAACGTAACGTTCGGCGAAGGGGTCTCCGTGTATCCGGGGGCATATGTAGGTGATGGCGTCAAGCTTGGTAAACATGTCGTCCTCCATCCGGGAGTTGTTCTCTACGAGGGTGTTGAGGTTGGTGATGACACGGTCCTTCATGCCAATGTCACCGTCCGGGAAGGTTGTCGTATTGGCAGTCGCGTTATCATCCACAGCGGTACTGTTATCGGCAGTGACGGTTTCGGCTATGCCCCTGACGGGAAGGCCTATCAGAAAATTCCCCAGATCGGCATCGTCGTTATCGAAGACGACGTTGAGATTGGAGCATCCACAACGATAGACCGTGCGGCCTTGGGACTGACACTTATTCGACGGGGCACCAAGATTGATAACCTGGTGCAGATTGCCCACAATTGTGTTATCGGTGAAAACTGCATCATCGTTTCCCAGACTGGAATTTCCGGAAGTACCAAACTGGGCGAGCACGTAACGATTGGTGGTCAGGTAGGTATTGTCGGCCATCTGGAAATCGGTGACAATGTCATGGTTGGTGCCAAGTCGGGTGTGCATAACAGCATCCCCACCGGCAAGATTTTAAGCGGGTATCCTGCTTTCCCCCACAAGGAATGGCTCAAGTCGGCCTCCATTTTTCCGAAATTGCCGGAAATGCGCAAGGTTTTGAATTCTCTCGAAAGGAAAATTCAGGAACTCGAGGCAAAACTGGATGAAAAGAATTGATGCCCTTTTATTGGAGGATTGAGAATGCTTGACTTGCAAGAAATTGTAAAAATATTACCGCATCGCTATCCTTTTCTCATGGTGGATAGAATCCTTGAAATTGAACCCGGAAAACGAATTGTCGGCATAAAGAACGTGACAATCAATGAGCCATTTTTTCAGGGGCATTTTCCCGGCCACCCTGTCATGCCGGGTGTGCTGATCATTGAATCGATGGCGCAGGTGGCCGGAATTTTGGCCTACCTGTCCTCGAGCGAAGAGGATCGAAAAAAAGTTACCTATTTCCTCGCCATAGATAATGCCCGTTTCAGAAAACCGGTTCTTCCTGGAGATGTGCTCCGCCTGGAAATGGTAACAACAATGAACCGCAGGGGAATTTGGGGCTTTAATGGCAAGGCCTATGTCGAAGATAAACTGGTGGCCGACGCTGACTTGAAAGCGACATTTGCCGCCAAATGAGCGGGGCGGCTACTAGACGGTCTGTACCTGAACGATACATAGCGATGCCACGACCCGGCAAATCTTGAAAGTTACCTCAGTCAGAGGTGATGCTTTCGCAATATGTTGAAATGTACGATTTACCGTCATTCCCGTGAAAACGGGAATCCAGGAATTACAGTGAGTTACAACTTCACTGGATACCCGCTTTGCTCCTTCGCTAGGGCTACTGCGCACAAGCCGCGGGTAAGACGACTTTTTGCGAGTACATCAGAGGCGATGTTTGGAAAGATTTGCCGTTGTAAGCGGCGACTGGAGTTATAAATGATACACCCTACCGCCATAGTGCATCCGGGAGCGGTATTGTCGGCCGACGTTGAAATCGGCCCTTTTGCTATTATCGGTGAACACGTAAAAATTGGGCGCGGCACCAAGGTTGGAGCCAGTTCGGTGGTCGAAGGCTGGACGGAAATAGGTGAAAATAACCAGATTTTTCATTTAACGTCTGTCGGGGCAATTCCCCAGGATTTGAAATACAAAGGTGAAGAGACCTACCTGAAGATTGGCAATGGCAATATTGTCCGCGAATTTGCGACCATTCACCTGGGCACCGTTACCGGCGACGGAGAAACGACAATCGGTAACAATAATCTGTTCATGGCCTATTGCCACGTTGCCCATGACTGTCATATCGGCAATCATGTGATTATGGCCAATGGCTCGACGTTGGCCGGCCATGTCACGGTGGAAGATTTTGCCATTCTCGGGGGACTTTCCGCGGTGCACCAGTTTGCCCGGGTGGGAGAAAGTGTAATGTTGTCCGGTGGGGCCATGCTCGGGCAGGATGCTCTTCCCTATACGGTTGCCAGCGGCAATCGAGCCACCTCGGCTGGATTGAATACCGTCGGCTTGAAACGTCGCAACTTTTCTCCGGAGGTCATTTCGAACATCAAGAAGGCATACCGGATCATTATCCGCTCGGGACTGCGTCTTGAAGATGCTCTTCGCAAGGTGCGAAGCGAGATTCCGCTTTCGCCGGAAATTGAACATCTTATCTTTTTTGCCGAACAATCGGAAAGAGGCCTATGTCGATAAACAGAAAGTTACGAACTGCTGTTGTCGGTGTCGGTTATCTCGGCGCCTTCCATGCGGAAAAGTATGCCATGCTTCCGAATTCCGAACTGGTCGCAGTTGTCGACATTGATCTTGAGCGGGCCGAATCGGTGGCCGTCCGGCTTGGTACAAAGGCTTTCAGCAATCATCGTGACATTCTGGGAATGGTGGATGCTGTCAGCATATCGGTTCCGACACAGTACCATTTTGAGGTGGCCAAGGACTTTCTCCAGCAAGGGATCGGAATTCTTCTTGAAAAACCCATTACTACCACCCTGGACGAGGCGGACGAGTTGATTCGGATAGCCCGTGAGACTGGTGCGGTACTCCAGGTGGGACATCTGGAACGCTTCAATCCCGTGGTCATGGCTCTGGCAGGCATTCTGAAAGAGCCGCGATTCATCGAATCCATTCGCATTGCTCCATTTAAGCCGCGGGGAACAGATGTGAATGTGGTGCTGGACCTCATGATTCACGATATTGACATAATCCAGAATCTCATTAACTCTCCAATTGTCAGGATCGATTCCATCGGGGCGCCGGTATTCACCGAGGAGGAGGATATTGCCAATGCTCGTATCCAGTTTGAAAACGGCTGTGTCGCAAATGTAACGGCAAGTCGCATCAGCCTCAAGAGTGAACGTCGGATGCGTATTTTTCAGTCGGATGCTTACATAACCCTCGATTTCCAGAACAAGAAGATTGCGGTGTTTCGCAAGGGAGAAGGAGAGATGTTTCCCGGAATTCCCAATGTAGCCATTGATCAGCGGCAGTTGGAACAAGGGGATGTTTTGAAAACGGAAATAGAGTCCTTCCTCGAATCGGTTGCCAACGACACGAAGCCTGTCGTGACCGGAGAAGACGGCAGAAGAGCACTGGAAACCGCCCTGTTGATCAACAAAAAGCTGTAATAGTTTTCCTCCGGGTAACTATTCAGCATTGTTTGCTGAAGCCAGGAATGTAGCTCCCCTCCCTTGACGGGAGGGGATTGAGGGGTGGGTGAAGCTGCCAACAGGGCAAATATGGCAAATTACCCCACCCCCTAGCCCCTTTAGGCCCTGTGGGTCCTCCCGCAAGGGGCGGGGGAACATATCGTATACTTTTAGTATGTGCTGAATAGCTCAGCCTCTGCTGATACTTTCCGGATTAAAACAAAAATAGTTTTCCGTGTGTACAGCGAGCCGGTTTCTTGCGTAGTCCGACAATTCCATAAACCTCTGATCTCGAAACATGCAATCCAATCCTTTACTAGCAGGTGTTTGATATGATCCCAATGGTTGACCTGAATCTTCAGTACCATCAGTTGCAGGATGAAATTGATAGCGGCATCCGCGAAGTGCTCGAAAAATGCCATTTTATACTCGGTCCAAACGTAACCGCCTTTGAGAAGGAAGCCGCCGAGTACCTTGGCGTGCAGCATGCTGTAGCCGTGGCCTCGGGTACCGATGCCCTCCATCTGGCGTTTGCCGCGGCCGGGGTCGGGCCGGGTGATGAGGTTATTACGAGCCCCTTTACCTTTATCGCGACTGCCGAGGCGATTCGTTACGTCGGCGCTACTCCGGTTTTCGTCGACATCGACCCGCGGACATTCAATATTGACCCGGAAAAGATCGAAGCAGCGATCACCCCTGCAACGCGTGCCGTTCTCCCGGTCCATCTCTTCGGGCAGCCGGCCGATATGTCTGCAATTACCGATATTTGCGACCGACATGCTCTCCTTCTGATTGAAGATTGTGCGCAATCATTCGGTGCCGCTACCCTTGGCAGCAGAATGACCGGTTCCATCGGATCTTTCGGCTGCTTCAGCTTTTTTCCGAGCAAAAACCTTGGCTGCTACGGTGATGGCGGAATGGTGACGGTCGCGTCGGCGGAGCTGGCCGACAGCGTTCGCGTGCTCCGTAATCACGGCAGCCGCGAGCGGTATCATCATCATGTGATCGGTTTCAACAGCCGTCTTGACGAGATTCAGGCAGTCATTCTTCGTGCAAAGTTGAAGCACATTGACAGCTACAACAGTAATCGCAGGCGCGTGGCGCATTTGTATAACGAGCTGCTTTCGGGACTTGAGTTGGTGGTGCCGCGGGAAGATGGCAAAGGGGTTCACGTCTACCACCAATACACTCTCCTGACCGCACATCGCGAACGGATAATGACGGCGCTTGCCGGGCAGGGGATTTCCTCGGCCATCTACTATCCTATTCCGCTCCATCGCCAGGAAGTTTTTGCCGAAAGTCATCGTGACTGTTCGCTGCCCGTTGCCGAAAATGTTGCCCGACAGTGCCTCTCTCTTCCGATCTTCCCCGAGATGTCTGAGGAGCAGGTGAGAGCGGTTGCCGGCATCGTCAGGAAGTGTTTTGCCTAAGATTGATAGTCTCACAAATTCTCCAATAAGTTCCCTCCCCACTTGCGGGGGAGGGTCAGGGTGGGGGGTAAGTTGCCAATATATCAGCAAGTTGCAGCTTCACCCACCCCCTAGCCCCCTCCCGTCAAGGGCGGGGGAATGACTTTTTGCGAAGCCGTCAAGATTGGATCTGCTTTCCTTTGCTGAAGTCGAAACGCGGTACTGTACTGATACTTCAACTAATACCCGAAGGGGGAAACACCATGCACCGATTGACGAGGCAGATACTGCGTCCATTTCTCTTAGCACTTTTGCCGCTGTTCCTTGTTGCCTGTGGTGGCGGCGATGACAGTGATACAGATTATGCGACGTACGAACTTATTTCCTCCACGGTCTTTGGAGAGCATAGCGTTGTCATCGACCGGGGCGAAACGAAAGCCTGGGGGGCTAATGGCTATGGTCAACTAGGCCTCGGCGACAAGCTGAATAAATCAACACCGAAAGTAGTAGCAAAGACAGAAGCAAAGACATTTTCCTCCGTATCAATCGGCGGAGCACACACGGTCGCTCTCAACACGGATGCCGGCGGAACGGTCTGGGCCTGGGGACATAATGCCTCCGGTCAGTTGGGCGTCGGGACACTGGTGACGAAGATCTCACCGGCACAGGTGCTGGCGCTCGACGGTGTGAACTTTCTTGATGGCGTCAAGGCAGTCGCGGCCGGCGGCAAACATACCCTTGCCATCGCTGCTGACGACACTGTTCTGGCCTGGGGCTCAAACATTACCGGTCAGTTGGGTGATCGAACCCTAGTATCGAAGAGTGTTCCGGTGAAGGTGGATCTTGCCGAAGGCGTAACCATCACGGCGGTTGCCGCTGGTGGAGATTTCAGCCTGGCCTTGGCGAGCGACGGTACCGTCTGGGCCTGGGGCAATAACAGCAAGGGCCAGTTGGGGAACAATACTTTAGTCGCAAGTTCTTTCCCTGTTCAAGTAGTCATGCCTAATGCTGATGAGGTTCCGGAAGTTCTTGACGATGATTTCGTACACATCACTGGCATCACCGCCATCGCGGCCGGTGGCAGCCACGCCCTGGCCCTGAAGGATGACGGCACCATTTACGCCTGGGGCTATAACGAATTCGGCCAGCTTGGCGACGGGACAATCACCTCGCGTAAGGTGGCGGTAACGGTTGTCAAGCCCGATGCCTTGAAACTCTTGGTGCCCACGGCCATTTCCGCCGGACTTGACCATTCGGTGGCCATTATCAATGGTAATGTTTATGCCTGGGGCTACAATTACTTCGGTCAGCTCGGCAACGGTGCCGTATTGCAGAGTTACTCCCCGGTGAAGAAGCTTGAGAAGGAAGTGCTGAACCAGGAGGACGGGCTTCCTCTTCAGAACATCGTGGAAATCATCGCCACCGGACACCATTGTATCGCGCGAGATAACCTCGACAACGTCTGGACATGGGGAAGAAACACCCATGGTCAGTTGGGCGATGGTACTTCTATGAGTCGCAGCAAGGCGAAACAAATTCTCCCCTAACCTGCTGCCAGTATGGTTTGACGAGCAGTACCTGTTGCTCAAAGGTCATTGCGCATTACCAGGCTGTTGAAAAACCGGAGAGAAGAGACATCTGCTGCGTTTCGCAGCGCAGTAGCCCTTTTCATGGCCTTTTCACCAGTCTGATAAAGGTTCATTCATTCCGGTACCATCCGGGAAGGTGATCCGCGCAATGACTTTTTCTTTTCTTAACTGCTGTCTGCAGGAAAGGATCCCGGAGGTATCTTGGCGAGTAAACGAATTATGATCATAGCAGGCGAGGCTTCGGGTGACTTGCATGGTTCCTCACTGGTACGGGAAGCCCTGTCACTCGAGCCGTCGCTCGCTTTTTTTGGAATTGGCGGTGCGCAGATGCGGTCTGCCGGGGTCGAAACCCTGGTTGATGCGCGGGAGATGGCCGTGGTGGGTCTTGTCGAGGTAGCGCGACACTTTCCTGCAATCTATCGTGCCTTTCGGAAAATGGAGCGGATCCTCAAGGAGAATCCCCCTGACCTGCTGATTCTTATCGATTATCCCGATTTCAATCTGCGCCTGGCCAAGGTCGCGAAATCCGCCGGTGTCAAAGTGCTGTACTATATCAGTCCCCAGGTCTGGGCCTGGCGGGTCGGCCGGGTTAAAAAAATTGCCCGCATTGTTGATCGGATGGCGGTTGTTTTTCCTTTTGAGGTTCCCTTCTACCAGAAGGAGGGTGTGCCGGTCTCTTTTGTCGGTCACCCCCTGGTCGATTCGGTTCATCCGACCATGTCCCTTGAGGACGCACGGGACGCATTCGGAATCGATCCTGCCCGCAGGACAGTAGGATTGTTTCCGGGGAGCAGAAAACAGGAGATTCGCAAACATCTGCCGATACTTCTCAAGTCGGCCCTGCTGCTGAGGGAGCGTTTCCCCGATCTGCAGTTTATCCTGCCCCTCGCATCCAGTCTGGATCGGTCGGATATCGCGCCGTATCTTGATTCATCCGGTGTGACGGTTACCCTCGTGGAGGGCAAAGGATATGATGTCATTCAGGTGTGCGATGCCATTATCTCGGTATCGGGTACGGTGACACTGGAAATTGCCCTGCTGGGGGTGCCGCTGGTTCTTATTTACCAGGTATCTCCTTTGACCTTCCAGGTGGCGAAGTGGCTGATACGGGTGGATCATGTGGGAATTTGCAATATCGTAGCCGACAAGCGGGTGGTGCGGGAAATGATTCAACATGAGGCCGAGCCGGAACGTATCACGGAGGAGATTGCGCGGATACTGACCGACTCTTCCTATGCGGAAGATATTCGGAACGGGCTGGCACTGGTGCGTACTCGTCTCGGCAGCGGCGGTTGTTCCGCTCGCGTCGCCGCAATCGTTCTGGAAATGCTTCATGTTAGAAAGGGAGAATAATGGGCACTTTTAGAAGACTTATCGGCTATACCCTCCCATACAAGAAACTGATCGGCATCTCGCTTGTGGGCGCAGTGGGAGTTGCCGCTTCCGATTCGGCAATTGCCTTTTCCGTGGGCAAGGTCTTGAAAAAGGTATTTTCCGAAGATTCCCACGCTATTTCAATAAACTTGGGGCCGTTCCTGAACACTGCTTTTGCCGTTGATTCTCTGAGCATCTTCCGTTTGCTGCCCTTTGCCCTGATCGCGCTGTTTGTTTTTCGCGGCGCCTGCCGGTTTGTCCAGCAATTTTGCATTACCTATGCCGGACAGCTCGGTGTTCAGAATATCCGGAACGAAATCTACCTGCGGAACATGCGGTTGTCACTCCGTTTTTTCAATAATCACCCGACCGGCGTATTGATGGCTCGCGTCCTGAACGATGTGAGCATGATGCAAAACGGCTTGTCCGAAATACTGATGAGCGTCTTCCGGGACAGCCTCACGGCTCTGGGGCTTCTTGGTCTCGTTTTCTACCTCGACTGGAAACTCGCCATCATCACCCTGGTCGTTGTGCCGTTGATGATATTCCCGACGAAAATCATCGGGCGTCATATCAAACGGCTTGCCAAGTTAGGTCTGGAGAGGATAAGTGACATCTCCTGCATTCTCCAGGAAACTTTTTCCGGCATAAAAGTCATCAAGGCCTTTGGTCTGGAAGAGCGGGAAGTTGACAAGTTCAAATCCGCAAACCTGAAATTTCTGAATTTTGCCCGGAAAACCCTGAAATACGAGGCGATGCATACGCCGATCATGGAGATAATTACCTCGTTCGGAATTGCGGGTGTTATCTGGTTTGGCGGCAGTCACGTGCTGTCCGGCGAGATGACTGCCGATGCCTTTATTTCTTTTGTTGTCGCGATGGGGATGATCTATTCTCCGATCAAGAAACTCCTCAACGTGTATTCCATAGTCCAGCGCTCGCTTGGTGCAGCGGAAAGGGTTTTCGACATAATCGACGAAACACCTGAAATAACGGACCGCCCGGATGCCTTGTGCCTTGAGCGTGCTCGGGGCGAGGTGGAATTTCGGGATGTATCCTTTTCTTACAATAACGAACCGGTCCTGTCGCAGGTCAATCTGTCGGCAAAAAAAGGGGAGGTCATTGCCTTGGTCGGACCCTCGGGGGGCGGGAAAACAACCCTGGTTTCCCTCCTTCCGCGTTTTTATGACGTGGGAAGCGGATCGATCACGATCGACGGCATCGATATCCGCGATCTGAAGGTCCACGATCTTCTGCAGCAGATTGCCTTGGTGGACCAGGAGACGATTCTCTTCAACGAGACCATTGCCAACAATATCAAGTATGGCAAGACCGATGCCACCGACGAGGAGGTTGAACGGGCCGCCAGGGCTGCCTATGCGCATGATTTCATCTCCGAGATGCCGGATGGCTATCAGACCAACATCGGTGATCGAGGGGTTCGTCTCTCCGGTGGCCAGAAGCAGCGACTCTGCATCGCCCGGGCTATCTTGAAAAATGCTCCGATCCTCATCCTTGACGAGGCAACCAGTGCCCTCGATACCGAGAGCGAGCAGATGGTGCAGCAGGCGATCAACAACCTCATGTCCAATCGCACTACCTTCGTCATTGCTCACCGGCTTTCCACGATACTGCATGCCGATACAATCGTTGTTCTGGACAAGGGTGCGGTGGTCGAACAGGGGAGTCATCATCAACTTATTGAGGCAGGTGGGCTCTATAAAAAGCTGTACACCATGCAGTTCCAGGGAGAAGGCACTGATGTGAGAGGTTAGATGTGAGACGTGTGACGTGAGACGTGAGATGTTAGACGTAAGACGTAAGACGTAAGATGCCAAAAACAATCATAAGCAATCTGTTGGGTTACAGTCTCTTCTTCTCACGTCTAACATCTCACGTCTCACGTCTAACGCCCAACGTCTAACGGTTACTATTTAATGCTCTATTTACTCTACGACATACTGCTGATCCTTGCTGTTCCTCTGATACTTCCCTATTTTCTGTGCCGGTGCGTCAGAAGGCGACGGCTCCGCAAGGGGATAGCAGAGCGTCTCGGCTTTCTGTCCCGCGAAAAGCGTGTTTGTCTGCAAGGAAGTGAAACTCTCTGGGTCCATGCCGTGTCCGTTGGCGAGACAATGGCGGTGAGGCCGCTTCTGAAGGCTCTGAAAGCTCGCTATCCGGAAAAGAAAATCGTACTTTCAACGGTAACCGAGACGGGAAGAAGTATTGCGGAAAATCTTTCCGATGTGGACGTATGCATCTATTTTCCCTTTGATTTCGGTTTCGCGGTGCGTCGGATGCTGCAAGCCGTCCGGCCGTCCTTGATTGTGGTAGTCGAAACGGAAATCTGGCCGAACTTTCTCCGCTATGCACACCGATCCGGAATTCCGACGGTACTTGCCAATGGACGCATCTCGGATAAATCTTTTGGCGGTTACCTCCGGTTCTCCTGGGCATTCCGACCGGTGCTGGAAAACTTTGATGCCCTATGCATGCAAACGGAAGTCGACGCCCGCCGGATCATTGAGATTGGTGCTTCACCCGCCAAGGTCCATGTGGCAAAAAACCTGAAATACGATATTCCGGTACTCAGCATTGCGGAGGAAAGAAAGCGAGAGCTGCTGGCCACCTACCACCTTCCCGAAGGAATGCCGGTCCTTACCGCGGGAAGTACCCACCAGGGGGAGGAGGCGGCGGTGCTGACCGCATATCGTACCCTTGTAAACGAGGGGTGGGAGTTCCTTCTGGTTTTGGTCCCACGGCATCCGGAACGGGCAGAGGAGGTCGCAAAGCTTGCCGAGCAGTTCGGTATTCCTTGTGTCAGACGCTCACAGCTTGGCGCGCAATCCGAATTGTTTAAACCCGGAGAGGTGCTCCTCGTCGATACTGTCGGAGAGTTGATGGATTTGTACGGCATTTCCGATCTGGTTTTTGTCGGAGGGAGTCTGGTTGCCGTTGGCGGCCACAACCTCCTTGAACCGGCTTCTCTCGCTGTCCCGGTGATTTTTGGCCCTCATATGAATAATTTTCGCGAAATTGCTGCTCTTATACTTCACCATCACGGTGGAATTCAGGTGCAGGACGCTGCCACGCTTGCCCAGACTCTGCGGCAGTTGCTCGATTCTCCCGGGGAGCGGCTGAGACTCGGTGAGAACGGGGCACGGATCCTGACCGAAAACCGTGGTTCCACTGATCGTCACATGGAGATTATCTCGTCGGTCGTTTAACGGGCTCCAAGCTTCAGCTTAGAGCCCTTCCTTCGACGCCTGGGGCAATGGTGGCATATGGCATCTCATGACAGATACTTCCGTGAGTTGTGGGAAGGGAAACGGCGTAGCTCAAGCGACAGGCTGCTTATCGCCCTGTTGCTGCCCTGGGCGATCATCTACAGCGTCGTTTTGCGACTGCGAGTCTTTCTCTATCACCAGGGAGTTCTTCGATCCTTTCGCTTGGGAGCGCCGGTCATTTCAATTGGAAATCTTTCGGTCGGGGGCACGGGCAAAACTCCGATGACGGTCCTGCTGGCACGACTGCTGATTGCCAGGGGCAAACGCGTTGTCGTCCTGTCCCGGGGGTACGGAGGCGCAGCTGGCGGTGAGATCCGTATTGTTTCCGACGGTTCGCGGGTTCTTCTCTCTCCTGCCGAGGCAGGTGATGAGCCCGTGCTCCTTGCGAACTCTGTGCCCGGTCTTATTGTCATAACAGGTTCCGATCGCTATCGAGCAGGGCAGGAGGCGCTTGAACGGTTTCAGCCGGATATTATTCTCCTGGATGACGGCTACCAGCACCTCCGGTTGGAGCGTGATCTCAATATCCTGCTCCTGGATGCAAGAAGGCCTTTCGGCAACGGCTGGACACTTCCAGCCGGTCTCCTCCGCGAACCACATTCAGCGGTAAGCAGGGCGGATTTGGTTATCTATACCCGAAGCAACCCGACTACGGCATATCCCGAATTACCCGGTATTCCGGTCTGCCGCTCGTCTCATCGTCTGTCGGGAGTCGTTTCCCTGGCGGGTGGACCTCTTTCTCCCTTTAGCCTGTTTGCGGGAAAAACAGGCGTTGCCTGTGCGGGTATTGCCGATCCCGATGCATTTTTTGCCGCATTGCTACAAGAGGGGCTGATGTTATCCGCTACGCTCTCTTTTCGTGACCATTGCAGTTACGACAGGGCAGAACAAGATACGATCCGCCAGGCCCTGCAGCAAACTGGGGCGGATTACCTGATAACCACGGAAAAGGACGCTGTCAAAATGGTGTCTATTCAGGACCTCTCCATTGCTGCTTATGCCGCGGTACTGGAACTTGAAATTATCGAAACCGGGGTTCTCGAGACCGAGATTGAGAAACTGCTTTAACATTCTGCCCTAAATATGGCATTATGCATTTTTTTCCATTCTGATGTCCTGCTCGGGTTGGGCAGACAACACAACGCGAAGCGGGTAACTGCTCACGCCGGAACTATTCCGAGGTTGATTGATGAAACTTGTTCCAGAACTGCTAGAGATCCTGGCCTGTCCAAAGTGCAAAGGGCCACTTCAGACTGCCGGTGAGTCGCTTGTCTGTCAGGCCTGCCGATTGAAATTTGCCATTCGGGACGGAATTCCGATACTTCTGGTGGAAGAAGCCGAGACGTTGAGTGATGAGTAGCGAAGCGCTGTGAGAGTTGGTTCCATACAAGAGAGGTTCGGCCGCTTATGAATGGAGAACAGAAGCGCATCCTGGTCCTGCGCTACCGATTTATCGGCGATACCATCCTGACAATTCCGTTCCTGCGGAATCTACGTTATGCCGAGCCGGATGCCCATATTGTCTGGGTGGTTGCTCCCGGTACTGCCGATGTGGTGCAGGGGATCCCCTACGTTGACCAGCTGGTCTGCTGGGACCCGGTTACCATCCACGCCGACAGCCGCGGCACCCACAAGACCTTGGGCGACAAGTTGCGTTTCATCAGGGAACTTCGCTCGCAAAGGTTCGATAAGGTTTATGTGCTGAAACGATCCCTTTCAAGTGCGTTTATTGCCCTGTTCAGCGGTGCCCGCGAAAGGGTCGGCTTTGACACGGAGGGGAGGGGCTTGCTCCTCACCAAACGAGTACCCTACCGTCAGGATCAGCATGAGGTACAGAATTTCCTCGATGTCCTGCGCGCCGACGGGATACCTGTTCGCGATGATTACCTGGAGTCCTGGACAACCCCTGAGGAAGAGTCTGCCGCAAGTGAGATTCTTGCCCGCGAGGGGGTTGGCCCTGGTGAGCGGTTGGCCCTGATTCATCCCTTTGCCGCGATTCCGCAGCGCGGTTGGCACCTGGAGGATTTTGCGCAACTTGCCGGTCGTCTCAGAGCGCGAGGGCTGCGGGTTGCAGTGCTCGGTTCCCCCCGAGAGAGGGGACTGTTCGAGTCATCGCGTCAGTTATTCGGCCCTGAATGTGTCGATCTGGTCGGTAAAAGCAGTATCAGGGTAACCATGGCCCTGCTGCGGAGGGCAACAATTTTTGTCGGAAATGATAGCGGAATCATGCATCTTGCGGCCGCGGCCGCGATTCCCCTCGTTGCTTTGTTCGGACCCCAGTCACCCCTGAAATTCGGACCCTGGAGCGAGCAGGCAAAAATAGTCTACCGAAAGTTTTCCTGCTCTCCCTGCCGACAGAAGTTTTTCACGGAATGTGAGCCTTCGGTGCGGATGAAGCCTGCCTGCATCGAGGCTATAACCGTGGATGAAGTGGTTTCCGCATGCTGTGAACTCCTGGACTGTTCCGGGGAGGTTGTCAGCCAGGGCTGAATCGAAGTACTATCCACTTGTCTATAGAAAAACCGACTCTTCCTTCTCCTTGCTGTACAGAAGGAAAGGTTGCGAAAGGAGTTCCGGGGCATGTCATCGCACGCTCATGATGATCAATATAATATGGGGTATCTCTGCACTCGAAAGCAGTGCGAGATCGGTAATGCCGACAAAGTAGCCATGCGGTTCATTACTCCTTCACTGGAGCGCCATGACTACTCTTTCCACGATATGGATCTTCAATCCAATCGGTTCGCCAATGTTCTGAAGAAGCTGGGGTTCGCAAAGGGTGACGCTTTCTTTACTTTTTTGCCGAAAACACCCGCGCAGTTCATCTCGTTTCTTGGCGCACTAAAGCATGAGGTAATGGTTGGCACGCTCTTTTCCAATTTCGGTGAAGAGGCACTTCTTGACCGACTTGGCGATGCCCGGGCAAAAGGTGTCATCACCAAAAAGAGTTTCGTAAAAAAAATTGCCGCCGTACGCTCAAAGATGCCTGAGCTGCGCTACATTATCGTCATTGACAGCGATGATCATCTGGCTGAGGATGTTCTAAGCTATGACCGACTGATGGCTGAAGCCTCGGAAGATTTCTGCATTCCGGTAACAGCTCCTGACACTACGGCGATACTGCATTACACCTCCGGTTCCACCGGGAAACCGAAGGGAGTGGTACACCTGCATCAAGCGCTTGCGTCCCATGCGGCAACCGCTTCCGGGGTTCTCGGTCTGGGAACAGACGACCTGTACTGGTGTACTGCCGACCAGGGATGGGTCACGGGCACCTCGTACGGGATTCTTGGACCATGGTGCCTGGGCGTGACGCAGATCCAGTTTGCCGGAAGCTACAACCCGGAATCGTGGTTCAGGATTCTCGAAGAGGAGCGGGTAACCGTCTGGTATACCGCACCGACCGCACTCAGGATGCTGATGCGGGAAGACTCCGGTTTTTACGATCGATTCGATCTGACATCGCTCCGGCATATCTTCAGCGTCGGGGAGCCGCTGAATCCGGAAGTCATCGCCTGGGCCCGCAGGACCTTTGCTCGTGATATCTACGATACCTGGTTCCAGACGGAGACCGGCGCGATCATGATTTCGAACCGTCCTGGCCTGGAGATTCGGCCGGGAGCCATGGGCAAGCCTGTTGAGGGCATCGAAGCAGCAATTTTGTCCGACGAAGGCATACCGGTACCGGATACCCAGTCGGGGAATCTGTGCGTGAAAGCGGGCTGGCCTTCCATGTTTGCCTGTTACCTCAATAATCCCGGAGTCTACGCCGCAAAGTTTCGAAACGGCTTCTATTTCTCCGGTGATACGGCATATCGGGATGGGGACGGTTACTTCTGGTTTCAGGGTCGCTCCGATGATGTCATTAATACGGCGGGGCACCTTATCAGCCCCTTTGAAATTGAAAGTACGCTGCTCGAGATAGAAGAAGTGGCGGAAGCCGGGGTCATCGGCGTTCCGGATGAAATTTTATTTGAAAAGGTTGTTGCCTTTGTGGCCCTGCATAAGAAATTTGCGTACTCGCAGGAGTTGGAACTGAAGATCCGGCTTTATGTAACCCACAAGCTTTCTTCCGTGGCAACTCCCCATGATGTGGTTTTTGTCCCTGAAATACCAAAAAACAAGAGTGGCAAGATAATGCGGCGGGTGCTCAAGGCACAGTATCTTGGTACGGATGTCGGTGATATTTCAACCCTGGAGGTGTAACGTATGGATACGATGGAAATTTTGAATGGAATTTTTCGGGAAGTTTTTGACGATAGTACTATTGTGATCAAAAGAGAGACAACAGCTGATGATGTCGACGACTGGGATTCTCTCTCTCATCTGAACCTGGTTATTGCGGTTGAGATGAAATTCGGGGTAAAATTTGCCCTCGG
>Ga0351906_1080_pt2 | contig 28427 bp, 21 predicted proteins | sample BONcelHT113001E5_FD_206866 | JGI IMG/M metagenome (GOLD analysis project Ga0351906, IMG submission 206866) | Enriched cells from coal bed in the Powder River Basin, Montana, United States - BONCAT cells T11 rep1 HSBNCT.T11.300.1.E5 ... | reverse complement strand
CGTCGCGAGCGTGTCCGCCTCGGCAGAGGCGTCTGCCGTGGGCAAGGGGGTTTCGGTGGGCACAGGCGATTCCTGCGCGGCTGTCGCGCCGGGGCTGCTTTCGGGCTGTGGCGTATGGCCATCGTCGGGTGCAGGGGACAGTGAGTCTTCGGCTTGCGGGTCGGAAGGCGCTGGCGACGCGCCATCCCTGGCATCAGTTGAGGAAGGGTATTGCTCCGAAACGACTTCCTTAACATCAGCTTCGCCATATGCCCGTGTTACAGGCGCTATGCTGTTCAAATACAAGCCTAGTGCCATCAGCATAAACAGGATGGTAACGCGTTTCTGCCGGGCGTTTCTCATACGCATCTGCACCACCTTTCCCTTGCGCATTTGGGGAAATCCCCGTTGCATCAATCAGCCGTTATTCAATCCCAGTATAAACCAAGTGCCAACAACATAAACAGAATGGTAACGCGTTTCTGCCAGACGTTTCACTTACGCATCGGCACCATCTTTCCCAATGTATTCTGGGAAATCCCTCGCTACATCAATCATGTGGCAATATTCGGACACACGCTGCAGCGAAACATTTGATGAAGATCAATCTCCCTTGCGTGATTTTCTGCCTGTACTGCAACGAGTACTCGGCGTGTTCGTCTCAACGCTACGTTTCTTGGTAGGATACCGGGTCTATTTGCGAAGTATGCATGCAACGGTCTTTGTAAGTAACAACACAAAGGACTGATTCTATAACCTGTTTCGATTATACTCCCTAGGTTATAGACCGTCAATACACGGTTCCTTCTCTAATGTCAGCCTGCGCTAACGCCCGACGTATATAAAGGAGCGGTTACATAAGCAAGTAGTGACCGCAATAAAGCGGGATCGTTAGCGGATTCTGCGGACGGGACAAGAAATGGGTGATTTTGCAAAACGGTCGACCCTCAATTTTGGCCTCAGCCGCATCAAACAACATAATAAAAACCTAATTATAGTAGTAGGAAGCGTGAATGCTATGAATAACAAAGTATTCGCCTGCTGCTTTGCGATGGCATATAAGCGGCAAGTGCTTGCCCCCTGCCTGATCACCAGAGCGGAGTACGCTAAAGATGATGCGCTGATGCAATCAAAGCCTTTGTTTCTCTTTGGGTATTCTGTTTTGCGACATAATCTTGATCACGGGTGATGCAGATGTAACATGTCACACCATGGAGGTGGAACGCCGCCGAAGATCATACAAAAATCGAGTATACACGACACGCTTGCGCAACGGGTACGGGTAGCTGCTTACGCCCTAGTGTCCGGCGGCAATGATTGGCGGTGCAGGAAGGCCGCGCCCACGATGCCCGCGTCGTTACCAAGTTTGGCAGGCACAACGGATGGGCAGCCCATGATATCCACACCGTAGGTCATATCGCACACCAGCTGGCGTAGGGGCGCAAACAGCATCTTGCCCGCGTTGCTGATGCCCCCGCCCAGAACGATCACCTGCGGGCGAAACAGCGTTACCATATTGCTGATGCCCACCGCCAACGAGTGCAGGTACGCATCCAGTATGCGGCGCGCCGCCACATCGCCCAGCGCGGCGGCCTCAAAGGCCATGCGTGCGTTGGGTTGGCCACCTGCCTGCGCCAGCATGTCGCGTAGCGTGGCCGAGCGCGATTCCTGCGCTGCGGCGGTGATCTCGCGGTTCAGCGCCGTGGCCGAGGCATAGCTTTCCAAACAGCCATAGCGGCCGCACGTGCAGCGCAGCCCGTTTTCCAAGATGGTCATGTGCCCTGGCTCGATGCCGCAGCCATTGCCGCCTAAAAAGATGCGCCCATGGTCAATGATGCCTCCGCCCACGCCCGTGCCCAGCGTGAGCATCAGCAGATAGTCATACCCAACACCCGCGCCCGCCAGCGCTTCGCCATAGGCGGCGCTATCCGCGTCGTTGGCAATGCCGATGGGGCAGGGGAAGTAGGTCTGCAATTCCGACACCACATCCACATTGCGCCAGCCAAGGTTATTGGCGTGCACCACAATGCGGGTGTCGCACACGATGCTGCTGGGCACGCCGATGCCGATGGAGCGCACCTCGCCCGTAAGCGCGGGCGGAAAAGCCCGTATGGCGTCTGCAAACGCGCGCACCAGCACCTGAAAGGGGAGTTCCGCGCCGGTAGGTACTTCCGCCCGCGCGACGATTTGGTATGCATCGTCCACCACGCCGATTTTTGCGCTGGTGCCGCCAAGGTCAATGCCGATCTGCAACGCCATGTTTCGCTTCGCCCCTTTGCATGGATGCCAGTAATGCCCCATTGTTTGCCCGACGAGGGTCAGGTTACCATAAGCCCAAGTGCTTCGCCTATCGCCCGCAAACCTGCCAGCGATTGTTTGGTGAGGCTTGCGTGCTCACCGTAGGGGTAGGCAACCCCCAGCTGGGCATATTTGCCAACGCCAAGCGTGTGGTAGGGTAGCAGGTCGATACGGCGGATGCCCATGGCCAGCGCCAGATCATAGATGCTGCGGATAGCCGCCTCGCTAAAGTTAAAGCCGGGGATCACCGGCACACGCAGCACTACCTTGGCAGGCGGCAGCATGGCAAGGTTTTCCAGCACCAGCGGCAGGTCGCCCCCGGTCACACTGGCAAAGGTATGCGCGTCAGTATGCTTGATATCATATAAAAACAGGTCGGTTAGCGGCTCGCAGGCCAGCATGGCGGCTGCGGGGGCATGGCCTGTGGTTTCGACGGCGGTATGCAGGCCTTGCGCCTTGCACAGGGAAAGCAGTGCGGCCAGTTCACCGGCCTGCACCAAGGGTTCGCCGCCGGAAACGGTGATTCCTCCGCCGGTGTGGCGGTAGTAGCTGATGTCACGCATCAGCACAGCTACGATATCGGCGGCCTCCATGGTTTTGCCACTCAGGCGCAGTGCCTGCGCGGGGCACGCGGCCACGCATGTGCCGCAACCCACGCAACGGGCACGGTCAAATACGGGGCGGCCGTTTTGCATGGCGATACAGCCCTGCGGGCACACGGCGGCGCACCGCCCGCAGCCCACGCAGCGTTTAGGCAGGTGCATCAGATGTGTGCCGATGGTTTGGCTTTCCGGGTTGGCGCACCAAGGGCAGCGCAGCGGGCAACCCTGTAGAAACACTGTCGTGCGGATGCCGGGGCCGTCGTGCAGGGCAAAGCGCTCAATCTCCATCACGCGCAGGCTCATGCTTCGACTTCGCCGTAGAGCACGCGGCTGAGCAGCTCCTCCTGTATGGCGCGGTCTAGGTTGACAAACACGGCGGAGAAGCCGCTCACGCGCACGATCAGGTCAGGGTATTTTTCAGGGTGCGCCATCGCGTCCTCCAGCTCGCCCCGGTTTACCACGGTCACCATCAGGTGGCAGCCGCCGTCGTCAAAGTAGGTTTTCATCAGGCCTTTGACCATTGCGCGGTTTTCGTTAAACAGCGTGGGCGTAAATTTGATGTTTTGCACCGACCCCGCGTGGTAACGGGGGTCAAACTTGCGCAGCGAGTTGAGCATGGCCGTGGGGCCGCTGGTGTTGGCGCCGCCCTGCGGGTTGTTGGCGGGGTTCAGGTACACGCCGCGCAGCCGCCCGTCCGGCGAGGCGCCGGTGCGCAGCCCCCACTCGGTATTTAGCTGGTTGTTGCTGATTACAATTAGGAAGTACTGCATGCCCGCCGCAATGCCACGGTCGCGCGTGCCCTTGGCCACCAGCTCGTATACGTCGTTGGCCACGCTGTCGCAGGTGTCCAGGTCGTTGCCGTACTTGTCGCAGGCAAGGCAAGCCGCGCGCAGGGCATCATGGCCGTTAAAATCGTCGCGCAGAGCTTGGGCGACCTGCGCAAGGGTGTAACGTTTCTGCTCAAACACCAGTTTTTTGATGGCATAGAGCGAATCGGAGGTGTTGATGTTGCCGTAGGTTTCGTTGGTTGCACCAAGGTAGCGCACGCCGCCGTCTAAAATTGCCTTGCCGCGGGCGATACAGTCGTCGGTCAGCATGCTCATCATTAAAAAGGATACATGCTCGTTCATCACCCGAAAACTGGCCATCTGCCTGTCTACAGCCAAATCAAGGTAGGCATTCACAAGCTGCGCATAACCCGCAAACAGGGCCTCGTAGGTGGGGGTCGCCTCCGGCGGGGGGATGGCGACGCCCGCGTCCTTGCGCTTGCCATCCATGGGGTCGATGCCGCCGTTTAAGTAGACGGTAAGCAGCTTGAGCAGGTTGATGCATATGTTGGGCGTGCCCGTGCTTTGCCCCTGTATCACAAACTCGGTGCAGCCAAAGGGCACATACTGCTTGGCGGTTTCCATATCTACGCGCATGCCGTAGGCCACGGCGGGCACGTTTACATCGTCGTTGTACAGGGTGGGGTAGGTAGCGCCCGCGCCAAGAGCGTCCATGGCCTCGTCCCACACGGCATCGGGGGTTTGGCTGTCAAAGCGCAGGGTAAACTGCGGCTCCACATAGCGGCACTGCCTGGCCACGCGCATGGCAAGGTGCAAAAACACATCTGCCTCGGCGGGGTGTTTGCGCCCCTGCCCGCCCACGATGATGCGCCCGTTTACCGTGGTGCGGCGGTTTTCGATCATCGTCCACAGCGACTTCATGAGGTCAAACGCTTGCGCGTCGTTCAGTTCGCCGGTTTGCAGGTCGCGCGCCAGGTAGGGGCCTAAAAAATCGTCCAGCCTGCCGTAGTTGATTACCCCTGCCACCAGCGCATACAGCCAAAACAGCTGCAACGCCTGGTGGAAGGTTTCGGGCTTATCGGTGCGGATTTTATGCATGCTACCCCGTATGCGCAGCAACGCGGCGCGGCGCTCGCCCTGCGCGGTTTCAAGCTGTTCCTCAGCCATGGCCGCATAGGCGTCGGCACACTGGGCAAACAGGGCAAGCCCGCCCAGGGCGCATTGCAGAAACTCGTTTTCCGGCTCCTGCAAAAGCCTGCCGTGTATTTCGGCGCGCAGGCCGTCAATGCCCAGCGACAGCAGCTTTTCATAGTCAAGCATCATGCCGCTTAAGCGAGCGGTGGCGATCATCGGATACTCGGTGTCGATAAAGCGGCCCACCGTGGTTTCGGTCAGCGCCTCGCGGCAATACAGGGTTTTCAGGTCGTGCAGCGCCCAGTAATCGTACAGCACATCTACCCGGGCGCGGTCGGCAGGCTCGGCCAGTTGCCGCTGAAAGGCGCGCAATTTGTTGAATACGCAAAAATGTCCCACGCCGCCCAGCGAAGTAACGCACCCAAAGCCGATTGGCAGCACGTCGATGCGCCCGGCGATCAAGTCCTGCGGCTGGATATCCACCAGCAGCGCGGGGTACTGCACGCGCAGGCAGGCCAGCTCACGCTGCTCGCGCGGCTGTGAAAGGTGCTGCCTGTGCGTGGCTGTGTATTGTTCCATGATGGAAAGCTGTTCGGCGGCGGTTTTATGGCTAGGGAGCTTTTTGCTTACCTCCACATTTTGCACGCCGTCCAGGTCAAAGTGTACCATGTTGCCTCCCTTGCCGCCCCGCGGCGGTCAGTGCTTGCTTTTTTCCGCGTCGCGCCAGTTGCGCTGATAGCCAGACAGCAGATCCACAAAGCGGCGCGCCGTAAGGTGCGGGCGGGTGATTGCGCTGCCCACGACCACCGCGTGCGCGCCCAGAAAGATGCACTTCATCGCGTCTTCCGGGGTGTACAGGTGCCCTTCCATAATCACATAGGCCTCGTCCTTCAAATCGCGGCACATCCGTGCAAACTCCCGCAGGTCGGGCTGCTCGATATGTTCGGTATCGGACGTGTAGCCATACAGCGTGGGGCCTACGATGTCCGCGCCGCTGGCCACGGCCCACACTGCCTCGTCATAGGTGGATACATCCGCAAACAGGATGGCCTGGGGTAGCTCGCGCTTCAAAATGGGTAGCAGGTCGCGCGCCGTGGTGCCCTCATGGGTGGTTTGGGTGGTGCAATCCAGCGCGATGATCTCTGCACCCGCTTCCCACACCGCGCGCGCCGCCTCCAGCGTGGGCGTGATAAACACATCCGTATCATTGTGCCATATTTTATACAGGCCGATCATCGGCAGCGCTACTTCTGCCTTGATGGCGCGTATCTGCTCAGGGCTGTTGGCGCGGATGCCCACCGCGCCTGCCCACTGTGCCGCCAGCGCCATTTTGACCACGATATCATCGGCGTAGATGGGGTCGTCGCGCTGCACCTGGCAGGATACGATCAGCCCCCCCGCGAAGGATTCCAAAATGGCTTTCTTGTGCACGTCGGTCGTTTTCATGTTCCCGTACCTACTTTCTTCCCCTGAAGGGTTTGCGTGGCTTGTTATGATAGCATCGTAACACAAAGCGACAACACAGTCAACATATAATATCATATTCTATCATTTAAGAACAGCAAAAAGCCGCCCGAAGGCGGCGCGGATGTTGTTAATGCTTGCTGTAGCGTGCAATCAAAACCGAACAGAAATGATATGCCATACGGGGGCAGGCCAGCGCTGTGTGTCCTGTTTGCCTGCTGGAGGGCTTGCCCCACATACGTGGCGGCAGCGCAAACCCATACGCCCTGATAACCTGCGCACGCAGCGCTCGTATCAGATAAAGCGGAAGTTATCGGGGAACTGCCGCGGCTCTACCGTGCCATCCTGATCGCAGATGACCAGGTCAAAATCGTTGGTGGAGGTAAAGCGTAAAAAGCTGCGGCGTTCCAACTTGGTAACGTCGATCAGCAAATAGCGGTGGGCGGCGTTTTCCATGGCGATCTTCTTCATGGCCAGGCTGTCCGCATCGGTGGCGTAGGAGGTGCGGTCCTTTACGTCCACGCTGGTGCAACCCATAAACGCGTGGTCAAAATGGTATTCCTTAAGCGCGTCCTGCGCCACAGTGCCCGCAAACATTGAAAAGCCCGGCACGTACTTGCCGCCGATCATATAAATATCCGCCAAAATAGGCTTGGCCAGCTTCTTGACAACCAGTTCGTTGTAGGTAACGATGTTGATGCGTTTTTTGGCGAGGTACTCTACCATATGCGCGGCGCTGGTGCCCGCGTCGATAAACACACAATCCCCATTTTTAACGATGCCGGCGGCATACTCGGCCACCTTGGCCTTGGCGGCATTGTTGATGGAGCCTTTGCGCTCCATGGTCAACTCCGCGGTTTCGGTTACATCCTCCAGCATCGCGCCACCCTGCACGCGTTTGAGCAGGCCGTCTTCTTCCATCTTTTCAAAATCGCGCCGCACGGTGATTTCGGCAATGCCAAGCTCGCGCGCAACCTCCTTGAGGTTGATGATGCCCTTTTCCTCCAGGCTGCGCCTGATATATAACCTGCGTTCGGAAGCGATCATGGACACACTCCTCTTCTGTGCACGCACATCGGAATATTCCCAATGATTATACCATGTTCTGCCGTTTTGTACAATTCGTGATCATTCCTTTGCAAATGCGCTCACACAGTGTGCAAACGGCGTTGGAAGTCGATGCCGTTGTCGAGGCGGATACGGTCCATCACACGCAGCGCTTGCAATGAAAGCTGCTGGTAGGGTGCCGCGTCGCCGGGGTGCGCGGCCATCCGCATAAAGGCATTGATCTCCAGCGCCATATCCAGGGCAGGCGTGTTCAGTGAAATCACCTGCGCCTCACCGCCGCGGGGCGTAAACGTGGCGTCTGTGGGCAGCGGAAAGGGCCGGATGTGCAGGCTGCCCTTTTCCCCTTCCAGCACGCAAGGCCGCAGGCTTGCGTGTACTTTTGAATAACATAGCTGCGCCACAAAGCCCGGGTAGCTGCAAAGCGCCGTGCCGGTGACATCGATCGCGTGCGGCATGAATGAAGCACGCGATATAACATCGCTGGGCTCGCCCAGCAGAATCAGCATCCAGTGCACACAATAAACGCCGATATCCATGAGCGCACCGTTGCACAGCGTGGGGTCGAACGCATTCTCTCTGCCGCCCGCCAGCACATGATCATAGCGCGATGAGTACTGGCAGTAGGGAAACTCGGCATAGCGCAGCGTTCCCAGCCCCGGCAGCAGCGCGCGAATCTCCTCCACGGCGGGCAGAAATGCAGGTCGCATCGCCTCCAGCAGCAAAACGCCATGCTCGCGCGCGGTAGCCAGCAGAGAGGCCAGCGAAGCCTCGTCGGGCGCGATGGGCTTTTCGCACAGCACATGCTTGCCCGCCCGCAGCATCTGCTGGCTTTGGGCAACGTGGCAGTGGTTGGGGCTGGCGAGGTACACCGCGTCCACCAAGGGGTCGGCCGCAAGGGCGCAAAGGTCGGCATAGGCTGTGTGCGCGCCCCAACGGACACGGTTCGCCTCGGCCTGCTCCGCGCTTCGCGAGTATACGGCTTGCAGGGTAAACCCATCGCACTGGGCCGCGGCAGTCAGAAACCATTCTGTGATGTAGTTGGAGCCGATGGTGGCAAAACGCATGTACGCATCTCCTGTTTATGTTTTCCTTGCAATACCGGCAATGTTCTGCACTGACGCGCCGCTTTCCTTGTTACGTGCGGCGCGCGGCGCTCAGGCGTCCGCAAGTACCTCGGCCAGCGCCACGGTACGTTTTTGCGCGATGGAGCGGTAGCAAGCCTCTACACAGCCAATGGTGGCCAGGTTGTCCTCCGCGCTGATTTCGGGCGGCGCGCTGCTTTCGATAGCGCACAGCAGACTGCTCATGGTGCCGCCGAACGCATCGGGGAACCATGCGGTACCCCACGTAGGCGTCAGCCACTGGTGCGGATAGGCCGTGCAGGTAAACGTGAGTGTGCTGGGCGCATGCACGGGGTACCGGGGCCAACCGATGGTCCCTTTCGCCAGGCCCAGCGTGCCTTCCACCCGCCATTGGATGCGGGTATCCTTCTCGCAGGGTTCATCCGGCCCCGCCCATACATCATCCAGCGCCGTGGCCAGCAGCCCGCTTGCGTACTGGTACATATGCTGGGTGATGCCGTCCGTATGCGCAAAGCGGGTGCGGGGGTCTGTGCGACACACGGCGGTTACGGTCTGCGGGTCTCCAAACAGGTAGCGAAACACATCCGTATGGTGGATGCCCATGCCGTAGAGTTCCAGCCGGTCGTATTGCCGCAAAAATGCCTGCCAGTGAGGAATGGCGCGCATATCAATGCTCGCCAGTACGGGCTCGCCCAGCAGGCCGAGCGACAATAGCCTGTGCAACGCGCGCATTGACTGGTCATAACGCATGTTGCTGTTCACGGCGATGGCAACGCCGCTCTCCTTGCCCAAACACACGATCTCGCGCGCGTCTGCAAGGCTCATGCTGAGGGGCTTCTGGCACAGTATGCCGCGGATGTGCCCTTGCCTGCACGCCTCGCGCACCACCGCCAGCTGTTCGTGAGGCGGGATGGCGATATCCAGCACCTCAACGGCCCCGTCGGCCAGCAGGTCGCGCCAATGACCGTACACATGCGGGATTGCGTACTGCGCCGCCACAGCCTCGCTCTCCTGCTGTGAAAGCGACGTGATGGCGTGGGCCTGAAAGCCAAGGTCACGGTAGGCGGCCAGTTGGCAATCCCGCATGATGAAGCCTGCACCCACGCAGCCGATGCGCCAGTCACGGCGCGCAGGCAACGGAGGCAGCGTGGCCTGTTCTAGTGAGGCAAGCAGCGTTTGTTGTTCCACAGTGATCCCTCCCGTTTTATGGGCAGCCGTACATGGCCCCCACAGCAAAACCGGAAAGCGGCGGTAACCCGTCCGCTTTCCGGTTTGAATGGCTTAGCGTGCGGTTTCCCCTACCACTTGGTGGGGTCGCGCATGTCGGTGTTGTAGGTATCGATGTTGGCAAGCGTCACCACCATTGTGCCGGAATCGTTTACCACGTTCACGGGGCCCGTGCCCTTGGTTACGAAGTCGTTCAGCCACATCACGGGCTCGTAACCCATGCGGTAGAAGTTCTGCGTCATGGTGGCGAAGATGGTGCCCTCGCGGATACCGTCCATCGTTTCCTGAATATCGTCAATGCCCATGATGAGCACGTCGGTCAGGCCCGCTTCCTTAACAGCCTTGGCTGCGGCCGGCGCGCCAAAGCCGCACACGTTGATGCACACGTTGATGTCCGGGTTGGTGGCGAAGGCGTTCTGATAATCGCTGGTGGTTTTGAGCTGGTCGGACTGGGTGTCGATCACGACCATCTCTTTATAGCCGCCTGCGTTTTTGGCAAACTCGCCATAATACGCTTCCTTGATGGCGATGGCCAGCACGGCGGAGGGAGCCCACAGCGCCGTAGCCACGCGGATCTCCTTGCCGCCCATGGCCTGCACGATGGCTTCGCCCGCTACACGGCCAAGCTCCGCGCCAGTGCCGATGAAGCCCAGCCGGTTGGAATCCGGCGCGTCGGAGTTGACCAAGCAGTACGGAATGCCTGCTGCATCCAACTTGTCAAAGGCGGGTGCCTGGCCCTGCGGGTTTACGGCCTGGGTGATCACGCCGTCTACACCCTCGGCGATGGCGGTTTCCACCAGCGAGTTCATCTCGTTGATGTCGTTGGGCTTCATCGGGGCAACCACAGTCGCTTCGACGCCGTATGCCAGACATGCATCCTCGAAGCCTTCCTTGGCTACGCCCCAGATTTCGTTGGCCGCCTGCGGCAGCACAAAGGTGAAGCGCAGGGGTTTGGCTTCGGCCATGGCGGCGGAGGCCGTAAACAGGGTCAAGAGCAGCGCGAGCACCAGAACCAGGGATGTCATCCTTTTCATACTCATTCTCCTACGTTTATTTTTAAAGCAGGCGTTGCCTTGCTTTAATTCACTCCACCATCGAGGCCAGTTTAATCAGCCTGCTTTCGGTAGCTTCGGCCTTGGCCATCTCCCCCACGATGCGGCCGTTGCCGATTACCACGAAGCGGTCGCACATGGCGAGCAGCTCAGGGTACTCCGAGGAGATCATCACGATGCTCAGGCCCCCGTCCGCCAGTTCCTTGATGATTTTGTAGATTTCGGACTTCGCACCCACGTCGATGCCGCGCGTGGGCTCGTCTAAAAACAGCACTTTCATGTCAGTCATCAGCGATTTGGCAAGCACCACCTTCTGCTGGTTGCCGCCCGACAGGCTGGTGACCGCCGTGCGGTGCGAAGGGGCCTTGATGGCAAGGCTCTTAAAGTAGCGGCTCACGGCGGCGGCTTCCAACTTGCGGTCAAACAACCCGTGCCGCGATATTTTACCAAAGATCGACAGCGTCATGTTTTCGCCAATGTTCATGGTGCTGATGATGCCATCCTTCTTGCGCTCTTCCGTCAGCAGGCCCAGCCCATGGCGTATGGCGCTCGCGGGAGATGTGATGTGCACCTCGCGACCGTCGATAAATACCCTGCCGCCGAGCTTTGGCAGCGCACCGAACACCGCGCGAAGCAGCTCGCTGCGGCCAGAGCCCACCAGCCCGGCCAACCCCAACACCTCGCCCCTGCGTAGGCTAAAGCTGATATCCTCGATGATGTGCTTGACTGCCGAGGAGGGGTGCTGCACGCAGAAGTGCTCAATGCGCAGCACCTCATCCTGTAACGCACGCCCGCTCATATCCGGGTACATGGCCTCCAGCTTACGGCCGATCATATCCTCGATCACCCGGTCGGCACGGATGGCGGCCCGTTCGTAGGTGGCGACCACCTTACCGTCACGCATGGTCACGAGCCTGTCAGAGATGCGGAAAACCTCGTCCAGCTTATGAGAGATATAAATGCAGGAAATGCCGCCCTCACGAAGCTTGAGGATCACCTGCATCAGGTTTTCAGTTTCCGCTTCGGTCAGTGCTGCGGTAGGCTCGTCCAAGATCAGTATTTTGGGGTTGCGCACCAGCGCGCGTGCGATGCAAACCAACTGCTGTACGCTGGCGCTCAGGTTGCGCGCCAGTATGTTTACATCCAGCGTAAGTTTGAGCCGCGCAAGTGCCTCGGTCGCGGCCATGCGTGCCTGTTTCCAGTCCACAAGCCCAGCGCGGTTCAGGGGCAGGATGCCCAGCAGGATGTTTTCGGCAACCGACAGATCCAGCTCCACGCTGATTTCCTGATAGATCATCGCGATACCGGCGTGTTCGGCGGCGGCAGTGTTTACAAAGCGCTGCTTTTGGCCGTCGATCAGGATTTCGCCCTCGTAGGAGCCGTGCGGGTGATCCCCAGCCAGTATCTTCATCAGGGTGGATTTGCCCGCGCCGTTCTCACCGCAGATTGATAGGATTTCGCCGTGCCTGAGGTCCACGGATACGTCGTTGAGCGCCGTGACCCCCGCGAAGTGCTTCACGATGCTTTTGGTTGTTAGGATGGTTTCGTTCATGGAAAGCCCTCCGTTCGCCCAGCGGCTTACTTGATGCGCTTTTTATCCATCTCGCGCTTGTACTGATCTAAAATAACGGCGGCGATCAGCACCGCGCCGATGACCAGCTTTTGATAATACACATCCACCTTCATCAGCGTCATGCTGTTGGAGAGCACGCTCATGAACAGCGCGCCGATGGCCGTGCCCAGCACTGTGCCCCGCCCGCCGAATGTGCTGGTGCCGCCGATGATGCACGCGGCAATCACGTTCATCTCGTAGCCTTCGCCTGCGGAAGGCTGCGCCGAGCCCAGGCGCGCGCTCATCAAGACGCCAGCCATGGCAGCCATCAACCCGCAGATAGCATACACGCGCACAGTCACCCTGCGGGTGCTGATGCCCGACAGTTTGGCTGCCTCGCTGTTGCCGCCGATCGCGTAAACCGAGCGGCCGAAGGTGGTGCGCGTCAGCACGATATGGAACAGCACGCACAGCACCAGACAAATGGATATGATCGTGGGCATGCTAAGGAACGTGCCCTGTTCGATGGCTTGAAATGCCTTAGGGATGGGGTATATGGGCAGGCCCTTGGTGGCAACGAAAACAGCGCCGCGCGCGATGTACATCATGCCCAGCGTCATAATCATGGGTGGAATGTTGAAACGGGTGATAAACGCACCGTTTACAAAGCCGATCAGCAGGCCGAACACCAGCGTGACCAAAATGCTAATCCAGATGGGCAGCCCGAAGTTGACCATGCAAAACCCAGCCACCACCCCGCCCAGGCCCATCACGGAGCCTACGGAAAGGTCGATGCCGGCGGCGATGAGCACAAACGTCATGCCCAACGCGGGGATCAGCACAAAGCCGGTCTGGCGCAGGAGGTTGGCAAGGTTCAGCGGTGTAAAAAATACGGGGTTGATCAGCTGCACGATGACCCCGTACACCAGCGTGGGCACGATAATGCCGATTTCCTTGACGTCCCAGAGCCTGCCCAACCCTCTCCGTAAAAATGAGGCGCGCTTGACCGTCTGCTGCTGCATTTCATTCACCTCTGTCAGTATTCCGAAACTTTGTAGAGCATAGCAAAAAGCGAGACGATTGTCAATCATATCGTATCAATTTTTATCAATAATTTCTCCTTCGTTATTCATTTGCAATCATATGTGATCGAAACATGACTATTCAACACCTACGGGCACTGGAAGTGAGTGCCCCTGATATACCGTCCCGATTGTCTTTGCCTTGACTTAAAAGGAAAGCGGATCGTTATGTTGAAAAGATGAAATGTTGCACCATCGCGTTGCGCCTGTCAACATTCCGGCACGCCCCGTATGGGTCGTGGGACATACTGCTAATTAGGAAGCTTTGGATGCTTGGGTGTACAGCTATCGATGTTGCTCTGGTGAAGGGAGTTGTGGGGAGAGACAAGAGGGTTGCGTTTGCGTTAGGGGTGGGCAGACGATCGTAGACGAACGCATAAAACAGGAAACCTGTTTTACTGGAACGATAATGAACATACCGTATAGTATGCTTGACAGCTTATTCGAAATTCGCTACGATACAGCCATAAAGCATCAAGAATCTTATGGCAGCCCTGCCTCATAAACGCCCGTCTGAACCCCTCGTTATGGGAATGCCCATCCTCGCCCAGGAGGTTACCAATGACCAAATATAACAAAACCTTTGATGAATGCTATTTTCTCAATTTCAGCGCCTGCGACGACATTAGCCTGTATGAGATCGGGCAGCAAAAATGCCCGCCCTCTTATAGCTTTGGGCCCATCATCCGCGATCATTATGTATTGCACTATATCATCAACGGGGAAGGCAAGCTCTATCTTGATCACGAGGAGCATGCCATCAAAGCGCACGAGGCGTTCCTGATGCCCCCCAACGTGTTGTGCTATTATGAGGCGAGCGCAACGAACCCGTGGAATTATATCTGGATCCACATCGATGGTTCCCGCGTGCCGGAATACCTGCGACGCGCGGGTATCGACAAGCATCAGCCCATCTTTCGCTGCTCGCATGACCATAACACAATGAAAGCACTCCTGCTGGACATCTGTACCAACTACACCCGCGAGCTCTACTGCATCGGCAAGCTGTATGAGCTCTTTGAGTTCATCATCACCCAATCCGACACCAAGGTGAAGCTGGTGCAGGACGTGCACCAGAAGTATATCAACATCATTCTGGACTTTATCCGGCTCAAATACAACGAGCCCATCAGCGTGGAAACCCTTTCCGACGCATGCGGGCTTGAGCGCAGCTACATGACCCGCCTGTTCAAAGCGAATGTGGGCCATGCGCCGCAGGAGTATGTGATTAACTACCGTATCCGTATCGCCCGTAAACTGTTGTACGAGACGGACTGGTCCATCCGCAACATTGCTTATGCCGTGGGTTATGGGGATTCCTTCGCCTTTTCCAAAGCATTCAAGCGTGTGTGCGGCACTGCGCCCAGCGAATACCGTGACCGAGTGCTGGCGGAAGCAAGAGCGGATGAAAACCCTGAAATCGGATAAGGCCATTGAGCCACACCCTTGAACATGGATCACATGGAGCGAAGCGCCGCATGGCTTTTATGAGCCATGCACCCGTTGGCGGATTGTCAAAATGCCCCGCAAAGGCCAAAACGGTCGCCGCAAACAGCCCACGCAGCGCAGTCATCAGAAACGCTTGCCGCAACGCGCTTGTAGTTTGAAGCGCAATACGCTCCACGCACTTTCGCGCATGCCACATATCTGAAAGCCGCAAGCATAGTACCCCGCTGGTCGTCGCCGTGTCAAGGTTTATCGGCATCGCCGTGCATTTCGCCCACAACGCGCAGTTCAAACAGCACCGAGGAGAAATCCATACCGCCCGCCGACATCTGCTCTGGGTTTACCACCAGCCCCGCGCTCATCAGCAGGTCGCCGCCGTATACGGCGCTTCCGTTCATCTGATAATCCCACTCCGCTCGCAGCCCGCGCAGCCTGACGCGCAGCCACGGCTCGTTGGCACGCACCAGCAGCCGGTAATAGCCCACCAGCGCTTCGCTTCGGTCGTGTGATACCACCATCCACGCGCAGGCGTTGCCGCAGTACGGGTTTTGCAGCCGGTAGAAGTCCCCTGTCTGCATCAGGTGCCGATAGCGTTTCGCTATGCTGATCTGGGCGCGCAGGATATCCTTTTCCGCCCCAGACAATGCACCGATGTCCAGCTCACAACCGTAAACACCAAACAGCGCCACCTGGCTGCGCGTAACCAGATCAGTCGTTCGCCCCACCTGCTGGTTGGGCACCTCGGACACATGCGCGCTCATGGCGCACAACGGATAGACAAGCGATGTTCCATACTGGATTTTCAGACGCTCCACCGCGTCGGTGTTGTCGCTGGTCCATGTTTGCGGCGCAAAGTATAAAATGCCCGGATCAAACCGCGCGCCGCCGCTGGCACAAGATTCAAACAAAATCTCCGGAAACGCGGAAGTCAGCCGCTCATATAGCGAGTACACGCCCAGGATGTAGCGGTGGTATACCTCCCCCTGCCGCTGCGGCGGCAAGGCGAGAGAATAACACTCCGTGATGTAGCGGTTCATGTCCCATTTGACGTAGGATATGTCCCCACCCTTTAAAATGCTTTCCATGGCGGCACAGAGGTGGTCCACCACCTCGGGGCGGGAAAAATCCAGCACATATTGGTTACGGCTCAGCGACGGCGTTCTGCCCGGCGCACACAAAATCCAGTCAGGATGCGCCCGGTACAGGTCGGAATCGGAGTTGACCATCTCCGGCTCAAACCACAATCCAAGTTTTAGCCCCAGCACAGCCAACTGCGCGGAAAGCCCGCCCAAGCCATCGGGGAGCTTGGGGCTGTACTTTGGCACAAACCAATCGCCCAGCCCGCGCGTGTCATCATCACGGCTGCCAAACCAGCCGTCGTCCAGCACAAACAGCTCCAGCCCAACATCGCGCGCCTGACCGGCAATTTCCAGCAGTTGCTGCTGCGTGAACATCGCGCCGGTCGCCTCCCAGTTGTTGATCACCATGGGGCGCTCACGGTCGCGCCAATAGCCGCGCGCCAGCCGGTCGCGATACAGGCTGTGAAACGTGCGGCTCATATCCCCTACGCCGTGCGTAGCGTACACCATCACCGCTTCAGGGGTTTGAAAAACCTCGCCCGGGCCCAGCGCCCAGCTGAACGTATCGGGATGGATGCCCATGAAAACGCGGGTTTTACCGTGGGTGTCGACAAGCACGCCGCTGGTGTGGTTGCCGCTGTACACAAAGCTGAACCCAAGCACTTCGCCGCCATCTTCGTCCGCCCAAGGGCGCTTGAGCATTAAAAAAGGGTTGTGTTCAGCGCTGCTTGCGCCGCTCAGGCTATACACGCCCTGCAGCCCGGGCTTAAGCTTCGCAGCCACCGGCTCACGCTCGCGGCTCCAAGCGCCGCAGAGGGTCACCAGTTCGTAGTCCATATCCGGCAGGTCCAGCGAGAGGCTCAGTGCGCGCTCCAAAATCAGCTCCCCGCCCCCCGCGTTTTCAAATCGGACGCTGCGCGCAATAGCCGCATAATCCCGAAAAATGCTGTACACCAGCACGCAACGCAGGCCGATTTGCGCATCCAGCAACGAAAGCTCCAGCGTTTCCGCTTCCGCATCAGCCTCCACATAGGTGGCCGGCAGGCCGCAAAGCTTCGGTTTGCCTGCGTAGATGCTGTGGCGCTCGTAGGCGAGCGCAAGTACGCGACTGCCGTCCGGCTGGCGCACATCGCAGGCCGGATAACGAAAATCCCCCGTGCCGAAAACGGGGTACTCCATGCAGGTATATTGCTGGGCATAGCGGCAAGCGTCATCCGGGCTGTATACGGCCAGCGATCGGGTCCTGCTTTGCAGCAGGCAGGAAAAATCGTCCCTGTCGCGGATGTGTTGGCCGTAATACAGGTTGGCGGGCATCCCGTTTGGCAGGATATGAATCACGTAGCTCAACGCATGGTTGTAGAGGTGCAACTCCCGGCTCGTCGGGTGGAAGATGATTGGCATAGCGAAGCTCCTTATTATTACAGTTTTCCGCCGCTGGTTGCGATGCCCTCAATAAACTGGCGCTGGAACACCATGTACAGCAGCAGCATTGGGACGACCGCCAGCACGGACGCGGCCATCAGGTTTGGATAGTTGACCGAGTAGGAGCTTCCAATTTTGGAGAGCGCGGAGGACAGTGTGGCAGCGTCGGTATTGGTGTTGACCACCAGCGGCCACATCAAGTCCTTAAAGGCAAATAGCGCGGTAAATACGGCCAGCGCTGTCAGGCCGGAATGCGTGAGCGGCAGCATGACCCGCACAAACGTCTGGCCGATGTTGCAGCCGTCCAGCCGGGCGGATTCCTCCAACTCGCGGGGGAGCCCCATGAAGAACTGACGCAGCAAAAACGTGCCAAACGCCGATACCAACCCCGGAAAGACCAACGCGAAAACAGTGTTGCGCAAGCCCATGCCGTCAATCATCAAATATTGCGGTATCACAAACACCTGGGTGGGCACCATCATCTGCACCAGTACCAGTCCAAAAAAGAACCCCTTGCCCGGAAAGTGCAGCCGCGCAAAGGCGTAGGCTGCCATGGCCGAGAACAGTAGCGCACACACAACGCGCAAAATCACCATGGCAAACGTGTTCAGGTACAGCTGAAAAAAATTATTCTGCTGCCATACGGTTGCGTAGTTGACCCACTGGCTGACCTGCGGGAAAAAGCTGAACGGGTTCATCCGCGTGGATTCCGTTACGGTTTTCAATGACGTGAGCAGCATCCACACAAACGGAAATACCATCACAACGGAGATGGCCACCAGCACCGCATGCATGGGGATGTGAAGCGAGCGTATCCTATGCCTTTGGGATTCCTTTTGTCGCATACGGCATCCTCCTTTACATGTAGTTGACCCATTTCTTCTGAAGCCGCTGCTGTACCGCCGTAATGAGCAAAATCATCGCCAGCAGAATCATGATGATGGCGGAACCGTATCCCTTATTGGAGTACTTGAAGGAGTTGTTATAAAACAAATAGACAAGCGAAACCGTCGCGTCATAAGACGGGCTGGTAACGCCAATCATCATATACACAATGTCAAAAACCTGCATCGCGGCGATCACACTTGTGACCAGCACAAAAAATAGCGTTGGCGACACCAGTGGCAGCGTGATGTGCAAAAACTGCCTCACGGGCTTTGCGCCGTCAATCTGCGCAGCCTCATAATAATCACGGGGGATCTCTTGCAAACCGGCGATGAGCAGCACCATACTGTAGCCAACCGTGCTCCAGATGCCCACCATCGCGATGGAGAGCATGGCCGCGTTCGGGTTGTCGATCCAGTCGACCGGGGTGATACCAAGTGACGAAAGCATATGGTTTAGCAGCCCGAAGCGATAGTTATACAGCCATCTCCAGATGAGGGTGACGGCGGCGGGCGTCGCGACCATTGGGATGAAGTATATGGTGCGATACGTTCCCTTGCCCTTGATGCGCCCACCCAACGCCACTGCCAGCAGCAGCGCCAGCACCGTGGTAATCAGCACAACGCACACCATGTAAATCAGCGTGTTGCGCGTGGCATACAACACCTGTGCGTCGGCAAGCAGGCGGCGGTAGTTTTCCAGCCCGATGAAAGTGTTCCCTTTGCCAAACGCGCCGCTTTTAAAGAAGCTCATATACATCGTTTGGAAAATCGGCACAATGTTGAGCACGACCAACCCGATGATGGTGGGAGCAATCATACCCCATGCCCAATACCACTCATTCCGTTTCGCGGCGGATACCCGTTCGCGCGCGGCACTAGCTGCCCCCAGATTCAGGCGCATGGACTTCTCTCCTTTGTGCTCAACGGCGGCAGCTTGGATCAAGCTGCCGCCGTTGATTCAGTGATCCTTGTCTGGCTTACTCAGCCATCAAGGCCTCGTTCATCATGCTCGCCACGTTTGTGCAAGCGGCGGTCAGGTCATCTGTTCCGGCGTAGGCTCCCTTGAGCAGCTCGTAGGCCTTATCTTCCCAGATGCTGGTCTGGTTGGAGTAGGGGCGGATCTGTGCATAGGCAACCATGTCAATGTAGCACTTGACGTTGAAACCGGTGTAAGCGGCGGTCCACGCATCGGCGGTGCCATTGAACGCGGAGATCGCGATGCCCAGTTCGGCCTGGCGCTTCTGGCCGGCTTCGGTGCTCAGGTATTCAACCCACATCCAAGCCTCGTCGGGATGCGCGCAAGTGGCCGAGATCGCGTTGCCCAGGCCGTTGAAGATGGAGGATCGAATGCCGTCGGGGCCTGCGGGCAACACGGCGCAGTCGAAGTTCGCCTTCATAAAGTCGTTGGCGGCGAACCCAGAAAGGTTCCACGAGCCGAAGAGGCCCATCGCGCACAGACCGTTCTGGATGGCTTCGCCGCGGGCTTTGTCATCATAGATCGCCGGGCTAAGACCCTCCCATACGTAGCTGAAGTATTCCTTCACGCCTGCGATGGTCGCGTCCTGATCATAGCCGGACTTTTTGTCCGCAGTGATGATCTGGCCGCCGTTCTGGTAAACGAAGTTATAGTAGCCCTCCTGGTTGTGCAGCCCCGCGCAGAAGCCGTACTGCGAGCCATCGGCCTTGGTGAGCGCTTTGGCGGCGGCGCGCAGATCGTCCCAGGTCCATGTGTCATCGGGGTAGTTGATGCCGGCGGCATCAAATAGCGTCTTATTATACCACAGCGCGATGGTGTCGTAATCCTTGGGAACCGCATATTGCTTGCCGTCGATGTTGTAAATAGCGTTGAGCCCTTCGGGGAAGTTATTCAGGTCCACCAGATCGCTCTTGGCGATGTAGTCGGACAGGTCCATTAGCTGATTATTGGCGCCATAGTAATAGATGTTGTTGGAATGCATCCAGAAGGTATCGGGCAGGGAGCCGCCGGTCGCTGCTGCTTCCAGCGCTGTCCAGTAGTCCGACCAGCCATTCACCTGGATATCGATGGTGATGTTCGGGTTGGCGGCATGAAACTCGTCCGCAACCGTTTGCAGCAGCGCCGCCTGATTGCTGTCCCAGCAGGCATAGGTGATGGTCACGGGCTGGGCCTCGGCATAAGCGGCCGTGGCGCACAGTGAGAGCAGCATAACCATGCTCAGTAACAGGCTGATTAGTTTGGTACGCATAAGAATATCCTCCTTACCTATTTACGGTTGGTAACACGGGTGACCTTGACGATATAGTAACATACTCTAAAACGGATGAAAATGTTTGACCGTGACGAACGCATGTCTGAATGTGACATTCGCTAGGGCGATGCAGGTGCAATGCGGAAGAAATCGAGGCAACAATCTCAACAAATGGTGTAAATTGGCGCGAGAAGGAAAAAGCGAAGACCTGTCCGGGGAGGACAGGTCTTCGCTTGACAGAATGGGCGTCAATCGAGTATTCACAAGTTAGTCGACAACTTGAAAGGAGTGCTCATCATGACACCCAAACAAAGTATATCTGCCGTAGACGAGCTTGGCAAGCTTCTACATGAAGCTGACGGAGATTTACTCCGCGCTTCGCTTGAAAAGCGCTACAACCTTCTCATGGAATTAGAGGTGGAAAGTAAAACCGGCACGGCAAAAAATCAGCGCAGCGAAGGCAGGACTAATTATCGTAATGGCACCCGTTCAAGGCCCTTGGATACCTCGGCCGGGCGGATACACCTTGATATACCCAAACTGCGCCATAGCAGTTATATGCCTTCCTTTATTGAACCAAGGCGCCTCACGGACAAGGCCCTTGTCAGTGTCATTCAGGATGCTTATATCAACGGTGTGAGCACCCGCAAAGTCGATAACCTGGTGGAAAGCCTTGGCCTGGATATAGATAAAAGCAAGGTGTCCAGACTGTGTAAAAGCATCGGTGAGACAGTCGAACAATTTCGCAATCGGTCTTTACGGTTTCAGGAATATCCGTATCTTTACCTGGATGCCACCTTTCCCAAAGTTCGTGAAGGGGGTCAAGTACAGTCCATGGGGCTGGTGATCGCGATTGGTGTGAACCGCAACGGGGATCGGGAAGTTCTGGGATTTGATATCGGAACGGCCGAGAATGGTCCTTTCTGGAAGGCTTTTCTGGAATCCTTAACGGCAAGGGGCCTTCATGGCGTGAAGCTGGTAATCTCCGACGCCCATCCCGGTTTAAAAGAAGCGATCGGGCAGGTCTTTACCGGTATCCCCTGGCAGCGCTGCCGCGTCCATTTCATGCGCAATGTCCTGTCGCAGGTGCCCAAGAAATACCAAGGTATAGTCAGCGCTATGGTGCGTACGATCTTCACCGCGGATAAGGTGGAAGAAGCAAAAACGCAGTTGCGCATGGTCGTAGATCAGCTTTCCACACGGTTCCCCAAGGCGATGCAGATTGTGATTGATGCTGAGGATGAAGTGTTGACCTACATGTCCTTTCCTCAAAAGCATTGGCAGCAGATCTATTCCTCCAACGTGCTGGAGCGCCTCAACAAGGAGATTCGTAGACGCTTCAACGTCGTCAGCGTTTTCCCCGACAGGGCATCTGTCATTCGCCTTGGTGGGGCGGTTCTCATGGAGCAGCACGACGAGTGGTTAGTGGCTGAGAAGCGCTATCTCTCCGCTGAATCAATGGATATGCTTTATCTGAAAGGATAAGGTACAGCATTTTGCGCACATTTGAAAATGGGAGCCCAGAGCGTGTAAGCTGTTGTTAGCGACAACATCACAACACGAGGAGGGTCCCATGGGAGATATTATACAGCTCAATCAAGCGGAAATAAAGGGACAGCTGATGCGTGTACATGTAATCCACTCCTTTCGGAGCTCGCTTTGTCCAGTTTTTCGTCCGCACCCCCGTCTCGATCAAAGCGGAATTCGTTGCATGCAGGCGGTTTGACACTCTTGAGCAGTTGAGTTTGGAACTGGCGGACTACGTTCACTGGTTCAACCATATCCGGCTGCATAGCACCCTCGGGTACCGCTCTCCGGTCGAGTTCAGGAATGCATGCACCTTATAAATTCTGTCCGACTAACTGTTGACAATCCATGCTCATCCCTGCAAAGCGAGGTGATTCCAATCTCGTCTCTCTTTGTATCCTGAGGGAAGAGATAGATAAAGTTCTCAAATGGCGACACCCGGTTGGTAAAAAATGCGGCGTCACGTTGACGGGCAACTCGCAAGACATTAGTGATGTCTCCCGGATTACGCAAGAGTAGCAGGGCTTCCATAAAGCTCGTCTTGCCGTTATTGTTGTCGCCAACAATCAGGTTGATATGATTAAGTCCCTGAACCGTTAAATTGTGAATACCGCGAAAACTGTCGATTTGAAAATCACAAATGTAGACGGCCATTATTCGTCACCTTCCTTGTCAGCAAAACTGATGATCAGCCGCTTGCCCAATCCATCCGCAAGTTTCTTTAACGTGGTTATGTTGGGGTGGTTATACCCGTTCTCGAATTTGCTTATATTCGCCTGAGAAACGCCAGTTATTTGCGCCATCTGTTCCTGTGTCAATCCTGCCTCGGTGCGGGTACTGATAATGAGCGCAGCGATCTCCTGATAAATATCATAGTCCTCTTGTGGTTCTACAGGAGTGGACTTGTCCAACTTTACTTTTTGAAATGCACTGTCCAGATAAGACTGCAGATCGCTCATGCCATCGCCTCCTCCACATCATAATATGGTTGATTCAATATATTACCAAGTGGAATTATGTCGAAAATGACATTTCAATAGCTCTATGTTACGATAGTGTCAAGTCGAGTTCGCAATTTCGAAGTACTCCGTCAATGAATTAAGCTGCTTGGGGTAATAGGGTACGAATGGACTCTTCGCTGAGATAGGCTTTAGAAACCGACCAGTCTTCCGCATATTCCATGAGAAACGTGGTGACCAGGCGCAGGTACGAGTCTGGGTTCGGGAAGATTCCAACAACCCTTGTTCGCCGCCGAATCTCCTCGTTGAGCCGTTCCAACATGTTGGTTGAGGCGATCTTGCGGGCATCCAGCTTCGGGAAAGCATAGAAGGAAAGCGAGTCTTCCAACCCATCTTCCAACGTTTCAATAGCCTTGGGATATTTGGCTGTATACGCCTCAACCAGCGCCGCAGCGCGCGCTCTTGCCCCCTCCGCGGAGGGGGCAAGCCAAATCTCCTTGAGCTGCCCGGCGAATTCCGCTTTGTCACGGTGCGGGATATGAGCGAGAATATTTCGCATGAAGTGTACCTTACACCGCTGCCACGACGCGCCGGTAAAGCTCGTCCGAATCGCTGCAATCAACCCCATATGCGCGTCCGAGACAACCAACGAAGGCGTCCGCAATCCTCGCTCCTTTAAGCCCTCAAACAGTTGCTGATAGGTGTCCTTGGATTCTTCCAGCATGGGTTCAACCGCCAGCACTTCACGCCGTCCTTGCGCGTTGACACCGCAAACGATTTGTATGGCCATGCTGACAACACGACCGCCATAGCGTACCTTCTCATATAGCGCGTCGACCCAGAGCACGGGATATGCTTCTTCCGCCAATGGCCGCTCCCTGAACGATTGTACCTGCTCGCAAAGCCCTTTTGTCATCTCACTAACCTGACTGCGGGACAGGTTCTCGATGCCCAGACTCTTGGCGAGCTTATCCATCTTGCGTGTGGATACTCCTTGTACGAAAGCTTCCTGTACTACCTGAATCAAGGCTGCTTCACTGCGCTTGCGCTCGGTTACGAAGAAGGGGATGTAGCCGCCGTTTCTGACTTTGGGAACCAACAGGTACATCGTTCCCATCCGGGTATCATAGCGGCGCGGACGATACCCACTCCTGCTGCTGGTTCGATCGTTGCAGTGCTCGTTTTTATCGGCTCCCAATTTGCTTGAAACTTCCGCCTCCATCAATTGAGCGCAGAGCCATTCCAGCATGCTGAGCATCGGATCAGCCTCTCCCATACACCGCAGTAGCAATTCCGTGAGATTTGTGGTATCGTTTTTCTTGGCCATTGGTTTTCTCCTCCTCTTTGAATGCCTAGACATAATTCATTCTAGCGGAGTACCAATGGCTTTGCCATTACTTTATGAAATTGCGAACTTGATTATACTCGACCTCAGGAGACATTAATTATGTATAACAATCTATCATAAATAATATCAGTTTGTCATATTCCGTTGATGTGAGACTAGAGGTGACTTATGTAATTATTACCAATTCTCCATTGATAATTTATACGGTATTTTTTGCTTTTCGCGAAAAGAATGATAGAATCGCATCTAATAATCTTTTCCTTGCAAACGCTTCCCTTTGCTTCCTCACAGTCTCTTCTTCACCATCTATGTTTTTTATATCAAAATATAAATAAAAATAGTGAGAGGTATTGTTGCTTGTTATGTTCATTGAATTGCATAACAAGTCAATGCGACTTAACGTTGTGACAGAATTCTTGAATAAAACATACGTTGAGCTCAGATCAATGTTTTTTTTCTTATACTGTGCTGCAAGCCAAACAACATTGGCGATATCGCTTGGTTCATAACAGTAGAGTTCATCAATAAAGCTTTGCTTAACAAAACCAGCAGTAATTTCTTTCTTTGGCGTATTCATTATCATATTGTTCGAATCTAAGAATTTTTCGTAGTATACAGGCATCGGTTTTTCACCATTATCTTCGATATTTTCTTTAAATGTATTATACATTGTGGTCTTAATTTGATCATTAAAAGTTTCAAATTGTGCGTCATACTCAGCAAGTGACTTAAACAGACTTCTTTTATACCTACGCTCCACAAGCTCTACAATTAAGCGGTCTACGTCATTATCACTGTCAGTATTCTCAGGTTTGTATTTTTTCTTAATTTCTGCCCAAACAATACTATCATCTATTGGTATTTTACCTTTGAATGGACAAATTATTCTTCCTCCAAGCAAGCTTTGAGCGATTACGGGGATCAAGAAGTTCGCATAATACATAACTTTGTGATGAGCATATATCCACTTATATAGGTTATCGCGAGCGTCAAGAACGGCAGAAATATTCCCGATGGCACTCTTATGAAAACCTACGGAGAAAGTGTTAAAGATATTTTCTGCTGGAACAATATCTTGAAGTCTATCACCAACAATGGCAAGTGATACATTTGTTGCATCAATACTGGCCGAACGATCTATACCCGCATCTATAACAAGCGGTGCCTGATTCTTAAAAGCACCAGAAATATGAAAGCGTGTAAAATCCTTAAATGATAAGGAAAGAGCACCTTCTTTTACAGTAAATATGAAATTCTCATTTTCAATCTTCATGTTGCGTATTAAGCATGTGAAGGTATCCTGAAATTTGCAGATAATTTGCCTATAATTTCCTCTCTCGTGGTCCATGACAGCTCCATTAACCACCATAATGGAGTTGTCATTTACATCGCAAAAATGTGGAGAACTATTTCTAACTAATAAAGTATCATCACCAATAACATTTAGTTCTTTGATAACACATCCCCCCCAGATTTCCACCTGTGCTCCTTTCTCAATTGTGAGCGTACCATCAAAATAGCCATATATTGAAAGCTGCGGTAAGGATGAGTCTTGGGATAAGGATGAATCGGACACAATATGTTGTATTAGTGTTTTGTCATTGAATAGCTCCGTTTTTACTTTTTCGATTCTGTACTGAGTGAGTGCGATAATATTTATCGCACCTAATAACCTTTCTGAATCAATAGTGACGTTCTTTACTCCTGATACTTGTGTATCACGCATAATATAGTCTAGCTTGTCAACATCAAAAATATTACCATTAAGCAACTCAATGAAACAATTTTTCATCTGTTGTTCAGGTTGAAACGCAGAGTATTTTAAACCTAATACCATACGCGCGACAAACTGAAGGTCGTTTTCCAGATCATCTGAATTTACGTATGAACTAGCTGTTTCAGGCTCTATGACTAAAGCAGACTGGTGGCGTCGTGGATAATGTTCTAGAGTTAAGGAATCAAGAATTCGCTTTATTGGTTCTCTGTATTGTTGAAGAATTAACATGGCTCCAATTTTCTCGTGCGGAGCTGCTCTAGTTTGTAACAGCTCTTGCTCTGTCACACCTAGATTTGAGGCTAATTGCTTATCAAACCCGTTCTTATTGTTATTTCGATGCATTTCGCTCTCAAGTGAATGAGAAAATGGGGCATGACCAATATCGTGTAATATGCATGCAATAAGAAAGAGCACTTTGTTCTTCGCCCAAAATGCATTTAGTGAGTCATCACTTCTCACATACCAATGCTTTGATCTGTTAATCTCACTGCTTTCATGAAAATTGCTCAGCAAAGCATCTACCGCTAGGCAACCCAAATGAAAAACCCCTAATGAATGTCCAAAACGGTCGTGTTTCGCATCGGGATATAAAACTCGCATCCCTGTCTGCTCAATATTTCGTAAACGTTGAAACATAGCAGTGTCGATAATATTATCGACGATACAATTGGGTACCTTAATATAGCCATGGATAACATCTCTGAAAAGCTTAACATCTAAAAGCTCAAACACTTTAATCCTCCTATTTGGATTCGAAATCCTCGATATTTAGTATGGCATTTGCGTTTTGATGTTCCCAGAAGGCAAGACTTAGACCTTTCCGATAACTGTCCGTTTTTGAGTCTTTGTCAGAACGAATCCTTCTTATCGCGATAATTGATTCTTCTCGTATCGATAGTAAACATCTGAGAATAGAGTTCTTTGATATACATAACCTATTCGAGGGTACTCGAAGTGCAATGTTTCGTCTCTTGTCATCATATAAGGGAGTAAGTGTACTTGAGTCACAATTGAAGAGCAACAGAGCAGCTTTCTCTGTTAGAACCGTGAAACCATTACAATATGCTTTTTCTCCAACAGTGAGTTCAACCTGTTCAATAATAATGAGTTCGCCATCTGGCTTTAACAATTTGCTAATCTTACGAAAAAGTGGTACCCATTTTGTCGGCGAAATCTCATGAAGCACATTAACGAGAAATACATAATCCCCCTGTTGCTTTACATCATTCACAAGGTCTCTGTAACAATTATGGTAATGTTTCACATCGACATCAAGAAGGCTCATAACGTTTCTACATTCCTGACTGTATGAAGGTGATACATCAAATGCATAGTATTTACTAATAACACTTGTAAGTCTTTCGCCTTCTTTATCAAGCCAATCTTGGATTCCATATAATAGGCGCCCTTTTCCCGCTCCATAATCAACTATTGATTTCCCTTTTAGAAAATGCATTAATAGGCTGACTTGTTGATCATCATTTTTCTTTCGCCCGGAAATCACATTGGGCGATGAAAGACACTCGATAGCGAACTTGTTTGAAGCATATGCATCTGGTTCGACTAATAAATGTATATATGCCGCACGATTTTCTTCGCCACCAACTAGCCCTCTGATCAGAGGAAGCGAGTTACTCCTTAACGGCTGAATTGACCCATTGTCAAAATATAAGATTGTACTTTCAGCGCTATATTTTCGCTCAACGTGAGCAATAAGCGCTATAGAATGGGTGGCGATCCAGATTTGAGATTGTTCAAAGCGTGCCTCATGTAGTTTATCAAAGAATCTAAGGAGAGCACTTGGATGTAGATGTGTCTCTGGTTCGTCTATAAGTAGAACCAAGTTCGATGTTTCACGATTTAAAAATAGTGCTATTGCCATGCGCAGAAGGAATTTCTGCCCTGGCGATAACTCATCTCCGTTAATCGGGCGGTTAAAAAAGAAGACCGAGTTATCATCGTTCTTATGAAGTTTCAGATCATCGTTTTCGATGTTGAACATATCATTTACATAGTCTGCGAGATCACAGAAATCGCTTGCGGAGCCAACATACCCTTTTGATAAACCATAGATATATAACATTGTATTAAGTGCTGTTTCAGTAATGTCAAGACTCTCGAGATTTTCCTTTGCTTTACTGATTGTATACGTCGGGAAGTTATCTACAGTTTGGAGCGGTGCATCATTACAGGTGAAATTGATAATCTTGAGGATACTATCATCCTGGCTTAACGGTGTTGATCTATGGCTGCCATCTCCGACAAAAATGTTAAGAGATCGACTTTTCTTATAAATGAGTTTTAATAATCTTGACTTGCCCGAACCGTTTCCTCCTGTTAACAATACAATTGACTTTAAATTATTACAATTTGCTTTAATGCTCTTTGGATCGAGCCCAGTTAAACATGCAGCGCTATTACATGGC
>Ga0351906_1064_pt3 | contig 28920 bp, 29 predicted proteins | sample BONcelHT113001E5_FD_206866 | JGI IMG/M metagenome (GOLD analysis project Ga0351906, IMG submission 206866) | Enriched cells from coal bed in the Powder River Basin, Montana, United States - BONCAT cells T11 rep1 HSBNCT.T11.300.1.E5 ... | reverse complement strand
ACACAGGACCTGCATCTGGAACTTGAAAAAAAGATTTCGGATTTTTTTGGTACAGAAGATGCTATCCTTTATGCTGCCTGTTTTGATGCAAACGGAGGTGTGTTTGAACCTCTGCTTTCTGAAGAGGACGCCATTATATCTGACTCCCTGAATCATGCATCAATTATTGACGGAGTACGTCTCTGCAAAGCTCAAAGATACCGTTATGCAAATGCCAATATGGAGGAGCTTGAGAATTGTCTTATGGTCTCACAGGCACAGAGGTTCCGTCTGATTGTAACTGATGGTGTATTCTCAATGGACGGAAACGTGGCACCGCTGGATAAGATTTACGAACTTGCCCAAAAGTACAACGCGATGATAATGGTTGATGAATCTCACTCTGCTGGTGTTGTTGGAGAGACAGGAAGGGGAACAACCGAACTATATAACCTAAGAGGTAAGGTTGAGATTATCACCGGGACTCTCGGAAAGGCATTCGGAGGAGCTATCGGTGGCTTCACAACAGGGAAAAAAGAGGTAATTGATATGCTCAGACAGCGTTCAAGGCCATATCTCTTCTCTAACTCTATCCCTCCAATGGTTGCTGCTGCGGGAATTGAGATGTTTAATATGATGTCAAAGACCAACGATCTTCAGGATAAACTTCACAGTAACACAGCTTACTTCCTTGGTAAAATGAAAAGTGCCGGTTTTGACATTAAGCCAACACGCTCTGCTATTTGTGCAGTAATGTTGTACGATGCCAAATTGTCCCAGGAGTTTGCATCAAAGATGCTTGAAGAGGGTATTTATGTTATTGGTTTTTACTTTCCTGTGGTTCCAAAAGATCAGGCTCGTATCCGGGTTCAGATCAGTGCGGGACACGAGCCTGAGCATATTGACAGGTGCGTAAATGCTTTTATTAAAGTTGGAAAAGAACTTGGTGTAATCAGTTAAATTTGCGCTCTATTCTATCCTTTTTACGTTCCATTCTCTCTTTGAAATCATAGTATCTGCCCTCCCATCTGTCGTCATAACGCCTGTTACGATCACAGTTGAATATCCAGTCTCTCTCAATACGTCTTTCAAAGTCGTGTTCGATAGGGCTTGTAACTATGACTTTAACACCTTCGGGAATGTAGAGCATTACTTGCTGGAATGTTGCATCAAACTTGTTCTGTTTACTGTAAATATTTGGTTTGATTGTTATAAGAGAATCTGTTATCTCATAAGATGGCAGATTTTTTTGTGCCTTGGCAAGAGCCTCTGAGTATGTGTAAGAGTGTGCATCTGCACGACTCTTTAACAAATATCCATCCTCTTTGCTTTGTCTTACAATCTTGAACTGCGGGAATGCAACAATTTGCTGACTCTTTTTCTCTCCTTCCATCCAGAATAGGGTATAATCTGAGTAGCCGGCATTAAGCATCACTCTTGAAGAGGGAACTCCGGTCGACGATTCAAATCTTACATATAGAGTATCGTACTTATCATTGATAATAACCTCCTGTTCGCTTCTTGCATCACTCCAGAAAGGGCGACTTGCTTTAGTAGCCAGAATTCCAAAGGTGAAAATTGATATTATCCACAATATAAATATTATCAGACCTGGACGAATTCCCTGAGGTCTGAAACCAAATAGAAGATGGATTCCGCCGTAGAGCATACCTATAAAAGGAAGGAATATCATACATAAAAATGCCACTTTAAGGTAAACAGGGTTTTCAATGCCTATCTCAATATAGTCCAGAAAATCTACAGGTACCACATCTTTGAAAATTTCAACACCCAAAAAGAGGAATGAAAAGAAAATCAGGCCGCCAAGCGAAATGACAATCAGAAATACCGATACAATTTTAGAAATTATTGTCGCTATTGTACTCATTGCCTCTACCCCCTCTCTTCCTGCTCTTCTTATTCCTTTACCGGCCTGATTAAATCCTCTCTCCATCTGTCTTTGGAAATTATTCAAATCCAGTGGTTCTCCATACATTGCACAACGCTGCTCAACTGTTCTGGCCTCAGGTATAACAATCCACATAACAATGTATGCTAAAATCATAAAGCCCCCACCTCCAACATGCATTAAACCAAAGAAAGAGAAGCCGATAAAGAGCAACACAAACAGTACTCTAACCAGAGTTGTGTCTATAGATGTGTATGCTGCAAGACCTGAGCATACTCCACCCAGCACTTTGTTATCCGGATTTCTAAAAAGTCTCTTGGGAATTTTGTTTTTGTACGACGATGAATTTGTGCTACTTGAGTATCCCTGATCCTCGTCAATCACATCGGGTCTGCCCAGAATTGAGATCACCTCTTTAATTGCAGATGATGTTACAACATTGTTTGCACCGCACTTTTCAACAAACAGTTCGGCCATCCTCTCCTCAATGCCCTCAATAATCTCCTGGCCATTCTCTTTGTTATCGTAGTGGTCGTGAAGCTCGTTAAGATAACCCTTAATGATGAGGAATCCCTCCTCTTCAATAGTAAAGGCAAGATTTCCGATACTTACTTTGACAACTTTTTTCATTTTATTTCTTGTTATTTCTTATTAATGCGATTGTTTCAACTATCTCTATCCACGCTGAATCCATCTCTGCAAGCAACTCCCTTCCTTTATCGGTTATTGCATAATATTTTCTTGGTGGCCCCTGTTGTGACTCTTCCCATCTGTAGCTTAACAGTCCCTGATTTTTCTGCCTGGTGAGCAGCGGGTAGAGTGTTCCCTCCACCACTATCATCTTCGCATCCTTCAATTCGCTTATGAGCGAAGAGGCGTATGCGTCGTTGTTGTTAAGAATACTCAAAATGCAGTATTCCAAAACACCTTTTCGCATTTGCGATTTTATGTTGTCTGTATTAATCTCGTTCATAACCCCTCCCAATTATCTGTAAGTAGAAAATTTCCTCAGGTTTTCGGCTGTTACCGGTAAACCTCTCATTTCACATTTCTGTGCTGCAGTATATGCCATAGGTGCAATAATCCAGAGTATGATATAACCCCAGAAGCCAACACTACCCATAAATATTGCTACAAAAAAGAGTACCCTCACAAGAACAACGTCTATATTGAGGTAAAGTGCCATCCCGCTGCAGACTCCTCCAATTACCTTGTCGTCCGGATTACGGTAAAGTTTCTTAACGGCCATGTTATAAAAGGGCTCGTTTTTAACACCAAAGTCATCCTCCATCTGTCCTCCATCAGGCATTCCCAACTGAGAGATGATGTTGTTGACCATTGTGATGTTTACAACCTGATATCTGTTTCCAAGCGCCTCAGTAAAAAGCTCGGCAATTCTTTGTTCCAGATCTTCCATAACATCACCTGACTGCACACCCATTCCCGTCTTCTCTTTAAAACGGGTGAGGTAAAGATTCAATTTCTGATAAGCGTCCTCATCTATTACAAAGCTTCTTCCGCCTATACCTACTGTTACAACCTTTTTCATTTTTTAACCTATTTAATTATACATAGAATTTGGTACTGCAAATATATATACTTTTTTCAATACCTTGTATCGCATAGTACTAAATATTTTCACAAAAAAAGCCCGTTACTTGCGTAACGAGCTGATATACTGTGAGAAAATTTTTATTAATTTTCTGTTCCCGATGGTGTTTCAGGTGTTGCGGGGGCGGGATTAACAGGGAATTCCGGCTGACCTTGTGTCGGAGCCGACTGTTCTATTCTCTGCTGAATTGCGTTTTGCTTCCTGCTGCTGCCTGTTGAAACGAATGCTGTAGCAAGAACGCATAAAACCAAAATTGAAATTGCAAGTGTCCATGTTGCCTTTTCAAGGAAGTCGGCAGTTTGACGAACACCAAATGTCTGGTTGCCTGATGCGAAGTTGGCTGCTAGTCCGCCACCTTTCGAATTCTGCACTAACACTACTATTGTCAGCAATATACTTGCGATGACGATAAGGATAGCTATTACGGTATACATAATATTAGTTGTTATATTTGTTCTTAATCTCTTTTACAAGGGTCGCAAAGTAAGCACTTTTTTCCGGATATAACAAAATAAGTTTTGCATAAACATCTAATGCTCTTTTGTAAAATCCTTGATCCAGATATATTTTTGCAAGTGTTTCTGTATAAAATGAGGAGTCATCAAAAAGCTCAGCTGTATCTATCTCTGCTTCCGGAACACTTTGGTGTTCTTTAAAATTGGGAGATGCTCTGAGTAGGGAGGGCTTTTCTACGATAAAGTTATCCACCGGTTTTGAACGGTCCAGATCAATCTGAGAAAACTCCTCTCTGGAGAAATAGTCCCCTCCGGCAAGCACAAAACGGGGCATTGTTCCGGGAACAAGATCTGACATTTCGTCAAGTACAATTTCATCTCCATCTTCAAACCCCTTTATCTCGTCGGCAGTGTAGCCTGAACCGGGCACAATATTTTCTGCAGGTTTTGCACTTACTTCCTCATTGGGAGACGGACTCTTCAAGGTATCTGCCTCATTTTTAGATGAAGAGTCAGTTTTATCCTCAAATATTTCAATAATATCTTCGGGAGCAATTAACCCCCCTCTGGTTGTTTTAACGTTATATAAAACCGAGCGTGAGTAAACACGTGATGCTGCTTTTGCCAGAAATGAGTTGCCTGCATCTTCGTCCATGATTGACATACGTCTGAAAATTTCAAGGTATCCCGCAGAGTACCAGGGATATCTCTCAATATACTTTTCAAGTTTATGTAAATCCAAATTTGACATATTTACCAGTTTGCAACGGTTGCGTTAAAAATTTCCTCTACCAGCTTCTTCACAATGCTCTCTACCAGTCGCGCCTCTACCGCATCGAGCGATGTTGTTGATGGGTAGTCTTCAAAGGCAGCAAAGTTTTTTTCAAAATTCTCTTTTGGGTATTTTACATTGGTAAAGTTAACCTTTACAGTTACGGTCAGACGGTTCTGAGCGGCAACCTCTTGTGCAGTAACTGCTATAGAGACTGTTTCGTAGCTTGTTATCTGGCCTTCTACCTGCAAATCACCCCTGTCATTCTCAAGACGAAGCTTAGTGAAACGGCGATATTTCTCCTTAAGCTCTTCTGTAAGTGCATTGCTCAGGGCCGGATTAACTCTCATTGCCCTGTTTTCGATATTATATACGGTTATCGAAGTAACGTCCGGCTGAATTGATGTTCCTGAAAAGGAGTAAATCCCGCACGAAGTTAAAATAAACAGAACAGCTATTATATATAAATACTTTTTCATTCCTCTTTGTATAAGCCTTTAGTCCAAATTTAGTACTTTAATCCAGATTTAACTCTTTGATTTTTCTGTACAGGGTCCTTTCAGATATACCTAACTCCTGCGCGGCAAGTTTTCTCTTCCCATTGTTTTTCTCCAGGGCCCTTTTGATAAGATCCGAATTTACTTCCGAAATTGAAAGTGACTCAGTAAAGGCATCCTCTTCGTAGTCAACAATTGAGGAGTCTCCTATGTTGCTCTGAATCTCTTTACCGGTTGAAATTCTTGTTGGTGGAATTACCTGCTCCTTGGAAAGTTTAAGTTTAAGCTCCTCGACCTCCTGCCTCAATTGATAAAGTATCTTGAAAATAATATCTCTGTCTGTAAGATAGTCGCTTGTGTGTCCCTCTGTTCGAACAGGTAAATTGTTAGATGAGTCCGGTGGAAGATACTTGTTTAGCAGCTCTGGTCCAATCAATCTGTTGTGTTCAATAACTGAAATCTGTTCTGCTATGCTTTTAAGCTGCCTTACATTCCCCGGCCATCTGTAGCTCTCAAGCATAATGACAGCATCCGGAGTGAGTCGGATAGAAGGCATCTTGTATTTATCTGCGAAATCCAGCGAAAATTTCTTAAACAGAAGGTGAATATCTTCTCTTCTCTCCCTTAATGATGGGACAACAATTGGAACGGTATTTAGTCTGTAGTACAAATCTTCGCGGAACCGCCCCTGTTCAATTGCCCTCTGCAATTTAACATTGGTGGCTGCAATAACTCTGACATCTGTCTTCTGAACCTTTGAGGAACCTACCTTTATGAACTCTCCCGACTGAATTACCCTTAAAAGACGCACTTGTGTCGACAGAGGAAGCTCTGCAACCTCGTCCAGAAACAGCGTGCCTCCGTTTGCCACCTCAAAGTACCCTTTTCTTGTTTCAAAAGCTCCGGTAAACGACCCTTTTTCGTGGCCAAAAAGCTCAGAATCAATCGTTCCTTCGGGTATTGCTCCGCAGTTTACAGCTATGTACTGACTGTGTTTTCTGGGGCTGTTTATGTGAATAATCTGAGGTATAACCTCTTTGCCAACACCACTCTCTCCTGTTACAAGCACAGAGAGGTCGGTAGCAGCAACCTGAACGGCAATCTCAAGTGCTCTGTTGAGCGCCTGGTTGTCTCCTATTATATCGAATCTCTGCTTTATTGACCTTAAATCCATAGCACACAAAAATAGATAAAATTTATACCTTTGGGAAATTTAAAAGGTGGAAAATGAAAATTCTGGCAATCATACCGGCAAGATACGCATCTACACGTTTTCCCGGTAAACCTCTGGCCCTGATAGGTGGAGTTACGATGATTGAGAGGGTATATGCAAGAAGCAGTGAAGTCTTCGAAAGTGTTTATGTAGCAACTGACGACAAAAGAATTTATGATTCAGTAACGAAAAGCGGAGGTAATGCCGTGATGACCTCGGTTGAACACCCTAATGGCACAAGTCGCGTTCTTGAAGCTATGTATACAATAGAGAAGGTTAACGGTGAGATTTGCGATGTGGTCGTAAACATTCAGGGAGACGAGCCTTTTATTGAACCGCTTCAGTTAAAAGAGCTTATCGGTTGTTTTGATAATCCCGGGACAATGATTGCTACTCTTGCAAAAAAAATTGATGACAAAGAGGAGTTGTTCAACCCAAACACCCCGAAAGTAGTATTTGGAACAGACGGCAATGCTCTATACTTCAGCCGCTCACCTATCCCCTTCATTCGGGATGTTCCACCCGAAGAGTGGATAAGGAAATTCGACTTCTTCAAACACATAGGTTTATATGGTTATACCCGGGAGGCACTGATTAAAATCAACAAGCTAAATCAGGGGAATCTTGAGAAGGCAGAAAGCCTTGAACAGCTTCGCTGGCTTGAAAATGGTATAAAAATTGTGGTGCAAAAAACTGTCCATAGCTCATACTCAGTTGACATCCCCGATGACATTGAGTTTTTAAAGGCTAAAGGGCTTATGTAGTATGGTTTTGTAAAACTTTTTGCATATATTTGCAACAATGGGGTAGTCCCAACAAAATTTAAAAAGAATTAGAATTAAACAACTAAATACATCCAGAATGAAAAAAAATCTATTTAAAATCTTAGCGGTTGCCGTCATGGGGCTCTCTATTGCATCCTGCAGTAATCCTTCCAAGATGGCGAAAAATGCTCAATTGGTGAGTGTTGAAAGTAATCCCAAAATACTTGAAGTAGTCGCTGATGAGATTACAGCCACCTACACAATGAACTTCCCTGAGAAATATTTCCATCCAAGAGCTATTCTCGAAGTAATTCCTGTATTGGTTTATCAAGGCGGAGAGGTTGCCGCACCTGCATTCAAACTTCAAGGTGAAAAGGTTACCGATAATTTCCAGCCTATTTATTCAACCGGAGGAAAAGCCAGCAATACTGTTAAGTTTGCATACAAGCCGGGAATGGAAAAATCTCATCTGGAACTTAGAGTTGCAGTTTGGAACAAACTTAAAAAATACGACTTCCCTGCACCTTACAAACTTGCAGACGGAGCAAATATTACTTACAAGCTTGTTCATACAGACGGAATCACGGCCATCACTTCAAACAATTATCAGAAAGTAATTAAAGAGAAGAAAGAGACTCAAATTCTTTACACAATCAACAGCCCGGTTGTTCGCCCTAAAGAGCTTACAAAAGCCGAGATTAAAGAGTTCGAAAAATTCCTAGCTTCTGTTGAAAAGGATGAAAGAAGAGCGGTTAAGAGCACTGACATCGTTGCCTATGCTTCACCGGACGGACCTACAAAACTCAACACAAAACTTTCAGACAAGCGTGGTGAGACTGCAAAAACAGCATTTGACAAAATAACTAAAAATGTACCTGTAACTGCACCTGTTAATGTATCAACAATAGCTGAAGACTGGGAAGGTTTCCAGGAGCTTGTTGCCGCATCTACAATTCAGGATAAAGAACTTATTCTTCGCGTTCTCTCTATGTACAGCGACCCTATGGTACGCGAAAGGGAGATCAGAAATATGTCTAAAGTATTCAGCACTCTTGCCGACAAAATTCTTCCAGAACTTAGAAGAGCAAGAATGATTGCAAACGTTGATTACACAAACTACACAGACGAGGAGCTTAAGGATCTTGCCAATTCAAACATCGAAATTATGGATGTTGAGGCGCTTCTTTACACAGCAGCCCTTGTTAAAGATTACGACACCAAAGCTGTTCTTTATAAGAAAGCCGGTGATAAATTCAAGTGTGACCGTGCTTACAACAACCTTACAGCTGTATCTCTTGACAACGGTAAGCTTGCAGAAGCAAAAGCTGCTCATGCAAAAGTTACCAACAAGACATCAGGTTTCTATCTGAATAACGCCGGTGTTATTGCACTTCGCGATAAAGATTATAAAACAGCTGCCGAAATGTTTGCAAAATCAGATCTGAAAGAGGCTAAACAAAACAATCACTTGCAAATGTGCTCACGCTGCATACATGAGAGCTATCATTGCTGCCCGCCAGGGTAACATGACAGAGGTTGCAAAACAACTTGAAATCGTTTACAAAAACGACGCTTTGAAAGCACGTGCTCAGAACGATATCGAATTTGCAAAATTCAGAAACTAATCACTGATAACACCTGAATGGTAATACCGAAATGGTAAAGCCACCAAATAACAAGACCGCCAGGAAATCCTGGCGGTCTTTTTGTTTATATTTATTTAGTGCTAGTCCAGTTTCAAGACCGCCATGAAGGCGCTTTGAGGAACCTCTACGTTTCCAACCTGGCGCATACGCTTCTTACCTTTTTTCTGCTTTTCAAGGAGCTTGCGCTTTCTGGAGATGTCACCACCGTAACATTTAGCGGTTACGTCTTTTCTGACAGCCTTAACGGTTTCGCGGGCAATAATCTTTGAGCCGATTGCTGCCTGAATGGCGATGTCAAATTGCTGACGGGGTATTAGCTCTTTTAGTTTTTCGCACATACGGCGGCCAAAGTCATAGGCATGGTCGCGGTGTATAAGCGATGATAGCGCATCAACCGGTTCAGCGTTAAGCAGGATATCCAGTTTTACAAGACTGGCCTCCTTGTATTCGGTTACGTGGTAGTCAAAAGAGGCATATCCACGTGATACCGATTTTAGCTTGTCATAAAAATCAAAGACAATTTCTGCAAGAGGCATATCAAAGTTAAGCTCCACCCTTTCACTTGTAAGAAAATGCTGACTTATGAGCACCCCTCTTTTATCAAGGCAGAGTTTCATGATTACTCCAAAATACTCAGATTTTGAGATTATCTGTGCCCTTATGTATGGCTCTTCAATGTAGTCTATAAGAGTTGGCGCAGGCAGACCAGATGGGTTGTGGACATCTAACTTATCGCCCTGGGTTGTGAAAACTTTATATGAAACGTTTGGTACTGTTGTTATTACATCCATATCGAACTCCCTGTAAAGACGCTCCTGAACAATCTCCATGTGAAGAAGTCCAAGAAATCCGCAGCGGAATCCAAATCCCAATGCAAGTGAAGATTCCGGCTCAAAAACGAGAGAGGCATCGTTAAGCTGCAATTTTTCAAGTGAGCTTCTTAGATCCTCATATTCGTCAGCCTCAACGGGATAAAGTCCGGCAAATACCATCGGCTTAACCTCTTCAAAACCGGCAATTGAGCCTGAACAAGGTCTGTCACGATGAGTAATTGTGTCTCCCACCTTAACCTCACTGGCAGTTTTAATCCCTGAAATGATATAGCCCACATCACCAGTTCCAACCTCTCCGGTAGGTACCATCTTAAGACGAAGCTTGCCTACCTCATCGGCCTCATACTCTTTACCTGTGTTATAGAACTTAACCTTATCGCCCTTTCTTATTACTCCGTGCTCTACTTTAAAATAGGCAATAATGCCTCTGAAAGAGTTAAAAACAGAGTCAAAGATAAGTGCCTGCAAAGGGGCATCCTCATTACCTTTTGGTGCAGGGACTCTCTCGACAATTGCCTCAAGAATCTCCGGCACACCTTGTCCGGTTTTGGCACTGGCCAAAAGTATATCTTTGCTATCACACCCTATGAGTTCAATTATCTGATCTTTAACCTCTTCTATCATAGCGGCATCCATGTCTATTTTATTCAGAACAGGAATTATTTCAAGGTCGTGGTTTATTGCCAGATAAAGATTTGATATAGTCTGTGCCTGAATTCCCTGAGTGGCATCTACTATAAGAAGAGCCCCCTCGCAGGATGCAATGGCGCGTGATACCTCATAGGAGAAGTCCACGTGGCCGGGAGTGTCAATCAGGTTAAGAATATAATCCTTGCCCTTGTACACATAATCCATCTGGATTGCATGACTCTTAATTGTAATTCCCTTCTCCTTCTCCAGATCCATAGAATCCAGTACCTGGTTATCCATATCCCTTGCCGAAAGGGTATGGGTGCACTCAAGCAGTCTGTCTGCCAGCGTGCTTTTACCGTGATCTATGTGTGCAATTATGCAAAAGTTCCTAATATGCTTCATTTAACGAGTAAGGGGTTATTGTGGGTGCAAAGATAGAAATAATTCCAAAATTATGACTTTGGTGTTATCTTTGCCGAACATAGATAAATTTAAAGAAAATAATGGCTGAAACAGCAAATTTAAAAGATATTGCTTCTCAGGTTAGAAGAGATATTATCCGAATGGTAAGTATGGCCGGCTCAGGTCACCCCGGAGGATCGTTAAGCAGTACCGACTTTCTGACCGTACTATTTTTTGAAACTCTTAAGCACAATCCTGCAAAATGGGACAGAGAAGGCAAGGATAATGATATGTTTTTTCTTTCGGCAGGGCATCTGTCACCTGTTTATTATAGCGTTCTTGCCAGGAGCGGATACTTTCCGGCAGAAGAGCTTGCAACATTCCGCAAGTACGGAAGCCGTCTGCAAGGTCACCCTTCAATAGAGAGAGGCCTGCCGGGTGTTCATACTGCTTCCGGTTCTCTGGGACAAGGACTCTCCGTTGCGTGCGGTGCAGCTATTGCAAAACGCCTCAATAAAGAGGAGAATTTTATTTATGCTTTAATTGGTGACGGAGAGAGTGAGGAGGGTCAGATCTGGGAGGCGGCACTTTTTGCAGCGCAGCACAAACTGGACAGGCTCATTGCAATCACAGACTGGAATGGACAACAGATTGACGGCCCGGTAAGTTCAATTCTGGATCTGGGGGATCTAAAGGCAAAATGGGATGCCTTTGGATGGAGTTGTAAAGTTGTTGATGGACACAATATTGAAGAGATAATGGCAGCATACAAGTGGGCAAAGGATGGGGCAGGAGATGGCAAACCAAAGATGTTGCTTATGAAGACAGAGATGGGTAAAGATGTTGATTTTATGCAGGGAACCCACCACTGGCACGGGAAAGCTCCAAATGCAGATCAAACAGTCAGGGCACTGGAACAACTAAAAGAGACTCTGGGAGATTTTTAAAGAGAAGACTATGAAGGCAAAATTTGAAAATAAAGGAAACAAAGATACACGTTCAGGATTTGGAGCAGGTCTCTCTGAACTGGGTAAAAATAATGAAAAGGTTGTTGCACTTTGCGCAGACCTTACAGGCTCTTTAAAAATGGATGCCTTTGCGGCCGAACATCCGGAAAGATTCATTCAGTGCGGAATTGCCGAGGCAAATATGATAGGCACAGCAGCAGGCCTGGCAGTTTCGGGCAAGATTCCGTTTGTAGGCTCCTTTGCAGGGTTCGTTACCGGACGTGTTTACGATCAGGTTCGACAGTCAGTAGCCTACTCCGAAACAAACGTAAAAATTTGTGCATCACATGCAGGCATAACTCTTGGTGAAGATGGTGCAACACACCAGATTATGGAAGACTTAGGCCTAATGCGAATGTTGCCAAACTTAACGGTTATCAACCCTTGCGACTTCAATCAGACCAAGGCAGCAACAATAGCAATCGCCAACCACAAAGGCCCCGTTTACCTCAGGTTCGGGCGCCCATCTGTACCAAACTTCACTTCGGAGGATGCCCCGTTTGAAATAGGAAAGGCCATAACGCTTAACCCCGGAAACGATGTTACAATCTTTGCAACAGGTCATCTGGTGTGGGAAGCAATTGTGGCAGCTGAAGAACTAGAAAAAGAGGGTATCTCTGTCGAGTTGATAAATATTCACACAATTAAACCCCTCGACAAAAAAGCAGTCTTAGAATCAGCAGCAAAAACAAAGGCCGTTGTTACTGCCGAAGAGCACTTGATTGCAGGAGGAATGGGAGAGTTGATTTCAGGCTTGTTAGCCAGAGAGTTGCCACTTCCTGTTGAGTGTGTTGCAGTTGACGACCACTTCGGGCAGAGCGGAGAACCGGCTCAGCTACTTAAGGAGTATGGTCTCACGTCTACGGACATTATAGCTGCCGTTAAGAGGGTGCTTAAAAGAAAATAAATAATAAACCTGATGGACGATAAGGATCTCCTGGAACTGTTCAAAGAGGAGGGGAAAGAGAATTATGCCTTCAACCTTATCGTAGACAAATACGGAGAGAGACTCTATTGGCACATCCGTAAGCTGGTTGCGTCACATGAAGATGCAAACGACCTGCTTCAGGAGACTTTTATTAAAGCATGGGCTGCCCTACCCCGATTCAGAGAGGAGTCCCGTCTTTACACATGGCTTTACAGAATTGCAACTAACGAAACTCTCACATTTATTAAACGGGCAAAATTAAAGGCATTTCTATCTTTAAGCGACTACTCGCGGCAACTTGAGAATCAGCTTGAAGCCGATCCATATTTCAATGGTGACAACACCCAAATGATATTCCAAAAAGCAATAATGCGTCTGCCATCTAAACAAAAGGCTGTATTTAATATGCGCTATTTTGACGAATTGAGCTATGAAGATATATCGGAGATCTCGGGCACATCTGTAGGTGCATTAAAAGCCTCATATCACCACGCTTATCAGAAAATTCAGGATTATTTAAAAGAGACAATTTAATCCTTTTGTTATTTTTATAGTCAAATAGGTATGAAACAAAAAAATTACATAGAAGATCCCCATTTAAAAGAGAATCCGTTTACGGTTCCTCAGGGATACTTCAATGAAATGAAAAGTCAGGTTGCAGAGAAAATATCTGCTTCCGGAAGCACTACAAAAACCGGCTTTATTACAGTTATAAGGCCACATTTGGCATTAGTCTCTGCTTTTGTTATTATATTTTTTATCGGCTTCGCAGCACTTACTGTTTTCACCCCGAGGGTATCGGAGAGCGAACTTTCAACGCTGACTGCAGGTAACAAGTACATCGAAGAGGGTTTTCTCAAAACTACCTTTATAGACTTCTTTGATATTGATGCAGAAAACGAGACCGGCGATATACACACCATTCCCTCTGATGAGGTAATGAGCTACATAAGTGAAAATATAGACATTATTACACTCACCTCTCTGGAATAGCAGGGAGCACTAAATAAATAAAAACAACAATGAAAAGAATACTATTAATTCTGCTTACGATAGCCTTTGCAATACCTGCAATGGCTCAGCCCGAACCAAACAAACAGCAGCAGAGAAACCAGAGATACCAGCAGATTCAAAGTGCTAAAATTGCATTCTTTACTGCCGAGTTGGAGCTTACCCCTAAAGAGGCCGAGGAGTTTTGGCCTGTTTATAACCAGTACTGGAAAGAGCGTGAGACAGTTATCCGAAGAGTTCAGGGAACACTCAGAAATGTAAACCGCACATTAAAAGGCGAGCAGACAATGACTGATTCCGAAATCAAAAAACAACTAGAGATTTACATTAACGGATCTTCTGAAGAGGGAGCTATACATAAAGACTATTTTGCAAAGTTTGTAAAAATATTGCCACCGGTAAAAGTAGCAAAACTATATGTTGCCGAAGAGGAGTTCAGAATGAAGATGATTCATCAGCTCAGAGGCACACAGAGTCCCGGAACAACTTCCGATCAAAGACAACCAAAATAATACGGGATTCAGTCTCCGGATGTTGTCTGCGGAAAATCTTTCAGGTAAAAATTTTCAACAAGATGACAGTACTCCGGAGTGTAATACTTACCGCCGTTAAGTTGCATAACAAGGGTCTCCTCAGAAAAGGAGGCCTTTTTGTTTTTGGAAAACTCTATTAGATATCTCTTCTCCTTTTTATTTGCAAGTGTCTTTACCCTGCACAACCTAAGAGGAATTAAGCCGTGCTCCTTTGCAAGCTCAATAAAATGATCACCCTGGTCAGCCGGTAAAACAACTGCAAACACACCATCTTCTTCGAGCAAATCAAAAGCACCCTTTAAAAGATCAGAAAAGGGCAAGGCATTGTTATGCCTGGCATCAGATCTTCTTTGAGAGGGGGGCAGCAGCGAATTTGAAAAGAAGGGAGGATTTGAAATAATTAAAGAGAATTTCGTCTTTACTGCCTCACTTTCATGATGGGAACCAGATGTATTGTCAGAAGATCCTGAATCTTCTGAATTAGTTTTTGACAAATTTTTATGATCTGATTTAAAGTTGATTAAAAAGTCTTGAAATGAAATGTACTCCGACTTTAACACTTGTTTCCAAGGCGAATTATTAAAATTATATTCAGCCTCTTTAACTGCATCCGGATCAATGTCAATAGCTGTGATTTCAAAAGAAGTTCTGCATGTTTCAGCCAATCGCTGAGCAATAATAAGAGAGATGACACCTGTTCCGGTACCAATATCAAGAACTTTGTATTTTTTTGAATCTGAGAGAGAAACAGAAACCCAGGCAGGAAGAAGAACCCCATCGGTATTCACCTTCATTGCTGAGTCTGTATGCCTGAGTGCAAATTTTTTAAAGTAAAAACTCCCCATCTTTCATCTCCAGGATTCTGTCGCTCATTTTTGCCAGATCTCTGTCGTGGGTAACTATCACAACTGTTTGACGATATTTGTCCCTCAGGTCAAAAAAGAGCTTATGAATCTCCTTCTTGGTATTTGTATCAAGATTTCCTGAAGGTTCGTCTGCAAATAAAACTGCCGGTTTGTTTATCAGAGCACGTGCAATTGCAACCCGTTGCTGCTCTCCTCCACTCATTTCAGAAGGTTTATGAGTGAGCCTCTCACCCAAGCCTAAGAAGGTTAATAACTCTGCTGCGCTATCTTTTGCCCTGGACATCTTTTCTCCTGCAATAAGTGCAGGAATTGCAACATTCTCCAAAGCAGTAAACTCCGGGAGTAAATGGTGAAACTGAAAAACAAAACCAATTTTTTTATTCCTAAAATCAGCAAGTTCATCAGATTTTAGAGAAAACACATCGGTTCCGTCAATTAATACACTCCCGGTATCAGGATTGGACAATGTACCAAGAATTTGGAGCAAGCTGGACTTACCCGCCCCGCTTGCTCCAACTATACTCAATACTTCGGAATCCTTTGCTTCAAAGTCAATCCCCTTGAGAACAAGCAGAGACCCGAAAGATTTTGTAATATTCTGTGCCTTTATCATTAAAATTATTCGTCCTTCTCGCTTGCTTCGTAATCTTTGAGCAACTTATCCTGAACCTCTGCAGGAACCTGTTGGTAGTCTGCATAAGTCATTGTAAAGGTAGCCCTTCCCGATGTGAGTGAGCTGAGGGTTGTAGAGTACTTGTGCATCTCTGCCAGAGGCACGCGGGCCTTTAAAACCTCAAAGCCTTTTTCGCTACTCATACCTTCAATCATCGCCCTTCTGTTCTGAAGGTCACTCATTACATCACCCATATGATCACTTGGAACAAGAACCTCTACATTATAGATTGGCTCCATAATCTTTGGCCCTGCCTTTTTGAATGCCTCCTTGAATGCGTTTCTACCTGCAAGTTTGAAGGATATCTCATTTGAGTCAACCGGGTGCATTTTTCCGTCATATACGAATACACGAATGTCGCGTGCATATGAACCGGTCAAAGGACCCTCCTCCATCTTCTCCATAATTCCTTTAAGGATTGCTGGCATAAAACGTGCATCAATTGCTCCACCTACAATACAGTTGTAGTATTCAAGTTTGCCGCCCCAGTCCATCGTGAATTCCTCTTTCCCTTTAAGGTTAAGAACCAACTCCTTTCCTTCTACCTTGAATTTGTTTCCGGCAGGAACTCCCTCAACAACAGGCTCGATAAGAATATGAACCTCGCCAAACTGCCCTGCGCCTCCTGATTGCTTCCTGTGTCTGTAATCTGCAAGAGCAACTTTTGTAATTGTTTCTCTGTATGGGATTTTTGGAGCAAATAAATCAACTTCTATCTTGTTTGTGTTTGTAAGGTGCCACTTAAGAATGTTAATGTGGTGTTCACCCTGTCCGCTTAAAATTGTTTGCTTTAACTCTTTTGAATACTCTATTCTGATAGTTGGATCTTCTGCATGAGCTTTGTTAAGCAATTCGCCAAGTTTCTCCTCGTCTTTCTCCTGCTTTGCCTTAATAGCTGTTCTGAATTTTGAAGGAGGGAAAATGATTGGTTCAAATGCCCACTCTTTAGGGCCACTGTTAAGAGTCTGGTTTGTTTTTACAGACTTAAGCTTAACAGTACATCCGATATCTCCGGCTGCAATTTCGGTAAGCTTATCTCTCTTCTTGCCTGCAACAGCATATATTGTTGAGATTCTCTCCTTGGCTCCGGTTTCATGGTTTACTACATCCATTCCCTCTGTCAATTTTCCTGACATAACCCTGAAATACGAAACCTCACCCAAGTGCTGTTCGATTGCAGTTTTGTAAATGAACAGAGATGTTTGTCCGGTTACTTCACAAGGTACAGTTTCTCCTGTCTTTAACTTTTGTACCATTTTGTCAGGAGCAGGCGCAACGTTTATAATAAACTCCATAAGTCTCTTTATACCAATGTCTTTTTTGCCCGAGAGGCAGAAAACAGGCATTATTTCACACTTGGATAGACCTATAGCCAGTCCCTTACGTATCTCATCTTCGGATAGTTGCCCTTTATCAAAAAATGCCTCCATTAAAGCTTCGTCGTTTTCGGCTGCCATCTCAGCAAGCTCCTGATGATACTCTGCTGCCTGGTCTGCCAGATCTGCAGGAATTTCATGCTCTTCTCTTGTTCCGTTCTCATCTTTGAAAACATACATCTTCATCTTAAGAACATCTACGAAAGATTTGAAATTCAGACCCGGGTCAATTGGAAACTGTATAATAACAACCTTTTTGCCGAATGTTTTCTTAAGTGATTCCAGAGCTCCCTCCCAGTTTGCCTTTTCGTGATCAAGCTGATTAACTCCAAGGATAAGTGGTTTATTGTGTTTTTCTGCGTAACGGGCCAGTATTTCAGTCCCAACTTCAACACCCTGTTGTGCATTGACAATCATAACTCCGGTATCGGCAACCTTAAATGCAGATATTACTCCTCCGACGAAATCGTCTGAGCCGGGAGTATCAATTATATTCAATTTATTATCCATAAACTCTGTATATAACAGAGCCGGATAAATTGAACGTTGATAAATCTGCTCGATTTCTGAGTTGTCACTTACTGTTGTTTTCGCCTCAACCGATCCTCTACGATCAATTACTTTACCTTCAAACAACATTGTCTCCGCAAGGGTAGTTTTACCAGATTTCGTATTCCCTATAAGGACTACGTTACGGATGCTTTGGGTGGGATAGACTTTCATACTTAATCCAAATTACTTATTAGTTACTTCTTTTAGCTCATTTTTATTAACAAATTTTAAAAACAGAACATCAAATTTATAAAATATTTTTCAATAGACAATATAGTTAACCGCCCTTTCAAAGCTGTCAAAAGTGGTAAATCCCGAATATTTGTATAAATCCTTATAGGCAACCCCCTTTTTGTGTAGGTCTGCCGCAAACTGCACTCTGTACATATCTGTAAGCTCTCTCAGAGATAATCCAAGGTGGTTTTTTACCGACCTCTCAAGATGCCCGGTTTCTACCCCGGATAGTGCTGCTATATGTTCCGCACCAAGATTGGGGTTAATAAATAACATTTGATTTTCTAATATCTCCACAAGGGAATCTGCCCTTTGAAAATCTGCAATCTCACATTTCATAAAACATTTTTTTTGCAAATGTATACCCAGATCATACTCTAAAGCAAACCTCAGCATGTGGTTTATCTGATTTTAACTCATTTATATCTTTTTTTAAATTTATTTTCCAAATAACACATGTTATTCCTGTTATTTTCACAACTTATGGTTGTTGTTCAACAGTGCCATCTTAAACATAAATTTGTCATATATGGATTTCGACCAGATAAGAGAGCGCATAAAAAGGGAGAGGAGATCCCTTGGATATACCCAGGAGTACATGGCTACAACATTGGGTATATCGGTGAACTCATATCGCGAAATTGAAAGCGGGACTACATTATTGGTCAATCCCCGATTGGAAGAGATTGCAAAAATTCTTGAGAAACCTCTGGAAAATCTGATTTTTGACACTGCTTCAACAGCAGATTACTCACAAAAGCTAAGTATTATTGAGAGGGAGTTTAAAGAGAGGCTTGATATCGCCGAAACTGCATATAAAATTAAGCTCGCCGAAAAAGAGGGGGAGATTAATGTCCTCAAAGCAAATCTTGAAACCAAAGAGAGCATAATCGGTGTGCTCCGCGAGAGGCTCCCTGAATATTAAATATGATTTTCATATTTTAAATGCCATTGCTAAATTGCGTTAAAAATGGCAAACACACTCTTAAACTATCTGGAAAAGGGCAAAATTGAGGCCGGTTGCGACGAAGCGGGCAGAGGTTGTCTTGCCGGGCCGGTCTATGCGGCAGCAGTCATTCTTCCTGTGGATTTCTTTCATCCTCTTTTGAACGATTCAAAACAACTTACTGAAAAGGCGAGAGAATTGCTTAGGCCAATAATTGAAAAAGAGGCAGTTGCATGGGGTGTTGCATGGGCAGATGCAGGTGAAATTGACAATATAAATATTCTGAACGCTGCAATTTTGTCGATGCACCGTGCCATTGGCAAACTTGCGGTGAACCCTGATCTTCTACTGATTGATGGCAACAGATTTAAACCATATGAAAACATTCCTCACAAATGCATAGTAGGTGGTGATGGAAAATTTGCCTCAATCGCCGCCGCTTCTGTACTTGCCAAAAGTTACAGAGATTGTTTTATGAGAGAGATTGCAGCTGAGTTTCCGATGTATGGATGGGATAAAAATATGGCCTATCCGACAAAGTTACACAGGGAGGCCATTAAAAAATTTGGTACTACTGAATATCACCGAATGTCATTCCGACTTCTATAAGTTGACAGCATTTCCTGAGTTAACTGACCTCTTCATTTACATATTTACCAACGGCAAATATGGCAAGTGCAGTTAAAAGAAACGACACAACGATTTCGGGAGTTGCCGATTTAACATCCCTGAAAGCTCCCCCTAAAGAGGTTAGCCCATCAATTATGGCGCTATAGCCCCCCAGTAATACAAAAATTAAAAACCCTGCCAGTGCAAAAAGCGGCATTATAATCCAACTTCTGTCCTTCTTTACTGCAGGCTGAGGCAGGCAGTCCAGAGTGGCAAACAATCTCTCGCTAAAACCCTGGTCATTAATTGTCTGTTTGTGGTCGTCAAAAAACCTCTTTATATTATCCTCTTTCATAACCAATACTTTTTAAATGTGTCTCCAGATTTGATTTCGCTCTTGAGAGGTGGGATTTCACTGTGTTTTCGTTTATTCCTGTAATAATGGCAATCTCTTTTATCGGCTTGTCCTCCATATAAAACAGAAGAATGCAGCATCTCTCTTTTTCGTTCAGTTTAGATAGTGCCAAATGGAGCTCCTGATTTTGATATTTTGAGTCTGTTGATTCACTTGAATATAGTTTACCTTCGTTAATCTCTGTGTTTATGTATCGTTGCGAAATTCTTTTGTTGTCGCAAAAACAGTTATACGCTATTCTAAACAGCCATGTTGAAAATTTTGACTTCCCAAAGAAGGTGTTCATATTAAGATATGCCTTTATAAACGCCTCCTGTGCAATATCATCGGCCAGAGAGAGGTTGCCGTCGCAGAGGTTAATCAGGAACCGTCTGAGCGGTTCCTGATTTGATTTTACCTGTTGTTCAAACTCTGCTCTTGTCAATCTTTTGTGTTTTAATACTCCCCTTTCGGATTATTTCTCTTGTTAATCAGAAAGGCAATCAATTGTCCTAGTCCAATAAAGAGCGGGATGAATCCGAATGCAGCAAATTTAAGTTCATTAAAAAAGAGGTAAAGTGCAACAAAGATCCCGATACCAACCCCAATTATAACCAGTGACGAGGTGAGAGGGTCGCTCTTCTTCTCTTTTCTTGATTCAGTCAATAGCTCCGGAGATATCTCCTTGCCATGCTCAATTGCTTTCATGATAAGTTCGTTTCTTGATCTTTCTCTTAATATCTTAGAAATAAAGACGATAAGAATTATGATTATTGCGGTTAAAAACGGACTTATGATTCCAAATACTCCTTCCATTTTATTTTGTATTATTTGTTCGATTATTAGACTAAATATCCTTTAAATAAGTTGCAGCATCGGCAGAAATTTTTTCCAGGTATTCGCGGGCATTTTTGATTGCCAACTCTTTTTCAGGCTCTATGTAAGAAATTGCAAACAGCGAAGAGGCTCCTATGCTCTTAATCTCTTTGTCGGACAATTGGTTATCTCCACAAATTATCCAAAGTGGTTTTTTGTGCCTTTTGCACATCTCTCCAACTCCGGCTAACAACTTCCCTGACAAGCTTTGCTGATCGACCCTGCCTTCTCCGGTAATTACAAGGTGTGCCTGCATAATGCTCCTCTCAACATCCATAAAGTCAAATAAAACGCGCCAACCGCTCTTTAAGTTTGCTCTGCAGTATGCAATAAGGGCAAAGCCAACCCCTCCTGCTGCTCCTGAACCAGGAACTGCAGAAAGATCTTTACCCAGATAATTTGCCGAAATCTTCACAAAGTTTTGCATTCCCCTTTCAAGGAGGTCAATTTCATATTCTCCTGCTCCTTTCTGAGGGCCATATACACGGCTTGCTCCTTTTGCTCCGGTCAGAAAATTGGTAACATCACTTGCTACTTCGATAGATATCTCTTTTAATAGCGGGTTCGCCCCTGAATCGTCAACATCTCGTATATTTATCAAATCCCGGCCTGCTATGTGTTCTCCCAATCTGACATCTCTCCCCTCTTCTCCGATAAAACGAAACCCCAGTGCCTCCAGCATTCCCGCTCCTCCATCATTGGTGGCACTACCTCCTATGCCTATCAGAATATTTTTAGAACCCATTTCGGCCACTCGTTTGATCACAAGACCTAGACCATAGCTGCTGGTGTAAAGGGGATTCCTCTCCTCTTTTGTCAAAAGATGCAAACCTGTAGATTTTGCCATCTCTATCAGAACCCTGTCACCCATTTTAAGAACTGGCACCAGAATTTTTCTTCCAAGAGGGTCTATGCTTTCTACCATAAATCTCTCGGTTCCCTCTCTTTCAACGGCCTCCAAAGTACCCTCCCCGCCATCGGCTAAGGGAACCTTAACAATTTCTAAACTATCTGAATAAGAAAGCATTCCCTTTGAGATAGCCTCCGAAACCTCACTGGCGGTCAGACTTCCTCTGAACTTGTCTACAAGTATGAGAACCTTAATCATAGCACACCTCGCTTTATGTAAATATAATATATTTCTGACAGATTTATTTATCTTTGTTTTAAGACAACCAAATCAAACAAACATAAAAAAGATAAAAATGAAAAAGACCGGTCTATTGATTCTTTTTGCCATTTTGCTTTCCATCAGTCCATTAAGGTCTGACGAGGGAATGTGGCTGCTTCCGTTAATTGAGAAGCTAAATATTAAAAAGATGTCCGAAATGGGGTTCAAATTAACCGCAAAGGATATTTATGATATTAATAACACAAGTCTTAAGGATGCCATAGTGCATTTTGGCGGAGGCTGTACAGGTGAGATTATCTCTTCTGAGGGGCTGCTTCTTACAAATCACCACTGCGGTTACGGTGTAATTCAGAGGCTTAGCACTGTTGAAAAGGACTATCTGCAGCATGGCTTCTGGGCTATGAACCGTCAGGAGGAGCTTCCTTCTCCGGGGCTCTCAGTTACTTTTCTTGAAAGCTTTACAGATGTAACAAAGGAGATTGAAAAAGCCCTTAAAAAGGCGAATACTGATGAAGAGAAAAAAAAGGCTCTTGATGATAAAATCGAAGAGCTTACAAAAAAGGCAACAGCCAATAACAAGTATTTGCAAGCAAGAGTAACCACAATGTATGGTGGCAACGACTACTACCTGGTGGTGACAAAAGTCTATACCGATGTTCGTTTTGTAGGTGCCCCCCCTTCATCTATAGGTAAGTTTGGTGCTGACACAGATAACTGGATGTGGCCAAGACACACAGGTGACTTTTCTCTTTTCCGTGTATATGCCGACGAAAACAACCAACCTGCAGCATACTCACCCAACAATAAACCACTTCAGCCTAAAAAGCACCTGACAATATCTTTAAAGGGTGTTGAGCAGAATGACTTTGCAATGGTTATCGGATATCCTGGCAGAACAAGTCGCTTTATGACCTCAGCAGAGGTTGTCGAAACAAGAGATATCACAAATGCCATCTCTATCTATGTAAGAGGCGTTCGTCAGGATGTGCTTATGGCAGACATGGAGGCCGATCCAAAAATTCGTCTTCAGTACTCAAGCAAATATTCAGGCAGTTCAAACTTCTGGAAAAAGGCTATCGGTATGAATGAGACATTTGCAAAACTAAATGTTCAGGAGCGTCGTGCTCAGGAGGAGAAAGCATTTGCCGAGTGGGTTAAAAAAGATAAGAAGAGAGTTGAAAAATATGCCAACGCTCTGGAAAACATAAACTCAGCCGTTGAAAAAAGAGCTCAACCAATGTATCATCTAAGATATCTTCAGGAGGCTCTCGGAAACATTGAGCTTACTGCTGTTGCAAACCATTATGCACAAGTAGCATCATTGCTTGCAAAAGGAGATAAAGAAGAGGCCATGAAGGCTGCCCAAGGGCTGGAGCAGAGAATCAAGGCATTTTTCGTAAATTATTCAGAACCTACAGACCGCAAGGTTGCCAAAGCACTCATTAAGGTTTACCAGGGTAAGGTTAAAGCCGAAAACAGACCTGAATTCTTCAAAACTCTGGAAGGTAAATTTTCAGGAGATATTGACAAATTTGTTGATGATATGTTTGACAACTCTGTCTTCACATCTCTTGAAAAGATAGAGAAAGCTCTTGCAGAAAACCATAATGCAATAATTAACGACCCGGCTCTCGAAGTTGGAAAGAGTATCTTTTCGCTTATGCCTAAATTGCAGGCACAACTTGCAAGAGCAAATCAGACCTATGCAGACGGACACAAAGCATACATTGCCGGTCAGCTTGAAATGAAAAAAGGTACTGCAATGTATCCAGATGCAAACTCTACAATGCGTTTAACCTATGGTCAGGTATTGAATTACTCTCCAAAAGATGCCGTTCTCTTTGAACATATCACAACACTTAACGGTGTAATGGAAAAAGAGGATCCTAACAACTGGGAGTTTGTGGTTCCTGAGAAACTCAAAGAGCTTCACAAGAATAGGGATTATGGACAGTATGCCATGTCAAACGGTGAAATGCCTGTAGCATTTTTAACAAACAACGACATTACAGGAGGAAACTCAGGAAGCCCTGTTCTAAATGCAAAGGGTGAGCTTATTGGTTGCGCATTTGACGGCAACTGGGAGGCCATGAGTGGTGATATCATTTTTGAACCAACTCTTCAAAGATGTATCAGCGTTGATATTCGCTATGTACTCTTTATAATTGACAAATTCGGAGGCGCAGGTCACCTTATTAACGAAATGACTTTGGCGAGGTAATTCTCCGCGCCAGTTTGTGGTAACTACCACAATAATAGCAATATAAAATGAGCCGGTTTTTGTCATAAAAATTGGCTCATTTTTATTGTGGTGAATTCAATCCCTGGGAATTCTTTCCTTATCATTCATTATCAGTTGATTAGTTCTTTTTCGCATTAGTGGTTAAATCGTTGATTATAAGGCAAAAGGAAAGAATTCCCAGGGATTGACTGGCGCGGAGGAAAACTTTTCTCTGTTATTATTGTTGTTTAAATTTGTACTCTCTTTTGAGTACAAAAATATAATAGTACAATACAAACAATCATCAAATTGGAATTGATAAAATGGATAAAAATTCAATAGAACAGGCACTTCGAGGTGTGATTCACCCGATATCGGAGAGGGACATTGTCTCTCTTGAGATGGTTGAGGATATCAAAATTGAGGAGGGTAAAGTGAGATTTAAGCTTGTTTTCCCATCTCCTGATGCACTTTCGGGGTCGATTAAGAGGAGTTGTGAACAGGCAATACGGGATGCGTTTCCGGGGGAGGATTTCAAAGTTTCAATTATGGAGCTTGTGAGGGAGAGAAAGATTAAGAAGAGGGTTACTGTTGAGCTTGGACAGGAGTCCATTGCGCATGTGGGGCATATAATTGCAATAGCATCAGGTAAAGGTGGAGTGGGAAAGTCAACAGTGGCAGTTAATCTTGCCATTGCGCTTGCAAAACTTGGGTATAGGGTTGGGTTAACAGATGCCGATGTTTACGGGCCCTCTGTTCCCAAGATGACCGACACCGAAACAGAGAAGCCCTTGGTTGACGATTCAAGTGGAAAGGAGATGATTATCCCTATTGAAAAGTACGGAGTAAAATGGATGTCAATAGGTTTTTTTGCAAAACCCGACCAGCCGCTAATCTGGCGTGGTCCTATGGCCAGCAACGCTCTTAAGCAGATGGTACTGCAGGTAAAGTGGGGTGAGCTTGACTTTTTACTGATAGACTTGCCTCCGGGAACCGGTGATGTTCATATTTCAGTAGTGCAGGACCTGCCTCTTTCGGGAGCAATTGTTGTGAGCACACCCCAGGATGTAGCACTAGCAGATGTTGAGAAAGGGGTAAATATGTTTCGTTCAAAGGATATCAATAAACCAATTCTGGGAATTGTGGAGAATATGTCGTGGTTCACACCCGCAGAGCTACCCAACAACAAGTATTATATATTTGGAAAAGATGGATGTAAAGAGATGGCCAAAAAATTTGACATTCCCCTGCTTGGACAGATTCCGCTAATCCAAAGCATAAGGGAGTGTGGAGACGAAGGTAAGCCAATAGCACTTTTAGATAGAGAGGATTCAAAAAGCTTCCACAAACTTGCAAGCAAAATTGTTGCAATATTGGAGTAGTTAGCTTAAAATTATTTCACTTAAAGCGTAAAAAAAGCCACGGGTAGTGTAAAAATTTCCCAAGGCATGTTTTCTAAAAATATTTGATTGCTCAAAAAAAGTCAAACATCTATTATTTAGTGGTTTCGTTTTTAAAAAGTATTCAGCTTAAGGGGGGGAAAGTGTAATTTTCACCCATTTTGGTATGGATACTTTTTTTACTTATCAGACAGTTGTCTGTACTTATCCAGACGCTTTTTCCAGCGCTCTCTTGCGTACTGCTGCATATCGGGATTAACATCCCTTTCGTCCATGATTTCGAGCCCCAGAATTGTCTCAATTACATCTTCAAGTGTAACTATTCCCTCAAACCCTCCATATTCATCTACCACCAAAGCTATATGTGCTTTTTTAGAGAGAAGCCTCTCCCATAAGACAGTAAGGGGCTGAATATTAGGAACAACCGTAATCTCTCTTTTAATGGATTTTAGTTTAACTCCAAAATTGTCGTTGGCCACATTTTCAATAACGTCCTGTCTGTGGACAAAACCGATAATATCCTCTTTTCCGGTAGCAGAATAGATTGGTATTCGGGAAAAGTTTCTGTAGTTTTTATTGTTATGAAACTCTTCAATTGTCATCTCTTCAGATGCTGTCTCCACGACTACACGTGGCGTCATAACATCTTCTACCTTAACCCCTCTGAGTTTAATTATGTTTTGGATAATACGATTTTCTGCACTGCCGATCAGACCCTCCTCCTCACCAATGTTAACCATTGCAGAGAACTCTTCACGACTTACAGATGCATTATCTCTCCCCCCCTTCGAAATAATTTTGGTCAACCCCTCTGAAATGACCACAAGAGGATAAGTTATAAAAACCATTATGTTAATAATCTTTGCTGACCCCATAGCTATTGATTTCCAATAGTATGCTCCAATTGTTTTTGGGAGAATTTCAGAAAAGACCAGTATAAGGATTGTGAGGGTAGCAGATATCAGCCCAAAAGAGATATTATTAAAGACCAATGTAGCCTGTGCACCTACCCCTGCGGCCCCTATTGTGTGTGCGATTGTGTTAAGTGAGAGTATTGCAGAAAGTGGCCTGTCTATATTTTGTTTCAGCCTTTTAAAAAGAGCTCCCGCCTTTACTCCCTGCTCCTCTTTCATTGAGACAAACGACATGGGTGTAGTTAGCAATACCGCTTCCATAACCGAACATAGAAATGAAACAGAGAGTGCAAGAAACAGGTAAAAAAGCAATAGGCCCATTTTAATGTATTTTATTGTTTAAAGAACGGACTGTTGCGCTAACGTGCTGGACTATTCTACTACGCCTTTTTTACAGTACTCTTCAAAAAGAGCTCGTCCATTTGGGTTGCATCAATTGCAGAAGGGGCATCAAGCATTACGTCTCGACCCGCATTGTTTTTAGGGAAGGCGATGTAGTCTCTGATTGTCTCCTGTCCGCCAAACAGGGCGCAAAAACGGTCAAAACCGAATGCAATACCACCGTGAGGAGGCGCTCCAAACTTAAATGCGTTAATAATAAAGCCGAATTTGTAATCTGCCTCTTCTGAGCCGAAGCCAAGAACTTCAAACATTCTCTTCTGAACGGCTGAGTCGTGTATTCTGATTGAACCTCCGCCAATCTCAGTACCGTTAAGTACAAAGTCATAGGCATTGGCACACACATTAGCGATATCTTCTCTGTTACTGCTGTAGAACTTACCCATGTCCTCTGGCTTTGGTGAGGTAAATGGATGGTGCATAGCGTAGAATCTTTGAGTCTCTTCATCCCACTCCAAAAGCGGAAAGTCATAAACCCATAGTGGTGCATAGTGGTCGCTCTTTCTAAATCCAAGGCGGTTACCCATTTCAATACGGAGTGTTCCCATTGCATCCTGTGTCTTTTTCTTGTCACCGGCCAAAACGAGAATAAGGTCACCCGATTTCGCTCCTGTCTCATTTGCAATAGCAGTGAGATCTTCCGGTGTATAAAACTTATCAACCGATGACTTAATTCCATCTTCGGCCAGTCTGATGTAAACAAGCCCTTTTGCTCCAACCTGAGGCCTTTTCACCCACTCGGTAATCTCATCAAGTTGCTTTCTGGTATAGGATGCAGCTCCCTCAACACAAATCGCTCCTACATATTCTGCACTGTCAAATACGGCAAAATCTTTACCTCCGGTAAGGTGCTTTATCTCGGTTATTTTCATCCCAAACCTGATATCCGGTTTGTCAGAACCGTAATACTTCATGGCGTCGGCATAGGAGATTCTTGGAAACTGCTCGTTCATTTCAAGACCCAGAACATTTTTAAAAAGGGCCTTTATCATTCCCTCAAAGGTGTTGAGAATGTCTTCCCTCTCAACAAAAGACATTTCGCAGTCTATTTGTGTAAACTCCGGCTGACGGTCGGCTCGTAAGTCTTCGTCACGGAAACAGCGTACAATCTGAAAATATTTATCATAGCCGGCAACCATCAAGAGTTGCTTGAATGTTTGCGGACTTTGAGGCAGGGCATAAAATTCGCCCGGATTCATTCTTGAAGGAACAACAAAATCTCTTGCACCCTCAGGTGTAGATTTAATAAGAACAGGAGTCTCTACCTCAATAAAGCCAATTCCGTCCAGGTACTTTCTTGTCTCCTGAGCCATTTTGTGCCTAAGCTCAAGCGCCTTTTTAAGAGGTGCTCTTCTAAGGTCGAGGTAACGGTACTTTGCACGAATCTCCTCACCGCCATCTGTCTCATCCTCAATTGTAAACGGAGGTGTTTGAGATGCATTAAGAAGATTGATCTCCGAAAGTTTTATTTCAACATCACCTGTTAGAATCTTGCTGTTTTTGCTTGTCCTTTCAGTAACAATCCCTGTTGCCTGAATCACATATTCACGACCAAGCTTTTCGGCTGTGGTGTTCAGATCCGGACTTGCACTCTCGTCAACAACAAGCTGGGTAATTCCATAACGGTCTCTAAGGTCAATGAAACTCATCCCTCCCATTTTACGGATTTTTTGAACCCAGCCGGCAAGAGTAACCTTCTCTCCGGCATTATTTAAGCGCAGCTCCCCGCAAGTGTGTGTTCTGTACATGATATATCTCTTTTTTTCTTTATTCAAATGAGGTGCAAATATAAGAATAAATCAGAAAGGGGTATTTGTTAATTTTTGACAGGCTTGTACTTTGCTGCCTCAGGGAGTATTTTTTTAATCTCAGCAATACGTTTCTCGTCTGAAGGGTGAGTGCTAAAGAAATCAGACTTGTTAGCAGCACCACTACTCGTCTTCTCCCAAAAACCGGGAGCAACATTTATGTCATATCCTGCCATTGCCATAATGATAAGTCCCAGACGATCTGCTTCATATTCATGTTTTCTTGAGTATGGGAGCAGCACTCCCAACTGAGAACCCAAGCCAAATGCGACCTGAAATATCATTTGCTTTTTCTGGTCCTCGCTGCCGATGAATGCCGAAATTGC
>Ga0351906_1076_pt1 | contig 29198 bp, 18 predicted proteins | sample BONcelHT113001E5_FD_206866 | JGI IMG/M metagenome (GOLD analysis project Ga0351906, IMG submission 206866) | Enriched cells from coal bed in the Powder River Basin, Montana, United States - BONCAT cells T11 rep1 HSBNCT.T11.300.1.E5 ... | reverse complement strand
GGGGTTGGAAAGTTCACGGTGGACTTTTTCGATGGTTTGTAGAGACGCAAAATCTTGCGTCTCTACGTCATGCGTCTCTACGTTATTATCATTGGTGTCGATTTCAGGCAGGTTGCTGAGGTACTTGAGTATTTCGCAACCGGCGGCTTTAATCTCGTCGGGAAAGTAGAGTTCGTAAGGCAAGCATTTAATCCCGTCTTTCAAAAAAATTGTTTCACAAACTTTTTCCATTTTTATCGCTATCCTAATACTTAGCCCTTTTATTTGTCATTTTTCTGTACTTTGACAGTTTTATACCCCTGGTTAGGATGATTAGGCTGAGAAGGATACCGTGGAGTCAGTCTCCCATCTTTTACCATCTGATTTACATAGTGATTTCTGATGCTGTCAGGTGTCCGGTTCAAAAGACCGGATAGCGTCCGAATCGTCATAAAATCATCTGAACACAATTGCAAATTTATTTGTGTTATTAAGTGCTTACTGATTCGTTTTTTCTCACGGGCAGGGGCTGCTACTTCTTTTAAGCGGGTGTAATGTTCGGAGTCTGCGCTCAAATGTTCGGAGTCTGCGCTCAAATGTTCGGAGTCTGGAAGTAAGGGCAGGGATTGTTTCGTGCCCAATCTATAATGCGTCCCTCTTCCCTGTCCTGAACGTAACAAGCATCCCATGTCTGCAAGGACCTTCAGGCGCTCGCCTATCACCTTGGGGTGTTCCTCCTCCCGATATCTCCTGATTTCAGCGTTACTCACTTCTCCGAATCGGTGAGTAATGACGAGGATCATTCTATCCAGTTCGGAAAGGGTTTGATACGAATCTCCTACAATTCCTTTCAGTTCCTGTTCCACTTCTTGGGGGATAAGGCTTGCCATCGGAAGTCTGATAAAAGTTGTCTCCAAATCTAACTGTTCAGTTACCAGCGGTTCTATCCAACCTTGCTCTTTCCACGCCCGGAGTATTTTCTGAAAACCGGAACCGGCTTTTTCACCAAGGCCAAGCACCTGGAACATCCTCTGCAAGTTAGGATTTCTGGGATCGCTTACCCCGCCTTCGTAAAGCCGTGATATGGGTATCCTTAATCTTCCCGGATTGGAGAAGGTAAATATATCAGCCTTTTTTATGACTTTTATAGCTTTAGATGATTGATGATCCGCATGAATCAGTGCATTAATCAATGCCTCACGCAGGGCTTCGTGCACATGGGTTTGGCCTGCACGCACCGCATGTCTATCCAGTTTAAAAGGCACGTCAAGACCTGTAGTAAGGCGACCGTATACCCGATAGTAAAAGTTGAACAGGTTGGGTCGGGTTGGAGAGTTCTTTGTGGACTTTTTTGATGGCGGCAAGCTTCTGCTCATTGCTAAACTCCCAGCTCTGCTTCGATCTTCTCCAATTGTGCCTTTAGAACTTCCTTCGAGGGAAGATACAACTGGTATTTTGAGGCGAAGATGTTGGCCTCCTTCGGCAGGGTCAGCTCTACCAGGGCATCATTCTTGCGATGGCAGAGCACAATGCCGATGGTGGGCAGTTCGTCCTCGGTCTTCACGTAACGGTCAAAGTAATTGACGTACATCTGCATTTGACCAAGATCCTGGTGGGTCAGCTTGTCCCGTTTGAGGTCGATGAGGACATAGCAGCGCAAAAGGCGGTTATAAAAGACCAAATCTACATAGAAGTGGTCGTTGTCAAAGGTAAAACGTTTCTGCCGGGATTCAAAAAGGAAGCCCTTGCCCAGTTCAAGGAGGAAGCGTTCAAGTTTGTCAATGATTGCCGATTCCAGTTCTTTTTCGCTGTAGCCTGGTTTTTCTTCGAGACCAAGAAATTCAAGTATCAGGGGGTCTTTGACTAAATCGGCAGCCTTTTCGACGGTCTGACCCTTCTGCGACAAGCGGCGGATTTCCTCCTTATCGCGGCTGAGGGCCAGGCGTTCGTAGAGAGAGCTTGATATCTGGCGTTCGAGGTTGCGGCTTCCCCAACTGCCTTCTCTTGCCTCAATTTCGTAAAAATTTCGTTCCTCAGGATTATCGATTGAAAGGAGTGTGACATAGTGCGACCAGCTCAAGGTGAACCTCCGGAACAATTCAACAGACACTGTCTGCCAATTTAACGGGGCAGAGGAAGCCTTGCCTGATTCAACAGACGCTGTCTGTTGAATTGGATACTCGCGGTAAAACTGGCGGAATTTGCGCAGATTCGTGGCCGAAGACCCCTTGAGATGGAGCTTGGTCGCAAGGCGCTCAATCAAGCGGCTACCATACTCCGCCCGATCAGCGCCGACCTGCTCGTACTCCACGATGTACCAGCCTATCAGCCAGTTCCGCACAACCATGACGATATCCACCGAACGGATTGCACGGCTCTGTAGTTCCTCGTGTGTTTGCCGGCACAACTCAACCAACGCATTAAAATTGAAGTCTGTTGGGGTTATTTTCTTGCTCATGAGCTATACCATGCCTTTTCGAGGTGATGAATTATTTTACTCTCAAAAACCACAATTTTATGAGGTTCCATTTCTATTCTCCTTCATTTGTCTAATCCTTCGATAATTCATATTGCCCCGCGGGTCAATACCTCGAAGTTTGCTCTGTGAAAGTTAGCGCTGTCTTGTCCTGCCATTGCCGCGGGGTACTTCACTTCCGGGATATCGCGCATTTTTGCCATTGCAATGCTGACGGGATGGGAGGGGTTGGAGAGTTCGCGGTGGACTTTTTCGATGGTTTGTAGAGACGCAAGATTTTGCCTGTCTGCTGACAAGGCAGGCGTCCCTACATTGTTGTCATTGGTGTCTATTTCCGGCAGGTTGTTGAGGTGCTTGAGCGCTTCGCAACCAGCAGCCTTGATCTCGTCGGAAAAATAGAGTTCGTAAGGAAAGAATTTAGTTTCGTCTTTCAAATAAGAGGAAACATGTTTATTAGAATCAGTAAGGATGATTTTCATTGTTCCATATTTTATTATTATTTCTCTTTTTATCAAAACCAACCTCTTGCCTGCTAACCCAAACAATTACAGCACAATCCGTTCATATTCATTCCCAATTGCTTCCAGATAGTCGGACTTTCTTTGCAAAGGCTGATTTTCATCTCTGGATCATATTGCATTATTCTCTCAATAATAGTACGGAAAGCGGCAACACGTTTCATCTCGGGGTAGCGGAGTTTTGTCCCGTCATTTATGAGTGAACCGTTTATCTTAATGAGAGATGATTCGGGAAAACGTGATTTAATGTGGCTTACCAGCCCTTTTGAAGGTCTGTATTCACCAATAGTAAAGCGCGAGGGTTTAATGGAACGGAAAATTGTATCCACAAGATCAAGGTAATCTTCCTGCCAGCCCTCATAAATAAATACAGGGTCAATACGCAGGCGCACCTCATAGCCTGCATTCTGTAATTGCTGAGCTGCAATCAGGCGATCTTCCGGCGATGCCGTTCTGTGCTCAAGATCATGATAAACCCTATTGGTATTGATACTGAATGATATGATGGATTTACCGTTATGCGGAAGGACGGGCAGATTTTGAACATTGTCGCTCTTGGTGAGAAAAAGAAGCCTCGTTCTTTTCAGGCGTTCTCCTGCAAAAGGTATGAGTTGTCCGGCAAATCCGGTTATATCCTCCACAGCCAAAGGGTCACATAATTCGCCGAGATTGAGAACCCGCAAGGCAGCAGGTATGTCGGCATTATCGAAGGCAATTAATTCCTTGAACATCTTTTCATAGTTTACAAAATGGGTAGAAACAGGACTTGTACGAAACGTCAAATAAAGATAGCAATATTCACACCAGAAATTACAGTTATTGTAGGCCGTCAGCTTGTAGAACTTTGCGCATCTTCCGAGCGGGTGTTGAAACTGTTCGATAAATGGGCTTGTCCGGTTTCTGAGCAAAAGAACGCCACGTTCCGCCATGAGTTTGTCTGTGCCCTTCTCTCCGTTAAGAGAAGGAATTTTGTCAATCCATTTGAGAGGGATGCGCGACCTTTCTGCAATCTTTTCAGCAGCATCAATATTGGACTTTCCTCTAAGCGCCCAAAGTTCGGAAACTAAATGATTTATATCAATGTTTTTTAAAAGGTTTTGTTGAGAGTAATTCATTATCATTAATCCTTGATTTCCCGGAGCGGCTGTAAAGCTTCATTCCTTCAAAACCTTTAAGCAGCTTCTCGACGGTCTTTGAATAATCGCTGTTATTATAGCAGCAAAAGAACTCCTTCATAGCTGTTAACTTCAGATTCTTTCTGGATATATGCCCATTTTCTGCCGTTATGTCATAGAGCTGCTTTGTAAACAACGGCATGTCTTTTGATGCTTCGAGGGGTCGCGTGTCGAAAAGGAATCCTTCGGCAAATTCATGCTTCAAAAACTGCTCCCTTGCTTTATACATAGTCTCATTCATAAGCAGAATCCCGTCTTCATGTCTTGTTCCATAGATAAGCCTGTACTTTGGCAACTGTCCATATTTTTGTTGGACCTGGAAATTGCAGACCATCGGGAAATAGTCGTTCATTTGCTTCATGTAGGATTCTGCAATTTTCTGTTCTTTTTGAAAGAAGGAAAGACTCGAATCCGACACTATGTCTTTCCAGTAATCTCCACCGGCTATCACATCCATTTGATCTATTGTCATGCCCTCCACATTACAGACAGTTTCATCTATAGAATCGCCGCCTGCTTCGAGATCAAAACCTTGAGTATCCATTTTAAGCGCCACCAGAGAACATCTTACGAATGCAGGGCTATTGAAATTAAGCAAAACCTCAACACTTGAATTGTGTTTATTGATAGCCCTATAGATACCAGAGAGTTCAGAAAAGGGTAATTCCTTTATTCCATATGGGTCAACATAAAGAAAGATTGTGCTGTTCGCCGCCATCGACCGTATGTTATCAAGGTAGCCTGTGTAATCTATATGTTTGGCTTCGGTATACTCGCTGAATTGCGCAAGATTTGTTTGTAGTCTGTTAAAGAATTTCTTTCGTTTCTCTAAGAACAAACCCCTTATATCGATATTTCTATTATGTAAAGCTTTAATATGTTTAGTAATAATGAGCGGTGAACCGTCGCATCCATCATCAAACCGTCCTGGTCCGGCGCAACAATCAACTATTACAATTGGTTTTCTTAGGTTCTTTACCTTCTCTATATAGGGGGTAAGGTAATAATCGAGAATAAAGTCCTTGTACTTTGACCAATCTCGTTTTTTCTCGAAAAAATTATCCGACACGATCATTCCCCCCTTCACTATCATCCTTTTCTGTGGAACGGTTATATAATGCAGAAACAAGGGCATCAACCTGAGCTTCAAGAGCAGATACATCTGTGGAGTGATCGGCTCGTTTGGCATCCAGAATGCGGTTTACAAGTTCAATAATCGGGGTCTGCTCTTCGGGCGTCGCGATAGGGATGGGAAGTTTCTTCCAGTCGTCTGGGTAGAGATGGATATTGCTACGGCGGTTGGCTCGCAAGAAATCTCGGGCCACAGTCGAATTCATTACTGCAAGGAGATACTTCACCGCAAAGCGTTCGCTAATCTTCTCAAGTTCCTTGCGGTCAGGCAAATCAGGGCGGGGCGGTGTTTCTCCGGGATAACGGGCTGATTTCTTTATGGAGTTATTGAGAACACCCGCAAGGCTGTGCCAGAGTATAAAACCTACGCTACTTTCTGTAAAATGAAAACATCGAGCATCATAACAGCATTTCGGGTCAGGGCCAGGACTACGCTGAACGAGAAGTTTCTCTTCAACCGAATAAATTTCAGGAAACGTGGGTCTGCTGAAAAGTTTGGGTGCCCGTTCGGTGCCCCATTCGAGCCATTTATTCATGGTAGGTAGCCATGCATCAAGGTGTTTACCCTCAACAAAAGGTTTCGGATGTAGCCCATCCCTTTCGTCTTGCACAAGGTCCTTCATTTCAAATACCCCTTGAGCAACACGCTCATTTGCATGCACCACCATTCCCTTTGTGACATAGCAGATTTCAGTGAGCAACACGATGTGTTTTGAAAGATCAGAATTCTCTCCATCTTCTGGAAAGAACACCCGATAAGTCAGTTTGCTTTGTTCATTCGTCGGTAACAAAGCTACAGTCCCAAATTCCGGATCGTGAATTCGTCGTTCTGGCTCCCATTGTTCGCCATCGGTCTTCTGGAAAAAATAGGTAAGGTTGTGAACACCGGCGTCGAAGACCTTTATTTTGCTCAGAAAATCAAGGCGAAGTATTCTGCTGTTCTTGAGAAACCATTCCTGAGACTTCTGCGCATATTTTGAGTGGCAGTAGGCATCGGATACTATCAGTGAGGTTATTCCGCCTGATTTAAGAAGTTTAAAACCTCGTTCCATAAAAGGAATGAAAAGGTCCCATTTCTCCCAGAGCGTCTCGTACTGACCGCTCTTTATGATTTGCTGCCGAATAGAGAGATGTTCTTCGCCTGAATCGGCCCGGACATATGGTGGATTCCCGATTACCACATCAAATCCCTCCGTTATCCCGAACATCCATTCAGGGTCAAAAAATGGCGCAGAGGCATTCTGGTCGTATGGATCAAAACCTACGATCAGTTGAGCTGTTGTTTTATCCAGTCCGTCATCAACAAGAAGTTTAGAAATCTCCTCACGCAACACCTTATCTTTTTTCTGCCAGTTTATTTTGTCCCTTCGTGTCTTTGCGGAAAAATACTTATGGCGTATTGATTTAAGGTCCTTTTCCAGTTGTATAATTATTAGATTTTTCAGCAAGCCCTGACCAAGTTTCTCCAGCCCTATCAACGTATTCGCCGCCACAAATTTGGTCTCAAGGTTCGGCAAAGCCCGAATGCCGAGGTTTTCCTTGCCGGGCTGCTTCTTCTGGTCAATAACAAGGGAGATAAAAAAACGTAGCTTGGCAATCTGTACAGCAATAGGCTGGATGTCCACGCCATAGATGCAGTTCTCTATGAGGTACAGCTTTCTTCCGTAATCCAGTTCATTGCTCCCGAAGGCGTCTTCAATGTCCTGCCGGCTTTGTTCAAGTCCGGCAATAACCTGTTCCCGCGCGGCAGTATCGGTAATCCCCTGGGCTTCTTCTATCAGTTTGTCCACCTTGTCAATCTGCCTTTGTTCCCACTGCTTATTATTAGGGTCGAGTTTGTGGAGAATGTGAACCATTTTATGGAGAACGCCCATCGGGAAAGCTCCTGATCCGCAGGCAGGGTCAAGGATTTTGCATTTGTCTATAGCATCAATGAGTGTCTTTGTCTCATCTCCGTCAAAAACATGCTCCTCTTCGGTGTATTCAAAAAGCAAGTCAAGACCGGCTTGTGCATCATCTTCTGACATAGAAGATTCTTCCAAAAGAACACCCTTGAGATATGCCTTCAGTGATTCATCCACCATGTAATTAACTATTTCCCGTGGTGTATAAAAGGAACCAGTCTGTTTGCGGGCTGTTGTCTGCGTTTCAGGGTTATAACTGGCAAGGAGATTTTCAAAGACCTTGCCCAGAAGTTCCGGGTCAAGGGCAACCTCTTCTTCAATGGGAGTATTTTCTTCGACGGTAAACTTATAGCCTGAGAGGATTTCAACAAGACCCTTTGTTGTGTACTTTTTGTTTTTTGTGCCGTATATTTCGTTTAAATCCGCCTCATGTTCTTCAGCAAAGAAGAGCGTATCAGGCACAACAGCCTGTTTCCTGGGATTGCGCGAAAATCCATCAACATAGAGAATCTTTCCTTCATCATCCGGTTTGTCAAGGCAGTCAAAAAGACCACCGTTGAGAAACGGCACATCCTTAAAAAGGCTCAATGCTTCGGCTTCGTTCACCGCAAAGAGATCGAAATAGCGGAAAAGGTTTTTCACGCCGTATTCGGATCTGTTTTGAGGAAAAGCCCCTTGCTTTGTAAAAGCGCGTTCATCCATTTTCTGGTTCAGCGTACCAAAGAAAAGGTTTTGCAGGATTGCCTGATAATAAGAGCATGATGTTTTGCTCTTATTAAATTCTTTCAGGGTTTTTTCAAGCTCAACTTTATTGAAAATAGCCTCCGGCACCAATCCCTTTTCCTTAATAAACCAGATGAAGATTATTCGGGTGATAAGCCGGATCAGGCTTGTAGCATTGCGAATGTTTTCGTCCTTTTCCAAATCGTCGGGGAAAGAAACCTGTTTCATGGCATAGAAATACCAGTTTGACAGCTCCCGGTAGAAACTCTTATTCAGCGTTGAGACATTGAATACCTTTTGCCAGTATTTGTATAACCCGGAGAATGAAGTGACTGCATCTTTGCCTGAGCGGCTGATCTGCATATCGAGCAGAATCCGCATATGGCCGCTATGCGTTTTCTCAATGCTCACATCCTTGAGCATTGTAACCTTCCCTACCCTTTCTCCTTCTCTCCATTCCTGCTTATATTTCATCCGCTCGCTGTTGGCAAAGGCGATGCAATTGCCGTATTTGAAGACTACGGTAACGGGGGTGTAGTGAAAGGTGCGGTTGAATGCCCGCGTTATTTCAGCTAACTGGCTTCTCGTGGGCAATAAATCACCTTCCCGTTGTTTAAGGGTAACGCCAAAAATGACAAGGCCGTCGTAGTCTTTGTCTATTTTTTGCAGCCGGGCGGTAGTCCACTCTTCTTTAAAAAGCTGATTTTTCCCTTCAAAAATAGCGTCATCCACCATACCCAGCACATACACATCGTCTATGAGTTTGTGGGCAGGGTTATCGGGCTTGTATTTATCTCCGAGAATACTTGCGGGATTTGCCGGTTCATCGGCAATATAGTTTACCGGCACCTGCAAATCCTCAAAAAAGTTTTTGAGCGCCTGTATGAATGAATCTTCTCTGAATGTGCTTAACCCTTTCATTCTAACTCCTGAAAAATTCTCTTACGGTTATTACTCCAAGCCCCTGTTTTTCAGGACTTGACACTCTCATAGTAAGTATACAGAAACTATCAAATTTACTGGATTCCGGCTTTCGCCGGAATGACAGAAAACGGGAACCAGGGAGCTTCCGCAAAGGTCTTAAATAATACTTATGAGCAGTATGGGGCTATCAGCTCACAACAAACCAGGTTATTAAATCGACATTATCTTTATCAAACTTTCGGGATTGATTGCCCTCTGTTTTTATTTTTTGCACAGTCTCTTTGCCGCCTGATTTCAATTTATTGATCAGATCAAGTGCGGCCTTCCCCATTTTCTGTTTCACGCTGCCGTCTTCCTGCAACTCTTCTTCTACGGCCTGTTTTTTCAACCAAAGACCCAGGGCATCCGAAAGCTGCCCGATGGCATCGGATTCACCATGGTCAATGGCTTTGCTCACAAAACGCGGATTTTCCTTGTGTTTTGCAATAGCGTCCAGCACTTCTTTCTGATTAAGGAAAACAGGCTCGCCCTGATAGTTTATATAAATCAATTCATAGCCCTTATATCTGAAATTCTCAGCTTTGGGGGGCTTGCTCGGGTAACCCATCAAAGCAATGAGTCCATCCTGCGGGCAAAATTCCTTTTGGGCCTGAAATCCGGTATAAACTCCTTTGGGCATATTTTTAAAGAAGCGTTCATTTCTATTTAACTCTTCCAATAATTCCTGCCTGTATACTTCCAACGATAAATCATCAAAGCCCAATCCCTGCTGGTTTACTTCAATATCATCCCATGTGGATTCCATCTGCTCCAACATGCGGGCCTTCTGCCTTTGCTCCAGGTTTTCATCTTCGGCCATTTGCCTGAATGTGTCTGAAAATTCGAGATGCACTTCAGAACCTGCAAGCTTCATTTGAGCCATGCGCTTTTCAATTCTTCCCTGCAAATTCAGGTAAGTATTTATGTTTTTTGAAGGCCAGAAGTTGATGCAGAATATTTTTTCATTTGGAGAACCAAGGCGGTCTATACGCCCGAAACGCTGAATGACACGTACCGGATTCCAGTGGATATCATAGTTCACTACAAAATCACAATCCTGGAGGTTCTGCCCTTCACTGAGCACATCAGTGGCGATAAGGATATCAATCGGATTCTGAAGTTTGTTCCAGGTTTTTTTGTCATTGTCGGCAATCCATTCCTGCCACTCGTTGAATTGTTCTACAAGCGTCATGCCCGGTCTGCCCGGTTCAAATGCCCATTCCTTTTCACGAAACAGTTTTGTAAAGGGTGCAAAGCGTTCAAGAATGTGTTCAAATTGTTTTGTTTCCCCTTCTTCATCCCAAACTCTCGATGCGTCGCCGCTTACTACAGCAATTTTACTAAATCCGCGTGTCTTAAGCTGATTAAAAAGGTAGTAGGCAGTGTCTTTGTATACCGTAAATATGAGCACCTTCTGATTGGCATTATTTGCCCCGCTTTTTTGCTTTCCCTTGATCCGGTCTATAAGGACTTCCAATTTATCGTCTTCGCTTTTATGATTTACAGGCTTTTTAAGTTCTTTTTCAATCTTGCCTTCGAACTGCATCAGGTTGGATTGCAAAAGCTGCAAAGCTTCAATGTCGGCTTTCAGGTCTTGTTTATATTTTTCGATATTGCCTGATTTTTCGATATCCGACAAGGAGATTGGCCGTTTCTTGCCCAGTGTGAATTCTTCAATTTCGTCGGCAAGATCGTCATCAACAAAAAGGCTGAGCTGGCCATTATCCAATCCAGCATCTTTTTTTGTCTGCTCGTATTGTTTGATTCTATCAAGGGCATTTTGATGATGGCCTAAAATTTTCTCTACAGTTGATTGAAAAGAATACCATGATGATTCAAGCCGCTTAACGAGCAAAATATACATCATTTTTACCAGGAAGTAATCGCGCTGTTTCTCATCGTACAGTATCTCGACATCTTTTTTCTGCTCAACATAGAAGGACGGCTGATAGCCTGAAAGCATGGGGGGGAAATGGTCAAAGAGTTCTTCAAAGCTTTCAAAGTTGCCGATTTGTTTTGGTGTAATAAATATGTTTTCCGGCTTTGCCTTTGGAGGGAATTCCAAGCCGTTTTGATGGCCTTCAATCATTTTCCGGGTTCTCGCTACGGTCAGGGAATCCGTAAGCTTGAAGAAGTTTGCAGGCAGTTTCTTAATAAATTCACCAATTTTGGGATTAATATCCTGCGCCCATTCGTTAAAAGCTTTTTGCGCTGCTCTGAAAGTATAATCAAGGTTTTTTATATCCAGCGTTTCCTCAAAGCCTTTTACATCGCCTGATGTAATGAGCTTGAACTGGTTTCTGATGTCTATTAGCGAATTATTGATAGGTGTAGCAGAGAGCATCAATACTTTAACGTCTTCGTTCCCGGAAAGAATTTCTTCCACAAGAAATTTGTAACGCTTGGACTTATCGTTTCTCAGATGATGGCTTTCATCAATGACAAAAAGCTTCGGTTTATCATCAACAAAAAGCTTGTCAGCCCGGTCCTGGTGCTTGTCCATTAACTCAGGTGTAAGGTCGGTATGAAATCGTATGAAGTATTCAAAACGGTCTTTTTCGAATCGGGAATTCTGGTGCCTGAGATATGCCCGCCAGTTATTCTGAAGTTTTTTCGGACAAATCAGAACAACCTCATACCCCTGCATCTGGTAGAATTTCATTACTGCCAGGGCGCTCCATGTTTTACCAAGACCAACAGCATCTGCAAGGATGGCGCCGTTAAATTTCTGAAGCATTTTAATAAGGCTCAAAACGCCTTTTTGCTGAAACTCGTATAAGGACTTGTACACAACAGTATTTTCAAGCCTGCCGATTTTCCGGTTAAACTCCGGGTTGTTTTTTTCCATGAGGAGTTCTTCGCCGAAAAGCTCAAAAAGTACCTTGAAATACAACTGCTTGGGTGTGTACTCAATGAATATTTTCTTTATTTCATCAATAAGATATTCTTTGAAAGGTACTTTTTGAGTTTTGCCGCCCTCGGCGATTATGGTTTTATGAGCATGTGCCTGCGGTTTTTTCCAAAGCTGATTGAACCAGTCAATCAGCTCATTGTATTGCGGGTCCGAACCGAAGCTGGCAATATTCAACTCCACATTATTGGTTTTTTTCAAACCTGTCCCTGCTTCGGTAAGGTTTGAACTACCGGAAATATAGTAATCTCTCTGAGGGTCTTTTTCGCTGTTTTTATATAAGTAAACCTTGGCGTGGCAAAAATTCGGCTCCAGCGTTTTTGCGGCAACTTTCTCTAATTCAAGAAAAGAAACAGCTTCTTTAGCCAGTTGACTCAATTTTAAAGATGCTTCGATGTTTATATTTTCATTGAGCAGGTCTAATGCTCTGTCTTTGTCAGAGTCAAAGTTTACAATATCGCCCAGGATAAAACGATATTCATTTATTTTGTCCCTTGTGGTTTTCGAAAGAAAGGCCAATGCCGCGACAGTAAAGTATCCCGTAACTATCGACAGGCTGCCTGTCTGTGTATACCTTGCAATCCATTCGTAGACTTTAAGATTATCGTTTTCATTGTCTAATATCATGATTTAATGCCCTCGATCAGGAAATTTGCAATTGTCATAAAACCCCCGGCATGATTTCATGTGCCTTATAGTTTTTTTCTTCTATTTTTATATTATCCCTGCAAAATGTCAATAACATTACAGAAAGCCGTTGCTGCCCTGCTAAATGCTCAATGTTCAATACTAAATGTCAAGTGTTCCTGGTCATACCTGCGGCATGGGTCTTTTTACCGGTTTTATTGGAACAACCTCCGGGGCTGTTTCAATCTGCCGCTCTACTAACGAGGCAAAAGCTCTTAGCTCGTAGAGAGTTTATCTTTTGCTCTTGCACGGTTTACCTCTGCACCTCTTTTATCTGTTCCCGAATAAACTTCTCAATCTCTTCCTTCTTCGGCAGTTCCAACTGATACTTGGAAACAAAGAGTTTGTTATTCATGTCTGCAAGAGCATATTCGACAAAAGCATGGTCTTTGGCAGTGCAGAGAAGAATTCCCACAGGGGGATTATCGCCTTTTGTCATGATATTCTTTTTGAACCAACCTACATAGGTATTGAGCTGCCCCAAGTGTTCATGGCTGAATTCGTCTATCTTTAATTCAATCAGTACATGACATTTGAGAATCCTGTGGTAGAAAACCAGGTCAACAAAACAATACTTCGCACCGATGAGTATCCTTTTTTGCCGGGCCTCAAAACAAAAGCCGTGGCCGAGTTCAAGAAGGAAGTCTTCAAGCTTGTCAAGAAGAGCATCCTCAAGATGTGATTCACCCATAACCTCTTTGGCCTTGAGACCCAGAAACTCAAAAATATAGGGATCACGGACACTCAGCTTCGGTTCTGCCGGTTCGACGCCTGATCTGACAAGTTCGGCAAGTTTCTTTTTGTCTGTGGAAAGACCGGTGCGTTCATAGTAGAGTGTGGCTATCTGGCGTTTGAGTTCCCGCACTGACCAGTTGCCTTTGATGGATTCTATCTCGTAAAATGCCCTCTTTAGTGGGTCTTCAATTTCAATGAGTAATTCAAAATGGCTAAACGAAAGGCTGGCCAACAGTTTTGCGGGATCAAGGACCAATTTTGCGGATGGTGTCCGCACTTTCTCGGAAGGTTCCACAATAATGGGAAGGAGCTCTTTAAATTTTGCGGACACCGTCCGCAAAATCTGTGGATAAGTCCGATAGAAGGTCCGATAGGTGTAGAGCTGCCTGGAGCGGCATCCACTTACTTTTTGTTGAGCAAGTTTAGCAGCAAGTTCGCTGAAAAGGCTCTCTCCGTATCCGGCCCTATCAGCTCCGCGAAGTTCATATTCCGCTACGTACATGCCGATTAGCCAGTTGCGCAGGGTAAGGCTTATATTTACTGCCCTTCCAGCCTGTCGCGCAAACTCAAGGTCAACCTCTTTGATCGAATCGACAAGGCCGGAAAAGGTAAGCGGGGGTTTAGTGTATTCCATCTTAGCCCCCGGAAAAGAAAAAACCCACCGAATTTCGCATGTCATACAGAGGCGCGGCAGGTTTGCTGAACACCATATAATTCTTTTTTTCATTAATTGCAACAAAATTTATCATCACTTATCCATTATTTTCCAAGAAGCTTGTAAACTTGTGGGGTCTACAATAATGTCTTGGGGGTCTTGAATTCATACATTCCCTCCCCGTTCTCGGTTTGTAGGTTTTATTAAATTCACAATTTAAAATTTAGCCCTCCCCTTCTCCATATACAAAATTCTAATCCATATAAACCCTCTGCTGTGATGAACTGCCGTCATCTTCATAGTCATTCAAGCAGGTAGCGCCACGCCGGTAAGGCGCCTGCTATTTCCTGTCCCCTTCCGGGCGTATATTCATGGTAGAGCAGTTGCCCTTTCGCATTCTGCCATCGGGCAGAGCCGAATTCCATTGCCGCTTTCTCGCGGTTTATCGTTTCCGTCTCAGAGAGACTCCAACAGGTATTGATAAAAAACTTGCCCTCGCCGTCGCAGAGATCTATTTCGCTTCCGTTTATGTAGTAGAACAGATCCTTTCTCCGGCGACGGTTTTCAAGAAAGATTGCTGTTTCGAGTTTGTGGCCCAGATTGCGGTTCGGATATGCCTGGAATGCGGCAATGAGACCAGTGTCGATAACATGGAGCTTCCTGGGGTTATGCGCCTGCTTGCGAAGTGATGTTTCCTGTTTAGGTACAAGAAAGACAAGAAAAGAGTCTTCAAGATAGCTGAGGTACTCAAAAAGAGTGTTTCTCGAAACGGCAAATCCCTGAGACGTAAAGTCCCTGTGGAGCTTGCTGACGTTGAGAAGGGAGGCTGTATTACGAAAGGCATGGCGCAGAAGTTCACGGATCAGCTTTTCATTCCGGATACCATATCTCTCCACCACATCACGGTAAAGCATGAGAGAACCGTACTCCTCCAGAATCATGGGGCGTAATGTTTCATTGGCAAGAACGACTTCGGGAAACCCACCCCACAGGAGATAGAGTTCCAGTTCATGACGAAGAAGGCTCTCGTTAGACGCATTATAAGCAACCACGTCAATGTCCCTGAAAGAAAGATACTCCCCGAAACTCAACGGGAATACCTCAAAGGTTATACTCCGACCCCTCAATGCAGAGGAAAGGTCACGGGTAAGCAGTTGCGAAGACGAACCGGTAACGAAGACCTCTACATCTTCCGTGTCGCACAAACGTCGGACCCAGCGTTCCCAGCCTGTCACATTCTGTACCTCATCAAGAAAAAGATACTTGTGCATGCCTGCCGTCTCGGGGAAGACTTCATGCCAGCACCTGAGAATCATGTCAAGATCCTGTGCTTCGATGGGATAAAGCCTGTCGTCTTCAAAATTCAGGTAGACTATCTGCCTGCGGCCTACGCCTTGCGCTGTGAGGCGGTGAACGGTATCAAAGAATAGGAAGGTCTTGCCCGACCGCCTGGCGCCTGCAAGCCCGATAACCTTGGTCGTGCCGGTGGGGATGACCAGTTTTCTCGGTTTGCAGGCCGGCAACGTCCTTTCAATAAATTGACGTATTACATACTTTAGATTGTCACTTACCATAGGTACAATATCTCATAAATTATACCTCCATGCAAGGACAATTTATAAATGATGTATTGTTTGAAATCATTTCGTTTCGCATACATTTATTTTATCACCAGCCATGTCACCAGCTCAAAACTTCCCGTATCATCAGGTTGTTTGGATTTCGGGATAATCAGGGCGCTCCTGTCGGAAGTCAACTTCTGCGCTGCCCGCTTTTTAAAGATATGCGCGATTCCGGTAATGGCCTTGTTCAACAAAACCGAATATTGTCCCGTCTCTTCACCGTTATGGGTTTCTGAGTTGAAGAGTTCGCAAAGTTTTTCGTAGGGTTCCCTGCGGCCCTGGCACATGAGGCGATATATTTCCAGTATCTGTTTCGCGTTGGTGTAGTTATACCGCACTGTGCCGTCGTTCCGAATGTAGACAAGGAAATACGGCTGAAGCGGGTTGAGGGCTTCGTTCCCGTCGGTATTGCCCTTCTGCTTCAAGCAGAATACAACGCCGGGTTTGATGATGTCCTTTTCAGCAGAAGAAAATAAAGTTGGTTGTTTTGAATCATCATAAGTGCCGAGCGGCGACGGTACTACCGCATACAGCCCAAAGGGAGCTGCATCCAGTTTCCGGCGATTGGCATCTATGTAATTGAGAAGCTCAATGCGAAAATCGTCAAGGGTAAAATCGGTCAACGATACAGTTTCATCCATGTCTTCAAGGTCAAGAACTTCATCTTTCAACTTCTTCAACTGCCTGTTCCTGTATTTAAGGTCCTCAGAAATCAGTTCTTCAATTTGTTCCGTATTGAGAATATTGTCCTCGCCTGTTGCGATAACATCGACAAGGGCCATGCGTGCTTCAACCCGTTCTTTAAGGTTGATATAGTTGTCCAGGTCTTTTGTGGGCCAGAAATTGACAAGCTGTATTTCCTTGTTTATGCTCCCCAGACGGTCTATACGGCCAAAGCGCTGGATGATGCGCACCGGGTTCCAGTGAATATCGTAATTAATAAGATAATCGCAGTCCTGCAGGTTCTGGCCTTCGCTTATGCAATCGGTAGCTATAAGGATGTCTATTTCACCTTCCTGAGGAGCTGATTTCATTTTTGAGCGGTTCTTTGCAAGGGGCGAGAAGTTTGTCAGGATGCTGTCGTAGTCATTTTTCCCGAATGTCGTATACGTTCTGGTCCCGGAAACAAGGGCGGTATTGAGCTTGAGATCTTTTACGATCCAGTCTTTCAGATTCCCGTACAGGTATTCGGCAGTGTCTGCAAAGGCAGTAAAGACAATAACTTTCTTGTTGTCTGCGTTGTTCGGTTTATGAACTTTATTTGTAATGAGGTTTTTTAGTTCATGTAGTTTTGCGTCGCGATCCGGCGTCACTGCTGTGGCATTATTATAGAGATCAACAAGGGCGTCCTTGTCTTTGCCCAGGTCTGTAAGCCATCTATCCAAATCCAGATCAGCAAGATCGAATTTGAGCTTCTTGCCTACCTGCCACTGTTCCATGTCATCACCGTTTTCTTCAAGTTCTTCCTCATCCGGCTCCATCGATTCGAGAGTTTCTTCCTGAGACAGAGTCTTTGATTTCTTAAATTCGGCAATCTTTTCCTCAAGGGTTTCTATCTTCCGGATTGTTCTGTCTAAAGATATTTCAAATGATTCTATTGAACTTTCCAATCGTTTTAAGAAGTTTACTTTCATCATGCCGATGAGGAAGTTTTCACGCTTTGCCTGGCTAAAGGCAAGGACCTGGGTAGCTGCCCTCTCTTCATATTTCTGCTTTTTGTCGTCGAAAAGGTATTCCGATGGGTTGAATACAGACAGTTTATACTTGAGTATTTCATGATTCAGGCGGTCATAGGAAGGAAAACGATTCATAAGATCGATTTCAGGGTATACGGAACGGGGTTTCATCCTGACAGGGAATTGCCCTATAGACTCAGGTTTGTAAAAAGATTTGATGTGTTTTCTGCTCCGGGCAATGGTCAATTCATCGAGAAGCTTGAAGAATGATGAATCAAGTCTTTCCAGGAGCTGTTTTTGTGTCCTCTTTGGATTTTTCTTCGGGTCCGCCCAGTTGGTAAAATGTACCTGGGCATTTACCAGCGTAGCCGATATATCCTTGATGCCGCAGGACTCAAAAAGCGCCTCTGTTTTTCCCTCCGTTATAAGAGCTATCTGATTTCTCAGATCACGAAGGGTATTGTTTACAGGTGTTGCTGAGAGCATGAGCACCCTTGTCCTGACTCCGGATTTTACAATTTTCTCCATAAGCCATTTGGCGCGGTTCATTTTTGTCGTGCCGTCGTCTTTTGTTCTCTCCAGAGGATTTCCTTTGAAATTATGGGATTCATCAATAACTACAAGATCATAGTTGCCCCAGTTGAAATCCTCAAGTTCAATTCCGTTGGCGTCTGATTTTCCGGTAATCCGGCACATGTCAGTATGATAAAGGACAGTGTAATTAAGCCGGTCTCTCGTAAAAGGGTTCAGCGCATGGTTCTGGCCTGCCTGATAAATCGTCCAGTTTCGTGACAATTTCTTGGGGCAAAGAACAAGAACTCTGCTGTTAAGCAATTCAAAATATTTTATAACAGCAAGCGCTTCATATGTCTTGCCAAGACCAACGCTATCGGCTATTATGCATCCGTTGTGCCTGAGTATCTTGTTGATGGCCCCTTTTACACCGTCTTTCTGGAAATCGTAAAGGGTATTCCATATTTCGCTGTCAAAAAAACCTGTCCGTTCATTAAGGAGGCCGCCTTTTTGCTGATCCTCCAGATAATCTGCAAAAATATGAAAGAGTGTTTTGAAATAGATGAATTCAGGTTCGTTTTCGATATAGAACTGTTCAAGGTATTTTAGTACCTTGTCTTTAACGTCTTCCACCAGGCCGGTATTATCGTTCCAGAGTTCATTAAACCAGTTTTTTAAATCCTGCCTGTCGCGGTCGCTGTCAATAATCATATTCAATTCAATATTCCGGCTGCCTCCCAGACCGAGACCGTTAACGGTAAAATTGGAACTGCCCACAATAGCCTTTTCAACGCCGCTCTCCTGTAATATGTGATACATCTTGCCGTGAAGGAAATTGGGTTTTACCATGGAACGGATATCAACTTTATCTTGTATCCAGTCAGAGCATTCTCTTGCGATGGATTTTTGATTGAGGCGATTTTCTATAGGGATAACAAGCTGTTCATCCTCTATTCGGAAGCTTCTGTTGTTTTTCTTTTCCGGATCAATGGATTGAATAAAAGAAGGCTCACCGAATAAAAAACGCAGGCGGCTGATATTGTCCAGTTCTTTCTTTAGACGATGATATGCATATATGGTAAAATAAGCTGAAACAATAGACAGATCGCTCTGCGGCTTCAAAACATCGGTGAGAAACCGGCCTATTGAACCATGTTTATAATTGTCCCTTATTGATGAAAAACTCATATTTGTTTTAATATCATCCATTTGGTTTCAACATTATGATCTGTACCCCAGCATTCTCCGTTGCATACAATTTTACTTTCCAGTTTTTGATGTATTAGAAATTCTACCCCTATGAGATGAAAAATACAAACGTTTTTGTGCGTTAACTTCGTACCCCAGGATAAAAAAAGAGTACCAATCTATAAATCCTCATCGGCATAAATTACCATCAAAACATCTTCATGTACTCATGAAACACAAAAACCCGGTTCCGCTGATAACCGGTCGTTTCAATTAAAATATTCCTTTCCATAAATTCCTGCACAAGATCGTTGGCTGCTTTAGGCGACAGCCCGGTCATGGATTGAACGTCTTTAATGGCAACAACCGGTTTTCTGAACAACTGATGGAAAAATTCCAGTCCCTGCTTTGAGCGTTTACCCATAAGAAGAATCCGTTCTTTTTCAATCGATGCTTTTAAATCCGTTATTTTCTTTAATGTAAAGACAGCATTTTCAGCAGTCTGCATAATTCCCGTAAGAAAAAACTTTATCCATTGCCCAAGGTCGTTCCTGGTGCGCACCAGAGTCAGATTGTCGTAGTAAAGCGTTTTGTTCTTTTCAAAAAAATCAGAAAGGTATAAAAGAGGTTTATCTAAAATCCCGCTTGATACCAGATAGAGTGTGATTAGAAGACGCCCGATCCTGCCGTTGCCATCCAGAAAAGGGTGGATGGTTTCAAACTGGTAATGGGCAATCGCTATTCTTATCAGGTGAGGAATCTTTATATCGCTGTTGTGAAGAAACAACTCAAAGTCTGAGAGCAGTTCAGGTAATTCAGTATGAGCAGGGGGAACAAATACCGCGTCCGCGAGACCGGCTCCCCCGATCCAGTTTTGTGATCGTCTAAATTCACCGGGGGTTTTATGTTCCCCCCTTACGCTGGAAAGAAGGGTCTTATGGGTATTTCTGATCAGCCTGTTTGACAGCGGCAGGGTTTTAAGTTCCTCAATAGCAGTATTCATGGCTGCAACATAATTGCTTACTTCTTTCCAATCGTCCCGTTTCTCCGGGTTGATATCTTTTTCTTCGATAAATGCTTCTTCAATATTTGTTTGAGTACCCTCAATCCGGCTGGATAACACTGCTTCTTTAGAAATATGCATAATAATGAACATATCCGTATCCGGCACAAACCTGGAAAAAGAATTCAGTTCGCCCAGTCTCAAAGACGCCCTTTCGAGAAGCTCGTTAATTGCTTCATCCGTCCAGTAAAAAGAATGATTTATTTTTTCAGGTTGAAAATAGAGATACTGATAACCTTTTTCCAGATGACCGGCTTTAAAATCTTTTACGTCCAATTGTCACCCCAAGGTAAATTATAAATACTATTAATTTACTATATACCATAAAAGTAAAATAAGAAAAGCTGTATTTTACTTTTATGGTATATTTCGCATTTTATCACACCTGCGGTCTCGGACCTGTGGGTGGTTTCTTTACGGGCACAGCCTCCTGGGCTTTTTCAATCTTTTTTTCAACCAGAGATGTGAGAATCTTAAGTTCATCGAGATATTTCTGGAGGTCTGATACAGAGTACATTTCAGCCTTTTCATTGAAGAATGATTCTGCATTCTGTAATACTTCAACCTTCTTTTTAATGGATACTGGTTTTGTCTTTGCCGGTTTGGCTTTTCCCCCGGCTACAACACCCGAGGGCAGGTCTTTTTTATACACGGTAAGCATCTGCTCCAGTTTCGCATTGGCTACAGGCTTTTCCATTATTTCATCGAAGATAGGAAAAAAGTCAGGGCTCCCAAGATTTGCGGCAAAGAGATACCCTTGGGAAAGAGGGAGTGTTCCGGCAATAACTGCATCCTGAATCTTGGGAACTAACTTTAAGAGCGAAAGTCCGTTGAGCAGCGTCCTTGTAGTCTTTCCAGAGATTTTTGTTATGACGGAAACTGTTTCCGTCATAGCCTCAGATACCTTTTCCGGCTTCAGATTATAATTCATTAATTCACTTATCACCCCGTCCAAATTATAATTCTTGTCAGGATGCTTTGCCTGAAAATAGGCCAATATCCCTTTTGCCTGATCTATGGGATTGAGGTCTTCACGCTGAAGATTTTCCGTCAACTGGATGGCAAGGATTTCATCTTTTTGTGTTACTGCGTCAACTATGCGAGCAGGGATAGTTTCAATCACCAGCTTCTGCGCTGCCAGATATCGCCTCTCACCACAGAGAAGGAGATATCTGCCGTCCTTCTGTGCTACCAGGACAGGTTCAAGGACACCTCTTTCTCTGATCGATTCCATAAGAGCTTTGAAAGACTCGCTTTGCATGTCGAGTTTTGAACGAATCTGCTCTTCAATTATTATGTCGCCTAAGGACAGATACATGAATTCCTGATTTTGTGTTGTTTTCTTTGTCGCCATTTGATACCCCCTTATTTTGATGTTCTCAAAACGTATATATCTCACGCTCTGCCCAGAAGAGGAGTAGTATATGAACAGCATCAGGCAGTCTCATGCCAAGTCGCTTTCAAACATTAAATGTCTGATTTACCAGGCATAATACCAAGTAAGCTTTCAAAATATCATAGTTTATTTTTTGAAAGCAACTTGGTATAAGATGCCGCTCATAAATACACCTGCCTTTTTCTGTGTACTCTGTGAGAGATAATTCATTGTCAACAGACGCTGCTCTGTCTCTAACCAACTATAATAATAAGGAATAATTCACAATAAAATAATGGATACATAATTGTCAATATTATTTTATTCCAATTCTAAATCAAGGCGCTATCATCGTTGGCTTCGTCATCGGCTCCTCCGACGTACTATTATTGTACGCCTACGCCTGCCCTCGCTTGACGGGGGTCGCCTCTTCCTTGCCGCCTTGATTGCCCCACAAAATACTGTGGGGTAAGTCGTTACATCTTTGATTTAGAATTGGAATTATAACCTGAATCCGCCAACTGATTTTTCATCTCCCTGTCGCAATTGCTATTTATGATTTTCGGAATCAGCATATCTTCAGGCCTGTGATTTATTGTATGCAATTTAACTGTCATGCAGCTTACAATACACTGTTTTTATTAAAATATAATTTTTTATTGACAATAATTGTATACAATAGTAAGTTAAAATGTTTGTAATGTTATATTCAGAGTATTGAATTTTTTATAATAACGCAGCAACAAGCAGAATGTCCTGATAAAAATGACATATGCATGACTACAGTAAAATTAAAGGAGAGATATATGGCATATGAGACATTATTAATAGAGAAAGAAGAGGGGTTCGCCATAGTAAAGTTGAACAGACCGCCTGTTAACTCTTTGAATGCTCAGGCATATTCTGACATTTATAATGCTTTTTGCGAACTTGAGAATGATGACTCAGTAGGAGTTATTATTTTAACCGGTTCAGGCGAAAAAGCCTTTGCAGCCGGGCTTGATGTGAAAGATGTGGCAGGAAAATCCATTCCGGATTATTTAGCTTTTGCACGTGGAGTCAAAACGTGCCTTGATAAAGTGGAAGGCATTCAGAAGCCCACCATTGCAGCGCTCTTCGGCTTTGTTTTCGGAGGCGGATGCGAACTTGCCCTTGTCTGCGACCTCAGGATTGCTGCAAGCGATGCAAATATAGGATGTCCTGAGATAAACCTTGGAATTATACCTGGTTCAGGGGGCACACAGAGACTCCCGAGGTTGGTTGGTATTGCAAAAGCAAAGGAGCTTCTTTTTATGGGCGATACGGTAAGCGGCGATGAAGCATATCGCATAGGTCTTGTAAATAAGGCTGTACCAAAAGAAGCAGTACTTGATGAGGCAAAGGCCTGGGCCAAAAAGCTTGCTGCAAAACCAAAAGTAGCTCTCAGCCTTCTTAAGAGCGCTGTAGACAACGGGATGAATATGGATCTCCAGTCGGCCATAACATATGAGAATAATTGCTTTGTTATTACCTATGTTTCAGAAGATGGAAGAGAAGGTTTTGCGGCATTTAACGAAAAAAGGAAACCTGTTTTTAAAGGTAAATAAAAAGGGATTCATTTATAAAGTGTTACAAGCAGCACCTTAGAAAATATGTATAATTCCCTTGCAGCGTTAAAGATTCACCCTACGGCAAGCCGTGGGGAATTAACAAAGAATCTTAACAGATTTTCTTTATGAAACAAGCTTCGAGGCATAAACCCACGAGGCAATCAATAACCAGGAGGTAGTTCCATGAACACTTTTTCAAAAGTTTATATCCCTTATAACGGTTATTATTCAACACCGTTCTGCCGCTGGCAGGGAAGTCTGCAGAATGAGAATTCCATTGAATTAGGAGCAAAGACAGCAAGAAGATGGTTTCTGGAAAAGAAGAAGATAGATCCGGGCATCGTTGATTACCTGTATTTCGGCATCTCCATTCACCAGCACCATCTCTTCTACAGCCACAACTGGGCAGGCGGCATGTTGACGGAAAACAAAAAGAACATACCCGGCCTCATGGTCAACCAGGCATGCACCACATCCACCACTATCATGAACCTTGCAGCGCTGGCTATCGAACAGGGTTCTATGAACGTAGCCTTCGGTCTTATGGTTGACCGTACCTCCAATGGTGCTCACACTATTTGGCCGAATCCCAATGGTCCCGGTGGAGAAGTAATTGCTGAGAACTGGCTCATGGATAACTTCAACAGCGACCCCAATGTCATGCCGCCTACAAAGATGGTAGGAACTGCAGAGAACGTAGCAAAGATCGAAGGGTTTACCAAAGAGGAATCCGATGCAGTAGTCTTAAGACGTTATGAACAGTATCAGATGGCTTTAGCCAATGACAGGGAATTCCAGAAAAAGTATATGTTCCCTGCAGAGGTAAAAGCCGGCAAGAAGGGAACCAAACTGGTTGAATTGGATGAAGGCGTTACCCCCACAACTGCTGAAGGTCTTGCCAAACTGAGACCTGCCGAGCCGGGCGGTATCCATAGCTTCGGCGCACAGACATTCCCTGCAGACGGCAACTGCGGATTTATTATTACCACCCGTGATAAAGCAAAAGAGTTGAGCGCTGATCCTAAGATAGAAATACAGGTTGTTTCCTACGGTTACTCCCGCGTCAACCCTGGCTTTATGGCCTCAGCTCCGGTACCGGCCGCCCAGATGGCTCTTGCCAATGCAGGTCTCAAGATCACGGATATGAAGGTCATAAAAAGCCACAACCCCTTTACCACCAATGATCTTAATTTCGCAAAAAAGATGGGCATAGACGTCATGTCTATGAACAATTACGGATGCTCACTTATCTATGGTCATCCCCAGGCTCCTACAGGCGGCAGGATAATTGCAGAGATGCTCGAAGAAGCTGCCATGCTCGGCGGAGGTTACTGCCTCTGGACAGGTTGCGCAGCAGGCGATACCGGCGCTTCCATAATCTTTAAGGTAGGCTAACATCATAAAATACAAGAGCATAAGCCGGGAACTGCTTTCCGGCTTATGCTCTTCCTTATCCCGGCCGTTCCCTGTAAAATGAAACGGCCTTTTTATAACGTCCCTTGACATTAAGAAAAGGGATTCTTTATAATGTGTTATACCAAGTTGCTTTCAAACACTAAATTAGTAAATATTGAAAGCTTACTTGGTTTTATGCCGGGTCAATTAATTTTTTTATTGTTTGATAGCTAATCGGTGTAAAATTTTTATATCCATTTGGAGGGCTTATGTGGGACAGCTTAAGCATTAAAGAGGTTGTGGAATGTGCAAAGGATCCATACCCATCAATACGAAAATGGATAAAGGATAATGGGAAGAAAGCAATTGGCAGCACTTTTGCCGATGTGCCTGAAGAAGTGATATATGCATTCGGCTTTTTGCCTGTTACAATCATGGGTACAAACAAACCGTTAAAAAAAGCGCCGAGCCACCTGCCTGATAATGCGTGTTCACTTGCAAGAAGCAACCTTGAACTTATCATGAGTTATGAGAGAGACATTTTTGATGGTTTTGTTTTACCTCAGGTCTGTGATACTACCCAGCACCTGTCAGATATCTGGAGGATAAACTTCCCCGACAAATATGTGGAAAGTTATCTTGCGCCACGTCAGGCTGATAGACCAAGCGCGCGTTACTGGGTAAAGGAAGAGATCGAAAGAATCATTTCATCCCTTTCCAACTGGTCCGGCAAAAAGATTACTGATGAAGATTTATGGGGAGCAATTAAGATACATAATGAAAACAAGATACTTTTGAAAGAAATATACGATATTAAAAAGAATAATCCGGAAGCTCTAACCAATAAAGAATTCTTCGCCTTAATGAAACTATCACAACAGGTTGACAAGACAGAGCTGAATCAAAGTTTAAAGAAAATCAAGGAAAGCTTGAAGCCAGGTAAAAACAATGGATATACGGATGTGATACTTGTAGGTATAACCTGTGATCCTCCTGAAATATATGACCTCTTCGATGAGATTAAACTCAATATCGTCGGAGATACGCTTCTCGTCGGAACACGTTATATCCAGGGCATTGTCTCTGCTGACGGGAATCCTATTGATGCACTCACAGAAAGGCACTTTAAGAGAGGGTTCTTTTCGCCCATACACGATAATGTCTACAAGAATTTTGAAGAAGTAAAAGCGCTCTATAAAGAGACAAAGGCAAAAGCAATCATATATGTCCATATTGAGTTCTGTGAATCTCAGGAATATGACCTGCCTGACCTCAAGAAAATGATAAAGAATGAAGGCATATTGATGCACACGTTAGACACGGAATACCAGACGTTGTCTCTTTCCCATGTAAGGACAAGACTTCAGGCATTCTTTGAGTCCTTAAAAGGAGGATCCTTATGAGCCCGACATCTAAAGAAATGTCAAAGAAGATTACCGACGAATATATGTACGAGGCATTTCATGCCCATGAACAAGGTAAACTCATAGGCTACTCGACAGCGATATCGCCGGTTGAGCTTTTTGTTGCACACGATATCATCCCTATATACCCGGAAAATCACGCTGTAGCAAACCTCACGGCAAAAAAAGGTGCTGAGCTTTGTTCGGTAGTTGAAAGTATGGGTTATACAAACCATCTGTGCGCATATGCAAGAAGCGATCTGGCTTATAGAAAAACAGGGATAACGGTTACCAAGGGCATCCCTGAACCGGACCTCTTCCTTGCATGTAACGCCCAGTGCTTTACGCTTACAAAATGGTTCCAGGTACTTGCAAGAAAAGGCAACCTGCCCGTATTCGTCTTTGATACCCCCGAACATATTATGGATACCAATGCTCGGAAAGAGATTGTAAAATACTGTGTTCTTCAGCTTAAGGAGTTGATCAGTTTTCTTGAGGAAGTAACTAAAAGGAAATTTGATTATGACAGACTGAAAGAGGTGATGAAGTATTCTGCTCAGTCAAGCATACTCTATAAAAAGTTCCTTGATATGGCTCAATACAAGCCGTCGCCCATCAGTATTTTTGATGCTCTCATCGGCATGGCTATTGCCGTTTACCGGAGAGGCACTCAGGAATGCGTTGATTACTATCAGACCCTTTGCGATGAGATTCAGGCAAAAGTCGATCAGGGGATTGGTGTGCTTCCAAAGGAAAAAGAAAAATACCGCCTCTACTGGGAAAACCTACCGGTATGGTTCAAATTCAGCGACCATGCAAAACTCCTTGGCTCATACGGCGGCGTTATTCTGACATCTCTCTATGTTCATGCATGGAGCTTCGAGTTCGATCTTGACAAAGACCCTCTCGTTACCCTTGCAGAGAATTACGTGTCACGGTTCTCAAATTCCACCATTGAGGACAGGGCAGATATGGCGACAGAACTCTTTAAGAAATATTCGATGAACGGAATGATTATGTTTATGAACAGAAGCTGCAAGGCGGTCTCCTTTGCAGTGCCCACTCTGAAAGAGATTCTTACCAAAAGAACCGGCATTCCTGCACTTGTATTCGAAAGCGATATGGGCGACCAGAGGTTCTACTCAGAAACTCAGATCAGGACAAGGATTGAAGCATATTTCGAAACATTGGATAGACTGCAAGCCTGAAAAGACTTAGAAAATAAAAAAACCCTGCCGTAAAAAGCAGGGTAAAACGAAAAAAAGGGGCGCGACTCTGGAATGTCCTAAATATACAATTCCAGATATACTTCATCGCCGTCCTCTATGTGAAGTGCATCTTTCAGATGCACTGAAGCAACAATTTCGATGAGCCTTTCATCATAATCTTTAACAAGAGGGATAATGACTCCGCATTCATACTTGTCATTTACCAAGCCCTTTATCAGGACAGCATCGCAAAAGCCTTCTGTCTGATGTACAAGTCTTTCCGTGGCCTTCTCTTTCAGCATTGCCTGTACCTGGACATCGTCAACAGCTATATTCAATGTGCCGTAAAAAGGCTGAAATTTTAGTTTTTCCTTTAATTGTCTGTCTACCCAATCGATAGAAAGGAATCCTTTAGATTCACCTATGCCTTTAATTACTTTACCTTTTATTTTCATTTATATCACAGGACTTTAATTGCCCCATGCCTCCTCCTGGCTCCCCCATCTCCTGAAAAGTTTTGCGTCGATAGAAAACATATCAAGCGCCTTCCCCACAGTCTGGTTTATTATATCATCAATAGTTTTTGGCATATGATAAAAAGCGGGAACAGGGGGCATAATAATACCACCCAGTCGAGTCACCTTCATCATCAGCTCAAGATGCCCCTCATGCAATGGCGTTTCTCTTACAAGAAGCAAAAGTTTTCTCCGTTCTTTAAGTGTTACATCTGCCGCTCTGATGAGGAGATTGTAGTTAAAAGAATTTGCAATTGCAGATAACGTCTTTATTGTACAGGGGGCAACGATCATACCTTCCACTTTAAAGGAACCGCTGGCAATCGCTGCTCCGATATCATTAACATCATATATTACATCGGCTAATAATTCCAAGGATTGTACACTGTATTCCGTCTCAATTTCCAGATTCTTTACTGCAGATTCTGTGATCACAAGGTGTGTTTCCACTCCTGCCTCACGGAGGGCTTTTAACATTTTTATCCCATATACAACACCGGTTGCTCCTGATATCCCGACAATAATCTTACCCATTTATTACCCCGCAGTGAGATTTATGATCTTCTTTACCTTTTCACTATCCCCCTTAACTACATGTGCCCGTTCTTTTATCAATTTCCCCTGAACCGTGGCATTGATGCCTATTTTTCCAACACCGTTGCCGCCCTCAGACTGAGGATCAATGGGTTGCCCCTGAAGACCGTCAACAATGATAAAATCCTCGCTTGGGGAACATCTCGTAATTACTGCCCATTCAACATCTCTTAAATCTTCCGGATTTACATCATCATCTACAATTACTGCCTTTTTAACCATCGGAAAGGAAAGCAAAAACATGATCAAGCTGCGTATCTTATATCTTTCTACATTTCCCACATTCACTACAACGGATGATCCGAATGTCTTCTGGACAAAGGTGATTCTCGATATAAAAGGGAAAAGTCTTTTAGCGTTTTCTTCAATATGTGCACTGCTCACAAAGACAAGATATAAGTCGGCTTCAGGACTGGTTGGCAGCAGCGCATGGTATATAGGCAAATCTTTGTATGTCATCCTCTGTACTTCTACAGTAGGTGTTTCTTTCAAGGTCAGGTAATAACCGCTTATTTCACCTAAGGGGCCATCCTGCATACATTTATCCGGGTTTACAAAACCTTCCAGATAAATCTCACTCTGTGCCGGTACATCAATCGATGAATCGAAAGATGGGATTACTTCGATGCCTCTGCCCTTAAGTCCTCCGGCAATCTGCAGTTTATCGGCTCCCCAGGGCGCCTTCAATGCCATGGCAATGAAGAAAAGAGGGTCAACACCAATCGATATTGTAACAGGCATTTTTAAATGCCGTTCCTTATATTTTCGGTAGATATCTCCAAGAGGCGGGTTAAGCAGGGTAGCTCCAAGCAGGTTTTTCCCGCGGTACTCCATGCGATGCACTCCGCGTCCGATAAAACCTGAGTCAGGATCAATAGAGGATATAATGCTCGTTGTGATAAAGGGGGCAGAATCACCCTGATAATGTTTCAGGATGGGCAGCAAATCAAGAAGATCCTTATTCCGGACATCTATAGTATTCAGCTTCCCCGGTTTTACAGGCACTTTCTCACAGCTTTTCTTTACCCCTTCAAGAAAGGCCTCGCCTGGATTTGAGACACCGTCAAAGAAGATTTTAAATATATCCAAAGAAGGAACACAGTTTGCAACAAGTCTGCAACTGTATCCCTCTACATGTTCAAAGAGCAACACCTTTTTACTGTCAGAAAGCTTCTCTATGAGTTCAGGTATGTCATCTTT
>Ga0351906_1072_pt1 | contig 29353 bp, 20 predicted proteins | sample BONcelHT113001E5_FD_206866 | JGI IMG/M metagenome (GOLD analysis project Ga0351906, IMG submission 206866) | Enriched cells from coal bed in the Powder River Basin, Montana, United States - BONCAT cells T11 rep1 HSBNCT.T11.300.1.E5 ... | reverse complement strand
CTGCTGTAGTAATGAATATTAAATACCAAAAAATCACCTATATTTTGGCTCTTTGTGTAATTATCATAGGAACCGGGTTGTTTCTATTCTCCTTTCTTCCCCATTTCATCGATTCCCCAACTGCTAAACCCATAGATAATCTGACTATCGCGTCTGGGTCACCTGAATATTCGCTTCTCACACTGATTGCAGCAGAAAATGGGTACTTCCGTGATCATAACCTAAATGTCACACTTATTTTTCATTCAACGGGCGTTAAAGCAGTAGAAACGCTCCTTATGGATAATGCTGATCTTGCATATGCAGCAGAATATGTCGGGGTGAATCTTCTCTTCTCGAATCCAAACCTGAAAATCATTGGGACAACTGCGAAAAGTGATGTAATCTCCCTGGTTATCCGCAGTGACCGTGGTATTGTGACCCCCAATGACCTAAATGGCAAGATTATTGCAGTTCCCAAAGGAACGCAGGCAGAATTTTTCCTGGGCAGGTATCTCACATTAAATGGATTAAATCAGTCAGATATAACTATCAGATATATCCCCCCATCCGACCTGGTTGAAAATATTTCATCAGGAAATGTAGATGCAGCCATTATCTGGGAACCTTATGTATATTCTATTCAGAAAAAACTTGGTCATCAGCAGATAACCTGGTCGGCACAGAGCGGTCAGCAGTTCTACTGGGTTACCTATACCCTGCCAGATATAATTATACAGAAATCAGATATACTCACCCGATATTTTCAGGCTCTATCTGATGCAGAACATTATATTATTACCAGCAACGAAGAAGCATTACGAGAAATAAAAGAAAATCTAAATTTGTCTGATGATTATCTCGATACCATTTGGAAGAAGAATCAATTCACCTCTACCCTTGATCAGAGTTTAATCATTGCAATGGAAGATGAAGCCAGGTGGATGATGAAGAATAACCTGACACAAACCCAAACAATGCCTGTATATCTGAATACTATTGATTGCGGGATCTTACAGTCGGTAAAACCTGCTTCTGTTAATATTATTACAGAGGATGGGAATGCCTAAAAAAAAGGTTTGGATTTTCGGGATAGTTATACTCAGTATCGTCCTTTTAGGGTATTGTGGATGGGCCTTATTATTTTCCTGTGATGAATATACCGGGACACCACAACATATTGTTATTGGAACTTCACCGGTAGAACTATCTGGTCTGATATATATTGCCGATGAACTAGGGTTTTTTACTGATAACGGTCTTATTCCTACCATTATTGATTATGAATCAGGAAAAGCAGCAACTATTGATCTTATCAAAGGAGACCTTGATATAGCATCTGCATCCGATATTGTTTTTTCAAAATTAGGACTCACCAATGAAAAGATCCTTGCTATTGCCTGTATTGGGGAGTCAGAAGATCACTATGTCATAGCCCGGAAAGATTTTGGGATTTCCCAGATCTCTGATCTTGCCGGTAGAAAAATCGGGGTTTCAAATGGCACGAGTGCTGAGTTTTATTTAAGCAGATTTTTAGAGATACAGGGCACTGATCCACTAAATATGATTATTATCAGGTATCCTTCTCCATCACTTATTGACTTTCTCCTTTCCGGTGAGGTTGATGCCATCGCTTCCTGGGATCCATATGTTTACCATGGGGAGAATAAACTGGGAGCACAGGCAGTGGTATGGCCTATTCAATGCGGTCAGATGATGCACTGGGTGGCATTGTGCAAAAAAGACTATATCACCAATCATCCAGAAATAATTGTCAGGTACTTACGAGCCCTGAATGAGGCTGAAAATTATGTGTTAAATAACCCCGATGATGCAAAAAGAATTATTCAACACAGGATTCATGCTGATGATACCTATATGAACAGAGTCTGGCCAAGATGCCATCTGATTTTAGGGTTAGGCCAGTCGGTAATTATCGCCATGGAGGATGAAGCCAGGTGGATGATGAAGAATAACCCAGATGGATTTACTGAAATGCCAAATTATCTGGATTATCTGTATCTTGATGGATTGGAGGAGATCCGGCCGGATTTAGTTGATATTATCAGGTGATACTAAAGATGAGACTCCATAACCAGTTAATTATTCTGTTCGGAATATTCAGCTTCGTGTTCCTGATTATTGGTATCTCAGTATATTTCACCAGCCTTGAAGTTAGTCGAATAAACCAGCAGGAACAGATTGCCAACTCTATCGTGAAAGGAGCGTATCAGCTCAGTTATTTATCTAATGATTATTTATTTCATATTGATGAGAAAAGACAGAATATTCAGTGGGAATCAAAATTCAAAGGACTATCTGAGGATGTAGCCAGTCTTGATCTAAAGCAACCTCAGGAAAAGGCGACGGCACAGAGAATAAAAGATAATCTGAACCGACTCAAAGATGTCTATATGCAGTCAGTGACTACGATTGAAGACGTGAAAAAAACCGGAAAATCAGTTAATCCAGAACTGATTCAGGTCGCCTGGAGTAGATTTGTCGTTCAGAATCAGGGAATGATATTTGATGCAGCACAGCTTTCAACTCACCTCCATGAAGAATCAACCACCCTTGAAAAAATCAATACTATCCTTATTCTCATTCTGATGGGAGCATTTCTACTCATTCTCTTAATATTTTATTACTTTTTTCAAAGGCGAATTTTTTCTTCACTTAAAGAACTCTCAAATGGGACACGGATTATTGGATCAGGAGACCTGCATCATCAGATCGAGAAGACCGGAGAGGATGAGATTGGGGATTTATCCGATGATTTCAATATGATGACCCTCAGTCTGCAGCGTGTTATGACCTCTATGGAGGAACTGGAACATGAAATCGATGAGCGGGTTTGTGTAGAACAATTATTAAGGGAGAGTGAGGAGCGATTTCGGGGTCTATTTGAACATATGAGCAGCGGTGTTGTAGTTTATGAAGTTGTTGATGAGGGAGAGGACTTTATTATCAAAGAGTTTAACACCGGAGCAGAAAAGATCGAACAGATATCCCGTAATCAGGTAATTGGGAAGAGAGTAACTGAAGCTTTTCCAAAAGTTAAAGAGTTTGGCATCTTTGAACTATTTCAGCAGGTATATAGAACTGGTGAACCTGAGTTCTTCCCTGAAGCGTTCTACCCTGATGACCGCACTCATGGAAGCTGGAGAGCTAACTGGATCTACAGGATGCCATCGGGGGAGATTGTTGCTATCTATAATGATATAACAAAACGTAAACAAGATCAGGACGAATTACAAGTACTTTACTCAAATCTGGAAGAGCGAGTCAGAGAGCGAACATTTGAGCTGGAGAAGAGTAACCAGGCACTTGAAGACGAAATTGTCCAGAGAACTATTGCAGAAGAGAACAATCTGCAGACATTATCAATACTGAATGCAACCATCGAATCTACTGAGGAGGGGATATTGGTTCTGGATAATTCAGGAAATATTACAAAATTCAATAGTCAATTTGTCTTTCTCTGGAGGGTTCCTCCGGCAATTCTTCTTCCGGATAAGAGAAACTCATTAATAGAGTTTATTGCCAGCCAGGTTAAAAATACTGAAGATTTTTTTAACCAGATACAGGATGGGTTTTCCGGATCCACACCGGCCAGTTCATCTGTTATTGAACTTATAGATGGACGGATTTTTGAGTGGTATTCAAAACCTCAAAAAATTGGGGATAGCATTTTAGGAAATATTTTCAGTTTTCGTGATGTAACCGCAAGAAAGGAGATGGAGAAACAGATTGAGAAGTCTCTTCGAGAAAAAGAGATGCTGCTTAAAGAAATTCATCATCGGGTTAAGAATAATATGCAGATTGTCTCCAGCCTTCTTTTTATGCAGGGACGAAAGACAAAGGATACGCAGGTTATAGAAATTCTTCGAGAAAGTCAGAATCGGATTAAATCAATTGCTCTTGTCCATGAAAAAATATACCAGTCAAAAGATCTTGAACAGATTGATTATCATGATTACTTAAAAAAGATTACAAGCCATTTATTTGAATCATATCAGGTAGATTCTAAGAAAGTTACCCTTGATCTGACTGCAGTGACGGTGTATCTTTCCATTGAAAAGGCAGTGCCATGCAGCCTGATTATCAATGAGCTGATATCAAATTCAATTAAGTATGCATTTCCTGATAATCGCACAGGGATTATTACCATTGCATTCAATTTCCATGAAGGGATGCATATTCTAAAATATCAGGACAATGGCATTGGAATGCCAGAAGGGTTTAATTTTAAGGATACCGGAACATTAGGGCTCGAACTCGTCATTGGGCTGGTGCACCAGCTAAGAGGAACTATGGAACTTAATCAAACAGATGGAATAGCGTATACTATCAGGTTTCCCTGATGAATGAGTAATGGAGATGGTCAAAAATTCTTTGTAATAGGTATTGATGAATACACTCCTTCCCATGTAAAGAGATACAATGACAATTAATATTAGGATGAATGCCCTACTACTGCTATAAGATGATAGGCATGATGCATAGTTCTTTGCAGATATTTTCTATGTATGCCGTTAGATCAAGGGAAAGAGGAAACAAATAGAAATTCGTGTAATTGTAATTAAAATTGAAATAACTTGTAATTATTCCAGTATAGTAGTGAGAGGCAGGAAAGTTCAATAATGGAAAGAGTAAAAGTTCTGGTTGTTGAAGATGAGTTTGTTACCGGATGTGAGATTCAGGCACGACTTGAAGATATCGGGTATAAGGTTGTGGCAGTAGTAAATACCGGAGAAGATGCCATAACAAAAGTACTAGAGTTCAATCCTCAAGTTGTGATCATGGATATTACGCTTATTGGGGATATGACCGGAATAGAGGCAGCGGAGCAGATAAAAAAACAGTTTGGAATACCGGTCATCTATCTTACTGCTCATTCAGATGATGCGACAATTGAAAAAGCAGTTGTCACTGAACCATTTGGCTATCTCATTAAACCACTTGAAGAGCGTGCACTACAGACTGCAATACAGATGGCTCTTTATAAGCACAGTCTGGATCAGGCTCTGAAAGAGAGTGAGAAGAGATACCGGGCAATTGCAGAACTCACCCCAGATTCAATATATATTATTAATTCAGACTATTCTCTTGCATATATGAATACGTCTGCAATCCGGTTTTTTCATTGCTCGACAGAAGATGTGGATAAAACCTCTCTCTCTACATTGTTGCCTGCAGATATGGCAAAGCAGATATTGTCAATCGTGGATGTGGTCTTTTCTATAAGAACATCAGTCCGTGAGACGGTGACCGGTAAGATATCAGATATCGATATATGGCTTGATACAACTTTGGTTCCAGTTCTATCTGATGAGGGGGAGGTTACCCAGGTGATCGGTCTCTCACGAGACATTACGGCAATGATCCTTCTTGAAAAAGAGGTAGAGAAAAAAGGAATCAAACAGATTGAGCATAATATGGAGCAATTTCAGATATTAAATGATCAGATAAGAAATCCTCTTGCCATTATTATGAGTGCAGCTTCGCTAACTAATAGTCAGGAGAATGAGATTATCATAGAGCAGGCTAAAAAGATAGATAAACTTATCACAAAACTTGATCAAGGCTGGGTGACATCTGCATCGGTACGGGCATTTCTTCTCAAACATTATGGTCACGGAAAAGAAATATAGGTTATGATCGAGGTGAAGGCCGGTATCACAAAAACCTAAATATTATCGAGAAGTGAGAGATATCTATCCATAGAGCTTCACCATGGTTAGATGGCTGATCCAAATATCCAAATTGCAGAGATATGAAAGCGTTTGCTCCATGAGGAGAGAAAATCAGCAGGAAGCAGTGGAATGCTCATGCTATGGGGTCTCCATGTCCTTTCTTATCGATGATACCTGGCACAACTGATCGGGAGTTATCTGTGGCAACATGCTCTGTTATTTCTTATTGTATGAAGATGTTTGATAATGAGTGTTTGTATAATATATTAGATAAGTAAAGATCGAATACTCTGCGGATTTACAGCAGACGATATCGGAATCGTAGTATTGGTATATACTAATCCGGGTGTCTTTGCCAGGATATCTGTCCGGTACACTCGTGGACCATACTGATAACCGGTAGAATTGTACCACGAATCCGGATATCCGGCAAGAGTGTCAGTATTTGTATCCGGATCCCATATCATTCCGTTAGAAAAACGGACAATAAGCTGGTCTGACAGATTCCACCATTCATCGATGACCATCTCTGCATTTCTCTTTGAATATTCAGTTAAAACTCCCTGTGCAGCCTCACCCCCATATTGATGTGTATAATCAGGCATTTTTTCTATTATCCGAGTCACATCTTCAAACTCCCGGCCTTCAATCCGGTGTTGTGTCTTTTGAATGAGTGGAATCATCGAGTTATATCTGAGCCGTGCCCAGTTTGTAACAGTTGAAAACGGCCAGTACCCCCATTCCCGGGAATAGTGAGATCTGGTTCCGTTAAAGAACTGAGAAGAAATATTGCTGACTTTGGCAAAGACCGGCATATAACAGGTTTCATATGGCTGAGCAAACCCAAACCAGAGAATGCCCTCAATCTCATCGGGCATATCATCCCGTGGTTCACAGATATAACTGTATCCACAGGATAATGATGAAACCGGATATGCCCATGCTCCGGCAACAATACGCTCATCAGCCCCTCCATCTAATTCATCCATCTCGCCTAATTCCCGATATGGATCACCAAACGGACCTGCAGCAGGACCTTTTGTCAGATCCCATTCTGTTCCTTCATAATGGTCTCGAAACAGCGAAAAGATTTCAGTTTTATTGAGCTGTTCATCAGGAATTATCGAGAATGGGTATACGCTGGGTTTCCAGTCAGACACTATGGCGGGATATTTTTGTTTAGGAGCAATACGGTTGTAAATACTCCAGATTCTTGACAGAGTGTGATAAGGATGGGTAAATTCACCAGCAGAATAAGCCTCTGCAAAATTGAACGACCCTTGTGCCGGGTCCCACCACCCCTCCTTCATTGCAACCTCTTGTGCATTATCAGAGATTTTTTGATTCGGATTCGATGGGTCTGTCTCCCCGATACGAAAGAGGTTTCCACCGGCAAACACCTCACCATCCGGTACTTTTTGTACAGCAAAGACCCCTCCTTCACCATCCAGAATTCCGACCATCTCCATAACCCAGGCCTCGGTTGCATTAGCAAAGACAAGAGTCTCCCCGTATCCGTAATATCCATAGGTCTGAATGAGTTTTCCGATTAGATCTACTGCTTCTACCGGGGTTTTGCATCGTTCAAGAGCAATATTTGAGAGTTCGGAACTATAGAGCCAACGTTTGTGTGGATCAAAAGAAGGAGTTACGCGTGCGTAATCTGTTGCTTCTGAGCACATGAGTCCATGCTCATTCATAATGCCGTAGGCAGAAGACAGATATCCATAGGTATGAGGAACCTGCGATATTGAAACCGGAGGACGCAAAGCCTCATAATCCCATCCCTCCCCCATATCACCACCTGACTTTGCATCATAAAATATTCGACGAACAGAATTTGGGGAATGGTTTGCCGCAGGTATGAAAATAAGGTTTGTTATCTCTTCGTCCGGATACGGTCCCACAAGTCCGGGTCCATAGCCGTCATTGGTATGACCGATATACATAGTTCCATCTGTGGTAGCACCAGGAGTAACCACAAAAATGGTGCATGCCGAAGTAATTGCAGTACAGAGTAATATGAGGAAAATTATGAGAACAACCAGGCACTTGCCCATATCAGGATATTATTTGGTTGTCTTCATGATAATCCTGATGCTCTCAATTTGAATGAGAGGTTTTTGAGGAACTACCATCTGATGTTACTATTTGGAGATAACCCAATTTTATATCGAAAATCCCTTGATTCACTATAATCTCATAAGTGATTAATTGCTCCGGAAACCACGGGTTTCCGAATCGATACAACAATAATTTACAACTCCCATCCAGATGTTATTTCTTTGCCTCTCAACTCTGCCCGGTGGAGGGGCATTGATATATGACAACCAGAGATCGAATCAAAGAATCAGTGTTAGAATAATCACCGTATCCAATAAGCATGAGAGAAGAGGGTCATCAGGATATACCAGATACATAGTTTCAATATGTTATTAACTGAATTATCACAAATAGTAATCGGGTTTTCAGGCGAGATCGCAGGAGCAGTATTTCTGTAAATTCGCGATCCTATGAAAAATCAGGCTTTAATTAGATGCAATTCACGGTCTGGAATTAATCTTACTTTTTTTTAAGTGACGGATAATCAGATCACTCCTGGTTCATGACTGAAATATCCCTTTTTATTCTGGCTATGATATTCTTATGAATTGGGAAAGAGGCATAGTTTTAACATGTCATATCAATATAGTTACAAAAGTTATAGGTAAGGCATTAAGGGCATTGGGGTCGGATTTTTTAGGATTCGCCTCCGGTGAAAACAGTGCCAGTCTGATAGCCTAAAAGAGAAAATCGTATGAATAAACATAAGGTGATTGGGAGTATTCTGGTAATCTTTCTGGTTGTCATTGGATTCTCTACCGGTACTACTCCAAATGAATCAGAATTCGATATTGTGAAGACTGATGCCGGTTTAATATCAGGATTTCAACAAAATGGACTCATGGTCTTTCTTGGTGTTCCATTCGCTGCTCCTCCGGTTGGAGATCTGCGGTGGAGACCACCAGAGCCTTCACTCCCCTGGGACGGTGTGAAGGACACTAAAGAATTCTCACCTGCCTGTCCCCAGCCAGCCTCAATAGATCCAAATCTTACCCTGAGCGAGGACTGCCTGTACCTCAATGTCTGGAGTCCGGCAAAGACTATAGGCGAGAAATTGCCGGTCATGGTCTTCTTCTATGGTGGGGCGTTTGGAAAGATAGCAGGTTCTATGTCTCTGTATAACGGATCCGCCCTGGCAGAGAAAGGAGTCATCGTGGTCACACCCAATTACCGGGTCGGAGCTCTTGGGTTCCTTGCCCATCCTGATCTCGATGCCGAATCTCCCCATAACAGTTCAGGAAATTACGGGCTTCTCGACCAGATAGCTGCCCTGGAATGGGTTCAGCAAAACATCGAGGCATTTGGTGGCGATCCGTCCCGGGTAACTATATTCGGGCAGTCAGCGGGAGGAGAAAGTATTCTGATACATCTTGCCAACCCGCAGACTAAGGGGCTTTACCAGCAGGCGATTGTCGAGAGTGGAACATTCTGGACAAATGGGGCGGAGATCGATGCTCTCAACTCAAAAGCCGACGCTGAACATCTCGGAGAAACATATGCAAATAGCCTCGGATTCTCAGGTCCGGATACGATACCGCAGATGCGAAATCTCAGTTACCAGATCCTTACCAATGCCACGCCCTGGCCATCTTCTCCATTCCAGATGGTAAATTCCCGGCATTTCGAGCCGACCATTGATGGATGGGTGGTTCCTGAAGCGCCGGAAGAAGTTTTTCGTCGCCATGGTGAGAATCCGGTTCCCCTTATCATCGGAAATAACGCGGATGACGGAACCACCCTTGCAGCCGATGCAAACATGACTGTTTCTGAGTATAGAACCTTTATCCAGAACCGGTTTTTGGAAGAGGCAGATCTGGTTCTTGAAAAATATCCAGCCAATTCTACGCAGGAGGTTCAGCTCCAGCTGGAACAGATTATGACAGATTTTGACTTTACCGATGCAGTAAAATTTGTAGCAGGATCGATGTCAGAGCTGAACCAGAATACATACCGGTACCTTTACTCGTATGTTCTTCCCGGGCAGCCTTATGGGGCATTTCATGGCAGCGAGACCATGTTACTGTTTAAGGTCCCAATCCCACAAAATCCGGTTACCAACTCAGTTGCAGAGAATCTGATTGATATCTGGACACGATTCGCAAAAACAGGAGATCCTAATGGGGGGATGAATGTCACCTGGCCTAAATATAATCCAACTGAAGACCTCTATCTTGATATCGGTGATATCCCGAGTGTGAAGGGCAGAAATTAAATCCTCCAGATAATATCCACAATTGCGAGATATAAATTCTCGATAAAGGGATACCCTGATTCATACAGGATTATCGTCTATTGGATGGTGTTAAACATAGGTTCAATTACTCACCATCCAAAATGATTACTATCACATTATGCGTGAACTACCATATCGATTTGAAGAAAAGAAAGCCCCTGATGAAACAACTCATTCGTATATCGTAAAGGACGTGCAAGTAGAAGGGCAGAAAACCAAGGTATACATCCCGATAGATCCTTCCATCACTATACGCAAATCTAATGCCAATAAAATAAAAGCCCAATATGCCCTCGAAATAGAGAGAAAACCGATAGAGAAGAGTGTTGAACTCTATACCGGAAAATATCTGGAGATGGTTGCAGCCATAGCAGCACTACTATGTAATCAATACTCTGATATCCTGCAGAGCAACTTGAAAAAATTGGTAATACCAGTCAAAGAGAAAAGTCAGAAACGGTTAAATGATTACTTTTCGGTGTGAATAATTTGCCAGCATAGTGGAAGATATATTCCCATGCAATTTTTTTTCGTGCTCTCTAAATACCCGGACGTTATCAGGTATTATCATAATTCAGATTGTCTCAATAAAAACAGGAATTTTAAAGAAATTGCCATCCGATTGCAGTTTTGAATTCAGATGCCAACAATAAGGTACTTCATTATTATACAAATTTAAACTTTCATCATCACAATTATATCTATCCTCTCCCTATTCACATAGACATTACCCAAAATTAATTTCTTATCATTGCTAATACGATTACAAACACGTTTTCAATATACTAAAAAATGCCAAAAAAAAGCCCGCAGTCATGCATCCCACTTGAACCAGCCCCCAATGAACCAGAACCAACGCTGGATACACTCATACCAATCGTCGGAATAGGGGCATCAGCCGGGGGCCTTGAAGCATTTGAACAATTTTTCCGAAAGGTCTCTGTTGATAGCGGTATTGCCTATGTTCTTGTTTCTCATCTTGATCCTGATCATGAGAGTATGCTTGCCGATATACTTGGGCGGGTCACTAAAATGCCTGTTATCGAAGCGCAGGACCTGATGACGGTTGATCCGGACCATGTGTATATTATTCCGCCAAACCGGGAGATGGCTATCTTTCATCGGAAGATTCAACTCATTATACCTGATTCAAAAAGTGGTCAGCAGATGAAGATTGATCACTTCTTCCGATCTCTTGCTCAGGAACAGGGAGACAAGGCAATCGGCATTATTTTCTCCGGAACCGGGACAGATGGAACACTCGGCCTTCGTGCAATTCAGGGCGGTGGTGGCGTTACCATCGTGCAGGATCCAGCAGAGGCAAAATATGATGGGATGCCAACCAGTGCGATAAATAGCGGGTATGCAACTTTTATCCTCCCAATCGACCAGATGCCGGATCATCTCATCTCCTGTGTGAGAAATCTCTTCGGATCGGAAAATTTTCACGCTCCTGCTTCAGCAGAATTTCCAGAGTTTGATAAAAAAGGAGCAACTTCGCGGATATTGAGAATCATCCGATCAAAAACCGGGCATGATTTTTCGCAATACAAGAAAAGCACTATTCACCGGAGAATCTCCCGGCGTATGTCTATTCATGGTATTGATGATATTGCCATTTATGTCAGATATCTTGAGGAACACCTGGATGAGGTAGATACCCTCTTTCGCGAACTTCTCATCAATGTAACCAGTTTCTTTCGTGACCCGGAAGCTTTTGACGCATTGAAACATGATATCATCCCTGAACTAATTAAAAAAAGGGGAGAATATGAAGCATTCAGGGTCTGGGTCCCTGGCTGCTCAACCGGGGAAGAAGCATACTCGCTTGCCATCATCATCAGAGAAGTTCTGGATGAACTTGGTCAGGACTGTAAAGTCCAGATTTATAGTACAGATATTGCAGAAGATGTTATTGCCGTTGCACGAAAGGGAATATATCCCCCAAATATCGCCGCTGATGTTTCAGCTGAGCGTTTAAAGAAGTTTTTTATCAGGAATGATGCCGGGTTTCAGGTAAAGAAAGAAATTCGGGAGATGGTCATCTATGCTACCCAGAATGTCATTAAAGATCCTCCATTTACAAGACTTGATCTCCTCAGTTGTAGAAACCTTCTCATCTATCTGGAATCTGAGCTCCAGGCCCGGCTTATTTCAGCTTTCCATTACGCGTTGAAACCAGGGGGAATTCTCTTTCTTTCTTCTTCAGAGAGCATCGGTTCGTGTCCGGATCTCTTCAGACCAAAAAATCGGAAATGGAAGATCTACGAAGCGTCAGGAATCAGAGGAAGAGGTCAGACAATGATGGAAACACCTCAGTTATGGGCAGATTCACATCCAAAGCCGCTTGTGCTCGATAACCCTTCCAGGCCGGATACTAACCTGGTTGAGATGACACGAAGGGCCTTACTCCAGACATATGCACCTCCGTCAGTTGTTACCGATGAAGAGGGAAATATCCTCTATGTGCACGGAGATACTGGAAAATTCCTTCGTCCGGCTCAGGGTCAGGCAACTCTCTCGGTCATTGAGATGGCCAGAGAAGGACTTAATCTTGATCTGAGAACTGCAATTTTCACCGCTAAAACTCAGAAAATTATGGTTACGTGTAAAAATCTGCAGGTCAGGACAAATGGGGGATTTGAAGGTGTAGATCTTGAAGTCAGGCCGATAGCAAATTTAGATTCTATTCCTGGAGGGCTGATAATAAGTTTTCTCCTTCTCAATTCTCCGGATCATCCCGATGATTTTCATCAAAAAAGAAAAGTCAGAGGCAGGATAAGCAAACCCGAACGAGTAATGGAGCTCGAGCAGGAACTTCAGTATACACGGGAAAATCTCCAGGCAACTGTAGAAGAGATGCAGGCTGCCAATGAAGAACTCAAATCAACCAACGAGGAACTGCAGTCAACCAATGAAGAGCTCCAGTCCACAAATGAAGAACTTGAAACTTCACGCGAAGAACTTCAGTCGGTGAATGAGGAGGTGATGACCGTCAATGCAGAGCTGCAGGCAAAGATTGAACAGCTCACTGTGATGCAGAATGATATGAAGAACCTCATGAGCAGCACCGGTATCGGCACCATATTCCTCGATATTGATCTTGCGATACGGCGATTCACTCCCGAGGCGACGAAGATCTATAAACTCGTTCCTTTTGATGTTGGCAGATCGCTTGCTGACATCAAATCCATGATAATTCAGGATACACTGCTCGAAGAAGCTCAATCGGTCCTTGATTCGCTCATACCTCAGGAGAAAGAGGTTCAGGGCTTTGATAACCGGCAGTATGTTGTCCGAATCATGCCATACCGGACACTTGATAATGTTATTGACGGGATTGTTCTCACGTTTATTGATATTACCAGTAGAAAAATTGCAGAAGAAGAAGCAATTCTTAACCGGGAATATGCTGAGAGTATTGTAGATACCGTGCGAGAACCCCTGCTTGTTCTTGATTCCAGTTTAACTGTGGTATCAGCAAACCGATCCTATTTTCGGATCTTTCAAACAATGCAAGAAGAGATAGTAGGGAGAAATCTTACCGAGATAGAAGGAAATCGATGGAATATTCCAGAGATTATTTCAATTCTGCAAAAAATTCTTCCAGAAAAAACCTCTTTTGAAGACCTTGAAGTGAATCTGATGCTCCCTGAAATCGGAAAAAAAACATTTATACTGAATGCACAGGTAATACCCGAAAAAAACAGGGAATCTTCTCTCATCCTCCTGGCAATGGAGGAGAAAAGTGACTGAATATTCTTGTGGATAGATGTAAGGATATCTGGAAGCATGGAATAATATAAGACAAATAACCGGAGAGGGGAATGGCGGGGAGATGCAGGAAAGAGAAGATATATAAGGAGGATATGCTTCGCACCTCTGCTGAGGACCTGGCATCACAAATGCCTGATACAAAGCAGAAATTTAATGGAAATTCGACGATAGAGGTCATTCATGAACTTCGGGTTCATCAGATAGAACTTGAGATACAGAACGAAGAGTTGAAGAAGGCCCATTTAGAACTTGAGTTATCCCGGGACCGGTATCAGGATCTCTATGATTTCGCCCCGGTTGGCTATTTTACCCTGACTGACAAAGGTCTCATCGAAGAGGTCAATCTCACCGGAGCAAGTCTTCTTGGCGTTGAAAGGCTGAAGTTGAAACGGGCGAGATTCAGACGGTTTGTAACATCAAAAGATTATGATGTCTGGGATAGATTCTTTCTCAATCTCATGAGAGATGATGGGAAAAAAAGTGCTGTTATCATTCTTAAAAGAAGTGATAAAACAGAAGTGCACGCCCGGATTGAAGGAATCCGGGTCAGGAGTGACGAAGAGGTGTATCAGGTCAGGATACTTGTGCAGGATATATCAGACCAGATAGAGGCTGAAGAAAAAATTCGTATTCTTGCAGAAATGGCAGATGTTGCTCCGGCATCTCTTATGGTTCATGATTTTGATGGAAATATTCTGTATGCAAACGAGGAATCATTCAGACTCCACGGTTTTAGTAGAGAGGAATTCCTTGCTAAAAATCTCCATGAAATAGATGCTTCAGAAAGTGAGCAGTATATCGCAGAACGGATGCAGAAGATTCGGGAATCTGGCGAAGCTGAATTTGAAGTACGGCATTACCTAAAAGATGGGGGAACATTTCCACTGCAGGTGTATGGGAAGATGGTTTCATGGGCTGGCAGGCAGGTGGTGCTCAGCGTTTCAACTGATCTTACTGAAAAGAAACGGATAGAACAATTACGGATAAATAGTGAAAAGCAGTATCGAAATCTGATAAGAGATATTCCGGACTATATTCTTGTTCACCGAAACGGTACAATTCTTTTTGTTAATCAGGCTGCCGCCTCTGCCCTAAAATATACCCCCGAAGAAATGATTGGCACATCAGTCCTCAGTTATGTGGCATCAGCGTCACAATCACTAGTATCTCACAATATTCAGAAACGAATGACTGGGGAAAATATACCACCATTTGAAATAACGATCCTCACCAAAGACGGGACTGAAAAGAATACAGAGGTTCAGGGAACTCTGATTCAATATGAGGGAGATACCGCTTCACTCATTGTGCTTAATGATATAACAGAACGAAAGCTGGCAGAAAAGTCACTTCAGGAGGCGGTCAAAAAACTTCATCTTCTAACCAGTCTCACCAGGCATGACATCAATAATCAGCTCACCGCGATACAACTTCTCCATGATATTGTACTTGAAACGAAGGATCCCGGCAAGATTCACGGATATATTTCACAGGCTCAGGAAGTTGGAAAACAGATCGAAAGAGTGATAGGATTCACCCGGGAATATGAGAACTTTGGGACGGTATCCAGTGGGTGGCACCAGGTATACTCGTTTATCGAATTGGCTAAGCATGAGCCTATATCCAGCACTATAAATTTCAGGAACCTGATCCCTGATAATCTGGAAATCTATGCAGATCAAATAATCAGAAAGGTTTTTACTACGCTGATCGATAATTCTATCCGGCATGGGGTGAACGTTCAAACCATCTCATTCTCCTGCCATAAAGATATGGACTCCCTTATCATCTCCTTTGAAGATGACGGTATTGGGATTCCATTCGATGAAAAAGAGCGTATCTTCGAAAATGGGTATGGAAAAAATACCGGTATAGGTCTCTATCTTGCCAGAGAGATTCTATCTATTACCGGTCTTTTCATACGGGAATGCGGAATAGAGGGGAAGGGGTCAAAATTTGAGATTGTTGTTCCGGCAGGAAAATTCAGGAGGGGTATATGAGAAATAATGAGCATTACCTGTTTAACCAGAGATATAAAATTTGCAGGAATATTCATGACACCTAATCGTATATCGGATAAGACCGACAATCAGGATAATTCTATCAAAAAAGAAGCTCTGGACCGGCTTTTAAATTCTGACCTTATTCCCTGTGAACTCGCCGGGAAAACAGTAGATGAGATTATTTATGAACTTCGGGTACATCAGTATGAACTTGAGATTCAGAACGAGGAATTAAAAAAAGCTAATCAGGAGATAGAGATTTCACGTGACCAGTATGCTGATCTCTATGATTTTGCACCAGTAGGGTATATTACTCTGACCTCAGAGATGATGATAGATGATGCGAATCTCACCGCTGCATCAATGCTTGGTGTTACCCGGCAGGAACTTTTGCATACCCGTTTTAGAAAGTTTGTCTCCCCCGGTGATCACGATGTATGGGATCGATCATTCATCCAGATCCTGCACAGCCAGAAAAAGTATACCGGTAAAATTCGTCTTATCACATCCGACGGGAGTTTCTTCTTCTCCCAGTTTGAAGGCATTCGTACAACACGTTCGGATGACTCAATTCAGATCAGGCTCGCGATTCTGGATATTTCAATACAACATAATGCAGTTCTGAATTCTGATCTCAATTCGCAGCGGGTTCTTTCACTTTTAGGCCTTTATCAACATACATACCTTGATGATACCGGATTTCTGGAGTATGTACTTGAGGAGAGTCTGAAAGTAACGTCAAGTACTATCGGGTTTATTGGTCATATCAGTGATGATGAACAGATGATGGTTGGACATGCCTGGTCCAAAGAAGTGATGGAATCGTGCTCGGTGCATACCGCTCCACTCAATTTTCCCCTCTCCACCGCAGGAGTATGGGCTGATTCAGTGCGGCTTAAAAAACCTGTCATTATTAATGATTATGAAGCAATGCGACCAGGTGGGAAATATCTTCCTCTGGGCCATATTCCCCTTTCCCGGGTGATATCAGTTCCAATAATGTCAGACGACCATGTAGTATCAGTTATTGCCGGAGCAAATAAGGAAAACCCCTATGATGAAGAAGATGAAAAAGCTCTGACCACGCTGGCACATACCGCCTGGGAACTATTCTCTCACAGAAAGGCGGAGGAGGCCCTGTTAGTTAATGAAAAACGGCTGCGAAAAGCACAATATATCGCAGAATTTGGCAATCTGTCCTATGATTTCCAGTCCGAAAAAGTAAATTTTTCTCCTGAAGTATTTCGGATATTGGGAATAGATACCGCGACATGGACCGGTAGTATGGATGATGTTATCTCATATATTCATCCTGACGATCAAACCCTCTTTCAGGAAGCATTTATGCTTATCCATAAAAAAGGGGGAAAAGGAGATATCGAGCTCCGGGTTAAGAAACCGGATGAAACAGTGAGATGGATTCATATTATCGCCGAGATGGCATTTGATAAGGCCGGTAATCAGATTGGGATTGAAGGAATTATCAAGGATATCTCTGAGAGGAAACAATCAGAAATTGATCGTATTGAAGCGTTAGCCCAGATAACCAATAACCTTGAAGTTTTGGCAACGTTAAATGATGAAATCAGAAATCCGCTTGCTATTATAACTGCTGCAGCAGATATTGAAAGAGGTAAGTATACTGAAACAATATTAAAGGCGGTTTACGATATCGATCGAATAATCGATCAACTAGATAGAGGTTGGATTGAATCAGAAAAAGTTCGGAATTTCCTTAAACTACATTATGGGTTTTAAGAGGATAATTTCTTGCAAATATTCTATTTTCACCGCTTGTCTTCCCAATGATGCTTTTAGCGGGCCTGAAGGTGTGTACCAGATTCCTGCTGTGAAAATTAGAGATTGATTTTTCAGAGTGCCCGGCTTTGTATTAATGGCCGGCCATGTCCCGAGTGTATACAATTGGGAACCGGACTGCCTATTGGAAAAATTTACGTACCAGTCAGATAGGTAATCATTGTCATAGCTTCAGTATTATTCTGGTCAAAGGTGAGAGCCTTCTGATATGAACTGATTGCTTCAGGGGTTTTCCCCAGATTTTTCAAGGTATTTCCCAGTTTCACCCAGGAGCCGGCATCTGTATGAGTGGTATTCACAAGCGTTGAATACACAGACAGGGCATCCGGGTAGCGTCCATATCGGTACAGTGCATCCCCTTTCGCCGTCAAAACAATCGTATCACCAGGATTAGTGAGTAACATCTGATCATAAATCCGCAGGGCATCATCAAATTGTCTCACCTTCACTAATGCATCTGCTTTATCAAGTAAGACCTCGGTGTTATGTGGATCTATCGTAATCACCGAGTCACAGGAGGTGACAACTCCCGGATATTTTCCGGCAATTTTTAAAACCTGAACCTTTTTCTTTTGAATTTCAAGGTCTTTGGGCTGGAGCAATATAGCCTGATCATAGGCACGTATCGCTGCATCATACTCCTGAATCGCTGCATACATGTCTCCTTTTAGTGTCCACATGGCGGCATTGTTACCCTGTATCAGAATTGCCTGATTGTAGGCATCAATGGCTTTATCAAATGCTCCAAGCCTGGCGTATACCGATCCTTTTTCCTTCCAGGCAAGGAAATTGCTTTTGTCTATTGTTATCGCAGCATCAAGAGATTCAAGTGCACGGTCATAGTTACCCATCGCACAATAGACGATTCCCAATTCAATCCAGGGGTCTATCCAGTCAGGCACAAGAGCAATTACCTGGTCAAATACCGCTCGTGCTGGTTCATTCTGCGTGAGGTTTTTGTATGCATAGCCTTTTTTCATCAAGGAATTCGGGTTTTTTTGAGATAGTGATAATTCCTTGTCACATACAAACACAGCCTGATTATATTCACTCGCTTTAAGAAGCGTTTCGCTGTATTTTGCCAATATTGCGGTATCGCCTGGGATGATGCCGGTTGCATGGCTGTATGCTGCAGCTGCTTCAGTATACTGGGCAAGGGCCATGTGGGCATCTGCGAGTCCTTCCCATGATTTTGCATCCTGTGGATTAATTCCAAGGGTTTTGCTCAATGTGGTAATTGCACCAGGATAATTACCGGTCTGTATTTGGGCCTGGCCCTTTGCTGCGAGTGCACCGGTATCATTCGGGCTGATAGTGAGGACCTGGTCAAAGACCTTTAGCGCAGATTCATAAGTACCAAGGCTGAAGAGGATTTGTCCTTTTTTATTCAGGATAAAGGGATTTGCTGCATCAGTCTCTAAGATTCGGTCATATATGGTTACGGCATTTTCATATCTACCAAGATTATGCAGGATATCGGCTTTTACCATAAGGAGAGTTACATTATTTGCGTCATAGGATAGTGCGGTATTAATGGCACGCAGAGCCCCGTTATACTGACCTTCTTTCATGAAGGTGTCAGCATCAGCACATGCATTATTCTCATATATAGATACCATTTTATTTGCATCTATACTCTGTTCCATTCCTGTTTCGGCCAGGCATCCGCAGAGAATACCTCCAAAAATTCCCCCGAGCATAAGGAAAATGAGCATGAAATAACGATATAGGGGCACGATAGTGTGTGTGTTACAATACGATTTCAGGATGGCCGTTATAGAATTGAAAGACTGAATATAGTTCATCGGTATCATAACTCCATGTTATGGTGCAGGAATTCCCATTGGAAAGGAAACGATCTGAATGTATTCACCGGTACGGGTTGACGTGAGTGATAGGTTGTATAATTATGAACGATACATGGTTGTATTTACATGTTTGGATAGTGAGCAGGTTAATTAGGCCCTTTTTTTTATTACCAGAAACCGGGTCGTTCTTTCGGTATCTTTACTAAAAACGATTAGGACAACCTTCATGTCAGATAAAAAAATACTGCCCGGGAGCGTTATCACCATTAAACCCTCTGATGATAGGGAAGTTGGGCCAAGGGCCCTCCATCACACTATTGAACGGCAAGTGTTGTATAGCGAAAGTTAAACAACCCATAATTTTCCGTGATGAGCCCCTCTTTGGCGTACTGTGTATCGGTGAGGGATTTTGTCTTAAGATACCTGGTACATTATCGAATGATAGAAAACACCTCTTAGTTTTAGGAAATACTGTTTTTAGGTAGGTATAAATTACATTATGGGTAACTATATATTATGTCAGATTCCTCTCCTACCCCATATCAGGAGCAACAAGAATCTATTCAAGGGATGTTCAGGATAATTATCAGCCGGTTGGATCTCATTGAACAACGTCTCGATGAAGCAATATATCCTCCAGAAGAACAATTTAGTGCCGGGTTTATCAAGCATGTGGAAAAACAGGAGTATGAAATGAAATCAGGGCACAGTCTTTCTTATAACGATGCAGATGAATTATTCTCTTCACTTAACGAATAATGAATTACTCGCTTAAAATCTCTCAATTCGCACGAAAACAAATCCAAAAAGTGTGCAAGAGAGATTCCCGCTTATGTGAAGAAGTTCATAAAAAAAATATCAGCCATTCTGATTAATCCTGATTCGGGAAAGCCTTTAAGAAAATCAATGAAAGGAAAGAGAAGAGTTCATGTGGGTTCGTACGTTCTGGTGTATGCGATAAACCAGGATGATAGAGTTGTTATATTGCTCACTTTTTGTCACCACGATTATGCCTATGAGTGAATTTTTTTCAGGGAATTGAGATTTTCTTATCCGTAGATAAAATAGGGTAATTTATGCACATAATCAATTTTAGAATCAAGAAATTAGCAAAACTAAAGGTATCTACATAGGAAATACATATGAATTAAGAATTATCGGAAGAGAGGTAGACTCGAATATATGTTATCAACCAGTTCTTTCTACAACTAATAATCAAAAAGATCATGGGGCCTGAAAAAGAGGATTTTTCGAGAAAGGGAAAAATGTCCCCGGATACTTGGAAATTATTTGCATCAGGAGAGAATCTACATGACTTATATTTTTTGAATTTCCAGCCCATAATCAGCATAAGAAAACTTTCTATAGTTGATAACTTGTGAGCTCCGGGTTAATTATTTAATAATTGCCGGTGTATTCAATTTTTATTTAACCCATTATACAAGTGATTTACGCTATCAATAACTGGGGATCTGGTAAGCATTCCTTATTACCACATCAACACCCTATTATTGCCCAACAAATAGATAGATTTTTCACACCTATTACTCAACGTAACAGAGGTATTTTTTAATGTACTCGGTCCTATATGTTGATGACGAACCACAATTATTGGAAATTGGGCAATTATATCTTCAAAAATATTTTAATTTACGGGTAACCACTGTTTCATCCGTTCAGGATGCATTTAAGCAGCTGCATATTTCTACGTTTGATGTCATAATCTCAGATTACCAGATGCCTGAAACCGATGGCATCACCTTTCTGAAAACACTTAGAAAAAACCAATTTTCCGAACCATTTATACTATTTACCGGTAAAGGGCGTGAAGAAGTAGTTATTGAAGCTCTGAACTCTGGTGCAGATTATTATCTTCAGAAAGGAGGTGAACCAATGTCACAATACACCGAAATGGTGAATATGATCCATAAGGCAGTCGAAAAAAAGCGTTTTGAAAGTGAAACCATTCGGGCACATCGCCTGTCTGATGAAATAATAAATCGTTTTCCGGATCCTGCCTTTGTGATTAATACTGACAGAATCGTAATCTCCTGGAATCATGCAATTGAAAAATTAACTCATATATCAGAAGCAGATATGCTGAATAATAATATATCCAAACTTTATTCTACTCTCTCCGGCTATCAGCGACCCTCATTATCTGATGCATTATTTGATAATTCTGCAGATATCCAAAAATGGTATACCGATATTGAACAGACAAGTGACACAATAACTGCGGAAACAGTATTCACTACACGTTCAGGAAAAGAATACACATTATGGATAAAGGCAAGTCTGCTGTATGATGAAAATGGAACCATCATCGGCGCCATTGAGACTATCAGAGATATTACCTACCGGAAACAAATTGAACTTGAACTACAGCAGAAATGCGAAGATCTGGCTTCTTCATATGAGGAAATTGCTGCCCAGAATGAAGAAATAAGGGCCAGTTTCAATGAAATTGAGAAGCAAAAGGATCTGCTTTTTAAAAGTGAACTACAATTTCGCAGTTTTATTGAGCATCTGCCAGATGGAATCATTATTCACGATCAGGGGATAATCCAATATGTAAACCCGATGGCATACCGGATTCTCGGATATGACAATCCAAAGGATCTCATCGGGATATCATCACTTGAAATAGTTCACCCTCAATGCAGGGATACCATAGTAACCCGGGTTACTGGTGCTGCAACGATGGATAATCCATTTGTTAAAGTAATTTTTGTAAAACAGGATGAAACAGAAATTCATGTTGAAATTGCAGGAATCCGCATACTCATTGATGGCAAAATTTCAGTAATGACAATATTTCGGGATATTACCCGGGAACAGGAGAGAAAAGCAGCGCTTTTGCAGGCACAGAAAAAACTCAAGGTGCTAACGTCAATCACCCGGCATGATGTCAATAATGAACTCATGGCAGTAATGTCAATTCTTGATGTGGTATCTGTCAGTGATATTCCGCAGACGGAAGCAAATCTGTTAAAGCGGGCAATTGTCCCGTGTGAGAATATTTTAGGTCAGTTGAAAACAACGTTTGAGTATCAGACAATCGGAGTAATGGAGCCAGACTGGTTTAATCTCCGGTCAATGATTTATCAGGGTGCCCATCATCAGCAGATAGAAATGTCAATGATATCCTGCTCTGGTTTAAATGTTGAAGTATATGCAGATCCTCTCATCATGAAAGTTCTTGAAAACCTCATGGACAATTCAGTTCGTCACGGTAAAAATTTAAGCAATATTACCTGCATATCTGAAAAATATGACCTGGATCTGATAGTTACTTATGCAGATGACGGGGGAGGTATCCCTGACAGTGATAAGGAGAAAATATTTCAGGAAGGGTATGGGAAGCATACCGGCCTTGGTCTGTTTTTAATAACCGAGATTCTTGCGATGACCGGTATTTCAATTCGGGAATGCGGAGTATATGGTGAAGGGGTGAAGTTTGAAATGCGGATTCCTTATGGAAAATGGAGAGAATATAAGGGGTCTGCCAGGTCAGCCTGACATATATCAGGTCAGTTCATTCCCATCATACGGACAATACCGAACTGCTCCAATACTTTCAAAACCGCAGACCGGACACCGCAAAACCTCCTTGCTTCGCCCCCGTAGTGAAATAAAAGGGATGAGCAGAAAGAGAAAAAAGAACGGAAGTCCTGCAAGAAAAAAGATGATGGTCAGCGCAACTGACCCGGCAACAAGAAGGAGGGGAAGGATTACCATGTTCGTGCCAGCACCTCCCGCACTGCATATGCCGGAAGAGCATCCGCATACGCTCCAATCGTATCTGCAAGGTCAGTTCCATTAACCCAGCCAGCTGCGATGAAAGAGCCGATACCTGCAACAATAACACAGCCGGCCTGATGCATGTGTACAGCCTTGCTGACTGCATCAGTTATAATGAGATTTTGTGTCTTTACTATCTCACGTGCAATATCACCAGCACCATCTTCTCCAATCTCCTCAAGATCCGCACAGACCACCCGTGCAAGCCGGCGAAGACAGGAGATCCGATCCACTCCTTTTTTATCAGCAGTCTCTGCCGTGAACAATACTTCAGGAATCAGACCAAGTGCCACATATGCATCACCGGTTGAAGCAAAGTATTCGGTGCTCACCGGTGTCTCTTTCCCGTTCACGTGAGCAGATCTGATAAGTGTGGCAGCATTTGTCCGAAGAAGACCACAGTACACTAAGTATCCCTGTTGCAGACGGGTAAGATCCGTCTGACCAAGCATCTGATTAAAGGCATTCAATGGAATAATATCCGTGGTTGTGCTTCCCATATCTACAAGAATGGCGCCCGGATATTTTTCACGAAACAAATCAGCCATGGCAAGCCAGTTTGCAGCTGCCAGCTCAGCCACTGCACCAGAGTGAAACTTCCCGTCAGTTCCGTAGAACAGGGCATCGGGAAACACATCACGTACCTGCGAGACAATAAATTCGATTCCTTCAGCTTTTGACGAGAAACAGTCAGCAAGCTCCCCGCTCATAACAACAGCAACCTCCCTTTCATGCCGGTAGGGTATCAGAAGATCCCGGATTGGGGCCTCCTGCCAGAGCGGACAATAATGGATGTGCACACCAGTATCATCAACAATCTTCAGGTTAGCCCCGCCGATATCTATCCCAATCACTGTATGGTCACCGCCCCATCTTTTCCAAATACTGCCGTTCCTTTGAGCGTCACATGATCCGGAGATTTACCATATGAGGCTTTGAGAATAATATCTGCAATCTCTTCCTGCATAATTGCTGCAATGCCGACAATACTATCAGTTGGCCGTGGGTTCACATCCACTACCACCATCCGGTCTGCACCTACTACCAGATCAATCCCGACATACCCCTGGCATCCAAGTACCGTTGATGCTTTTTGTGCAATGGCAATAATTTCATCTGCACGGGGATGACTGGCCGGTGTTTCTCCTCCGTCATAATGAAAGAGCCCGGTTTCATCAATGCGAATTTTCTGACGGTTGAGCGAGAGAACAAGAGGACCTTCGCCGGTATAGTAGAGACAGACTTCACCAACAACCCGACTTCCGACAAGACTGACAGAAAAGTGCTCTCCCTGGATGAACTCAAGGCCAAACTCATTCTCACCAGGTTCTTCGTCCCGATACCGCATATTGACCGCTCCACATCCGGATATCTCTTTAATTACCCGTTTTCCGGTGGATACTTCCTCAGGCACATCGATCCCGTTCATCTTCAGAGTGGCTGCAGTTCTCCGCTTATTTGCACAGACCGCAATTGCAAGTGAACTGCTTCCAATATTTCGTGAGAGATCCTCTACAATTTTCGTGTACCGTGCAAGCAGGTTGTCAGGTGCTATAACTAACGCTTCATCACAGCCCGGTGCAAGCCTGATGATCTCCTCCTTGAAATCTGCGCCATGGTCAGGCATTACCACTTCGTATCCGATCCTCTCAAAACTCTCCCGAAGCGTTCTGACCATTGCTTCTCCTTCTGGAGCCAGAGCAGGAAAATGATGCCGCGTATATTCAGCAAGAAGAACTTTCATTATAGAAATATTGCTTTTCATACCCAATAATTACCCGGTATGACCAGCGCTATCTGGTGTCATTTTTATATCCAGAATTTCCAGAATCAGATCCATAATCTAATCTATACTGACGATGATCAGACATCCTCTTCCCCTCTCATACCTATATGGTACGTAATGGTTCCTCGCATCCTGCTCACGAATGACGATGGGGTAAACTCTGAAGGTCTTTGGGCCGCATATGATGCCCTTGCTCCGATAGCCGATGTCTTGGTGTGTGCTCCGGCAACTCAGCAGAGTGCGGTAGGCAGATCAGTCTCCATATTTGAACCTCTCAGGGTCAATGAAATTATCCACAACGATGTCCAGGCATATTCTGTTGGCGGAAAACCAACTGATTCGGTCATTATCGGACTTTTCGCATTAAACCTGAAACCAGACCTTGTGGTATCAGGTATTAACATCGGGGAAAATGTATCAGCAGAAGCAGTCACCACATCAGGCACGGTCGGAGCTGCACTTGAGGCTGCAAACCAGGGAATTCCTGCAGTAGCATTCTCATTGCAGGTAGAAGATCAGGCAGAGAAGTTTGAAAATCCACGGATGCCCGGCCACCGGTTTGATGGCTCAAAGAAAGTAGTCAGGGATGTAATCTCACGAATATTTAAAGAAGGGTTCCCTGCAAAGACCCATGTCGTCAATGTAAATATTCCGTCCGAAATTAAAGGAGGATATGAAGTAACCCGGCTTGGTGACCGGCTGTTTGAGACCGGTGTTGAAAAAAGGCTTGACCCACGTGGAAAACCATATTACTGGATTAACGGGCCGCTTATCACCGATGCTCCTGAGGGAACCGATGTCCATGCAGTGCATAAAGGAAACATTTCAATAACTCCCATTACCCTTGATTGCACCGCATATCAGGCAACCGAAGGTATTCAGCGCCTCTTTACCGGTGGCCCGGAGTAATACCAACTAAAACCTGGCGCCACACACAGACAATATCCTTAACCCTTCCCACCCCCAATCTGACCGGTAATGATACCGGGAAATGGTAACGCGAAAGAGAACGCCGGGTGCACGGCAGTCGATTACATCAAAGACGGGATGGTTGTCGGCCTTGGCACCGGTTCAACCGTGGCATATACCATGGATCAACTCGCGGTCCTGATAAAAGAGGGATTACATATTACAGGCGTGCCTACGTCTGTTCAGACTGCAATGAAAGCCAGGGAACGGGGAATTCAGCTCGCTTCACTTGATGATGTTCCATGGATTGATGTCACCATCGACGGAGCGGATCAGATTGACCCGTCACTGCGGCTCATCAAAGGGCGGGGGGCGGCACAGGTGAGAGAACGGTGCGTTGCAGATGCATCAGACCGGCTGATCATCGTTGCAGACGAATCAAAACTCTGTGACCAGCTGACCGGCCCGGTTCCGGTAGAAGTGATACCCTATGCTCTCGGGCATGTAACCCGTCGCCTTACCTCATACGGCGGATCAGTCGTTGTGCGAGACGGAGTAAAAAAAGACGGCCCGGTCTTCTCTGATAACGGTAATATCATCTTAGACTACCATTCAGGACCTATCGCAGATCCTGAAGGGATGGAATCGTTTATCAATAATATTCCCGGAGTAGTCGGGTGTGGAATCATGACCGAATTTGCACCCATTACTACGGTCATCATCGGTGAGCCTGATAAGTGCCGGATACTGGGATTACCATAAATCAAGAAATAATACCCAATATTATTGGATAAACAAGGCCCATAGGGTTCTTAAAAAACGATTAAAGAAGTCCAAGGCCTTTTAGATCGCTCATTATTTTTAAAACCGCCCTGCGGGCATCATCCTGCAGTTTACCGCCGGTGATAATGAGTTTGCCAGATCCAAAGAGAAGAACGACAACTTTCGGGTCATCAAGGCGGTACACCAGACCGGGAAATTGTTCAGGTTCATACTCAATCTTTTCAAGATTAAATCCTACGGCAATCTTATTCAGATTTATACCAGCGCCAAGATCTGCAGAAGTTACAATATTTTGCACCGTGTAACTCAGTTCAAGAGGGATGTCAATTCCGAGCTCGCGAAGTCTCTGACCAAGTATATCAAGTCCACGATTAAGACTGTCTACGCTTTTTGCCCCGGTAAGGACCACTTTCCCTGACCCAAATACCAGTGCTGCAATTTTTGGATCCTGCATCCTGATAACAACACCGGGAAACCGCTTCTTATTGTACTCCGCATCAGTAATGCTGGAAGCGATAAGGGGCAGGTCTAGTGACTCGGTGATCTTTGCAGATGCAACTATGTTCTCTATCCGCAAAGAATTCTCTGGATTGCCGGTCATATTTATAAATCTATTAAATCAGTATATAAAGGTTGGGTGAATTATTCATCCAGGGTAGATACATCCCCGGGATCCATACCCAGTTCCTTTGCTTTAAGTACTCTCCGCATAATCTTACCACTCCGGGTCTTTGGCAGACTCTGGACAAATTCAAGTTCTGCAGGGACTGAAATCGGTCCGAGCATCATTCGGACATGATATTTGAGATCATGAGTCAGTTTAGGCGTCTGCTCAATACCATCACGGAGGATGACAAACGCTTTTATGAGGTTGCCTTTCAGATCATCAGGCTTACCTATTGCAGCAGCTTCTGCAACTGAGCTATGTGAGACAAGAGCACTTTCAATCTCTGCAGTTCCGACATTATGCCCGGCTACGATGATAATATCATCAGAACGACCAAGAAGCATAATATATCCGTCTTCATCCTTCACGGCAAGGTCGTTTGTGCTATAATATTTGTCTTTGCCAAAGTTCCAATAGCTCTTGTATCGTTCTTCGTTCTGATAGACACCCTGCATCATGGAAGGCCATGGCTCTTTAATGGCAAGGAACCCGTTTGTACCTGCCGGAACCGGATCTCCATTTTCATCAACCACATCAGCAATAACGCCCGGAATCGGTCGGCCTGCAAATCCGGGTTTCATCGGCTCGCCTACCATCGTAGTAATCATGTGCATTCCGGTCTCAGTCTGCCACCAGGTATCAAGAATCGGACACTGCTCTTTCCCGATGTTGTGGTAAAACCATTCAAATGCTTCTGGATTGAGTGGCTCACCAACAGAGCCTAAAACACGAAGTGATGAGAGATCACTGGCATCGGGATACTCATTTCCAACCTTCATAAACATCCTGATTGCAGTTGGAGCCGTGTAGAAAATTGAGACCCCGTACTCTTCAATAAGCCGCCACCAGATACCTGGATCCGGATAATCAGGAGTATATTCAGTAATGAAAATGGTTCCACCAACTAAAAGCGGGCCATACGTTCCGTAGGTATGACCTGTAATCCATCCTGGATCTGCCGTGCACCAGTAGAGATCATTCTCCTGAAGCGTGAGCACATATTTTGTGGTATAATATGCTCCGACCATGTACCCGCCGGCAGCATGCACGATACCCTTAGGCGGACCGGTAGTTCCGGAGGTATAGAGAATAAACAGCGGATCTTCAGATTTCACCGGTTCAGGCGGACAGTAGCGGGGTGCTGCCTTCATCAGTTCTTCATAATCTATTTCAAGATCATCAAGAAGACCGACCTTTGGCTCCTGAGTCCTGAGCACGACAACACGCTCTACCGTAGGGGCATTGATTATTGCCTCTTCGACAATTGGTTTAAGTGGAATACTGCCTCCACGTCTGACGGTGGCGTCCGCGGTAATTACCACCTTTGCCTGAGATCCGGTTATTCGTTCATTGAGCGCTTTAGCTCCATACCCTGCAAAAACCACACAGTGAACCGCACCGATACGTGCGCACGCAAGCATGGCTACAACCATCTCAGGAACTGCAGGCATGTAAATACAAACCCGGTCACCTTTCCCGACTCCAAGCGATTTTAACCCGTTTGCAAACCGCATTACGTCTTTATGCAGCTGATAATAGGTGAGAATGCGTTCACGGTTATTTTCTCCCACCCAGCAGATGGCAACCTTGTTGCGCCGGTCATTGTTTACATGACGCTCAAGGCAGTTATAAGTAATATTCAGCTGGGCATTTGTGAACCATTTCGCAAAAGGATGGTCCCACTCCCGTATTTTATCCCACGGCTCAAACCAGAGAAGATCTGAAGCTATCCTCCGCCAGAACGCAGCAGGGTCTTTAATAAATTCCTGGTATTCCTGGGTATAATTGTGAATTTTTGCTGATTCCCGATATGCAGGGTCGGGATAATATACATTTGTTGATAATGGTATCTTTTCTTGTTCGGTTGAGATATTCTCACCCCCTTTTCTGTCATCATTTATCATGGACAATTCCTAAAGTCTTTTGCGATCCGATTGTATTCATCATGAACAATAATTACAATTCTTTATATGTAATCATGGTGCAC
>Ga0351906_1075_pt1 | contig 29564 bp, 16 predicted proteins | sample BONcelHT113001E5_FD_206866 | JGI IMG/M metagenome (GOLD analysis project Ga0351906, IMG submission 206866) | Enriched cells from coal bed in the Powder River Basin, Montana, United States - BONCAT cells T11 rep1 HSBNCT.T11.300.1.E5 ... | reverse complement strand
GCGATAGCACTTTAGTCCGGATTAAGTTCGTTTTCAAACCTTCAACAAAATCTTTAAAATTGACATTATCTTTTTTGAGTTGCTCTTTTAGATCATCCTCGGTAATCAGGTACTGTTTTTTAATATTATTTATAATGGAGTCAATTTCTTTATTGGACACATCAATTTTCATTTTTTTTGCCTGCTGTTTCAGCAGCAGGTTATCTACCAGAGCGTCTATCTTTTCAAGAAGCTTAATGTTTCTGAAGTACTCGTTTATGGATACATACTTGCCATGCTTTTCAACATGGACATACTTTTCCAATTCTATCAGGGTTATTATATCATCGTTAACGATGGCAATAACCCTGTCGACTATTTCGCAATGTGAAATATGCGGAAAAATAATCGTCAGGGCAAGAAGGGATGCTGCAACAAGACGGTTCATTTTTTAGCCGGAGCAGCATCCTTTGTTTGTGGTTTTTCAACTTTTTCCGGTGTTCCCGGTTTGGCTGCCGCCTCAGGTTTAGCGCCTGCTTCCGGCTTAGCTTCCGGCTTAGCTTCCGGTTTGGCTTCGGGTTTAGCTTCCGTTTTGGCTCCTGCCTCAGGTTTTACTGCTGCTCCCGGTTTTTCTTCTTTAAGAAGCTCTTCTTTTATCGTAATTTTAGCTTCTTTTTTCAAGGTGCTTATATATTTTTCCAGAAGCTCTGACTGTTTTTCCTGAGCCATCTTCTGTTTTATAAAATCTTTTACCTCATCAAAAGAAACATAGGCAGGCGGTTTTACCCCTTCCAGTTTTATTATATGGAAACCGAATTTTGTCTTTACAATGGCGCTCATCTGGCCGACTTTTGTCAGCTTTGCAGCAGCTTCTTCAAATTCAGGAACAAGCGTTCCTTTCGGATGATATCCAAGATCTCCTCCGTTTACGGCTGCCTGAGGATCAATGGAATATTTCTTCGCAAGGTCTGAAAAGTTTTCGCCTTTTTGAAGTTTTGCCTGGATCTGCTTTGCTTCTTCTTCTGTTTTAACAAGAATGTGGCGGGTATTTATTTCTCTGTCCCTTTTAAAATTTTCTTTATTTGCATCATAATACTTTTTCAGATCTGCGTCAGTTATGCTTGTATCGGCATTTATTCTCTTTTTTAATACGGATTCTATAAGAAGCTGATCTTTGATATCGGCTAATCTGTCCTGAAAATCTTTATCGCTGTCAACTTTTTCTTTCTTTGCCTCCCTGAGAAGGAGCCTTTTAACAACCAATCTGTCGAGATAGTTTTTTTTACCGGACTGGGTAGCAACAAGCATTTTCATGTTTGTCGGTATTTTATCAAGTTCCTTGTTGAATTCCTCGAGGGTTATATTATCATTATCGATAGTTACAAGGATTGTGCCATTTTCCTTTTTTGAACAGGCAAAAACAAGAAAAATCAAACAAAAACAAAGGAAATATTTCTTCATCAAATCACCTCATTATTCTTATATTCTCAACAATCAGTTTTCAGCGGCCGCTTCTTTTGTCCGACAGCCAATAATTTATCAAAAAAATACGTGCTGATTTCTGATATCTGGAATTAGTTCTCTTATATCATATTGAAATTATTTCCTTCAAGACATTTCTTGCCAAACTTATGATATCTTCTGTTTTTTTATCAACCGGCATAATAATTTTATTGTCAGGCAAAAGTTTCAGGCCATGTCTGCCTTCCTGAACAAGCCCTAACATTCTTTTCATATTAAAGGGCGTCTCCTCGGTAGCCTGAATAATAATCCGTTTTGCCGAATATTCCAATTTTCTGATTTTCAGTCCAGTCAAAAATATCTTAAAGGAAATAATTTTGAGAAGATTCCTTAGCGGCTCAGGCATTTCACCATATCTGTCTTTAAGTTCTTCTTCCATTTCAATGAGTTCCGATGTTTCCCTTATTTTTGAAAGTCTCTTATATACAAGAAGCTTATGTGCCGGGTCTTCAACATAGCTGTCCGGAATAAAGGCATCTATGGGAATATTGATTTCAGCGACAACCTCTTCCTCTTTTGTTTCTTCCTCATTTTTCAATTCATTTACTGCATTCTCAAGCATATTACAGTAAAGCTCAAACCCGATAAGATTTATATTGCCTGACTGTTCCTTTCCGAGAAGATTCCCTGCACCTCTTATTTCAAGATCATAATTTGCAATATGGAAGCCTGAGCCCAGATCAGTCAGCTCTTCAATAATCTTTAACCTCAAAGTCGCATCTTTATTGAGGGCTTCATCTTTAGGAACAAGCAGATAGGCATAGGCCTGTTTTGTACTTCTTCCGACTCTGCCCCTTAACTGGTACAGATCGGCAAGGCCCATTCTGTTGGAGTTGTTGATAAAAATTGTATTAACATTTGTTATATCAAGACCTGACTCGATAATATTAGTGGAAAGCAAAATGTCATATTTTTTATCTATAAAATCGAGCATAATCTTTTCAAGTTGTTTTCCCTCCATTCTTCCGTGGGCAACGGCTATTCTTACATCCGGCAAAAGCCCTGCCAGATGATCATATACCATGCCGATATTATGGATGAAGTTATGCACGAAAAACACCTGGCCGCCTCTGTTCAGTTCATTCCTGATACCTCTTTTTATTATCTCGTCCTTGGATTTAACAACAAAAGTTTTCACAGCAAGCCTGTCAAGGGGGGGGCGTATTGATGATGCTCAAATCCCTGATGCCCGTTGTTGCCATATATAACGTTCTCGGGATAGGGGTCGCGCTGAGAGTGAGGACATCTATATTCTTTTTTATCTGTTTTAACGCTTCCTTATGTTTAACTCCGAACCTGTGTTCTTCGTCAATGATGAGCAGCCCCAGGTCTTTAAATGCCAGATCTTTCTGGAGCATCCTGTGCGTACCCACAACAAGGTCTATTGAACCTTTGTTTATCGCCTCCACTATCCGCTTCTGTTCCTCCTTGGTCCTGAACCTGCTCAGCATTTCAATATTTATGGGATAATCTCTGTACCGTTCAGTAAAATTCTTGTAATGCTGCTGCGCGAGTATTGTAGTCGGAACAAGAATAGCAACCTGCTTGCCGTCCATGACAGCCTTGAAGGACGCCCGCAATGCCACCTCTGTTTTACCGAAACCGACATCCCCGCATATAAGTCTGTCCATGGGTTTTGTGCTCTTCAGATCGTCGAGCACCTTTTCAATCGCCTGGGATTGTCCCTCTGTCTCTTCATACTCGAATCGTGATTCCATTTCCCTGAAGGCTTCATCTTCCGGCGGGTATGCGTAGCCTTCTGCCATCTCCCTTTCCGCGTATATCCCGATAAGCTCTTTTGCAATATCCTCAATATGTTTTTTTACCCTGCTTTTTGTATTCCTCCAGTATTGGGAACCGAGCTTGTCTATTTTGGGCTTATGCTTTTCGCCGCCCATAAACTTTTGAACAAGGCGAAGATCATCAATGGGAACATAAAGTTTATCCCCATCCTGGTATTCAATGAGGATAAAATCCTTGGCAGATCCGTTTATTATCAATTTCGTAATACCTTTATAGACGCCGATCCCATGCTCAACGTGGACAACCCATTCACCGACATTCAGGTCCTTGAATGAATTGAGTAAATCATCAAGCCCGTTCCATCTTTTTTTTACCACTCTTTTTTTGGGGCCCACGATATCTTCTTCAGTCAGGACAATAACATTGTCCGCTCTGAAACCTCGCCTCAGCGGCGCGATAACAACGGCCCACTCCCTTTCTTTCCCGGAGATTGCTATTCTATCAATTATGGGCAGGGAAATATCGTAACTTTTAAGAATTTCCTGCATTCTTTCGCCCTGCCGCGGATTATTGGCGCATATATAGATAAATCTGCACTCCCTCCAATCGCCCTTAATTTTGTCAGAGAACGTTTCGAATATGGCGGCTTTTTTCATTTCAAAAAGATGTTTTAAGTCCTCATTGGAAACTGCCTCTATAACCTCCCCCTCTGCTTCTCCCTGGACACCGGATATGTCTATATTCAGGCTTGAATGGAATATTTCCTTCAGTTTTTCCATATGGCAGGATGTCTTGCTGTCATCCCCTGTTATCCGAAAAATAAAATCAATCCCTTTATGAACAAAAATCATGTCCTCTTCCAGATAGTCCAGAAGGGTAACATTCTCATCCTTCAGTATTTTTGCCGGTGTAATACTGATTTTTTCTATCTCATTAAGAGATCTCTGGGTTGCAGGATTGAAAATACGCAGAGAAAATATCTGGTCCCCGAGAAATTCAATTCTCACGGGCTTGTCCCTTGATGAGGGGAAAATATCTATAATACTTCCCCTTTTCGCGTATTCCCCTTCTTCCCGCACCAGGGAAGTCATTTCGTAGCCATTTTCGTCAAGATAAGAAATAAGTTCTTCCTGAAAAACCGTATCGCCGAAGTTCAGTTCTTTTGTGCGGTCAATTATGGCGCTCTGCGCCGTCAAGGGGTGTGTGATCGCGCTGTAAGGAAATATACCGGTAAAGGCATTATCGGCAGTAAGGTGATATAAAAAGCTGATCCTTTTTGTTTCATCTTCCTTTTCAAAAACCTTATCCGTATATTCAGGAAAGAGATGGACTTCACTTCCCGTAAAGAATTCCATTTCTTCATTCAACAGGAGAGCTTCGTCCTCTGTATCATAAAATATCAAGGTTTTTCTGCTGGTATTTGAAAGGAAAAAGGGAACAAAAGAACCTATTTTGCCTGTAATATAAATGAAGCCATTTCTGTCAAGTTGATACATAATAATTATATCGTTACGAGTTGCGGGTTACGGGATTCCGGTTATTCAAACCAAAAGCCCGCGGGCTGCGACATGGAACTATCAATATGCTACGGATCAGGCAGAATAATCATATTCTTTCTGTATTCTCTCAAAACAAGTTTTGAAAAACCCTTTTCCTGCCTGCTCTTTTCCGGCACAATCCCCCTCAGCCTTGTAGGGCCCATATTGTAAGCATGGAGGGCCATATTGATATTCTTGAAATCCTCCATAAGCTCTGAGAAGAAATGGATGCCTATTTTTATATTTTTGTCGGGCTCATCGAGCGTCTTCGGCCCATGCCATGCAATCCCTATGTCTCGGGCAATGTACTTCGCATGTGACGGTTTAACCTGGAGGAGTCCCCTCGCCCCTTTTGATGAAACAGCGTCATGCTTGAAATTACTCTCAATCTTCATGATGGCAAGGATAAGCCTGTAATCAAGATTGTACTGACCGGATGCTTTGTATATCATTGTGGCAGCATTTTTCAATTCATCTTCGCTTATCGTGGCATCCTCTTTGACCATATAATCGGCTATTTTTTTAATAATCCTTTCCTGACTGGCAGCTTTGCTCCAGGAGAAAACAGAATCATGATTAAACCAACCGTACATAACCATAAACATAATTACAACAAGGCTGCCCGATAATATCTTAATTTTCATATTAAATTTCATAAAGGACACTTTACAACAATGAAATATATTTGTCAAATCCTGTAAACCTTTTGTCTCTGCGAGGTTTACAGGATTTGCTCTTCTCCCTGGCCGGTCAGGGGTTTGTGGAAAATTGAAGCACAAATTTTTTAAATATATTTCTGAAGCTAACATTCATGTTTCAGTGAGCGATACGTCCTTTCAAATAGTATTTTGTTGTGTTCCCATTCCATGAATTTGGACTTGACACCGGAGTAAAATAGAGGGACGATAAAAACATCAGCAGGGGCGTTGTTAAAGGTTTCATGAAATATTGGTACTTAGAATGAATATAAACAGGCATTTACAAAAAGAAAACAGGAGGAGGGAAAGGGAAGTATGGGAAAAGATTCCGCCGGATTCACATCAGTAAATAATGGCAGATGGGAATCCGGCTTGAGTGGGCGACGGCATGTCGGGAATGTTCAGGTTTGGATGGGCTGCAAGCATTGCAGGCTGTAGACGTACTGAACGTACGTCGGAAGATCGCAAGGCGCAGCAGACCGCCAAAGATGGACATTCCCGACATGCCGTCGCCCGTCCAGGAGAACAAAGACAAACTGAACAAGAGGCAAGAAACTTTTGACAAAACCCAGCGGGGAATAACGAGGAGAAAATGAAAGTCAGGAGGAGATCAAATGAATCTGCGCGACAACACATTGTTCAGGCAACAGTGTTATGTAGACGGCGCATGGATCGAAGGCGACGATAGGCGGGTCCTGGTGATTGCCAACCCGGCGACCGGCGAGCGACTGGGTCAGGTTCCGGAACTATGCAGGGAAGAAACGCGCCGGGCGATAACAGCGGCGGATGTTGCATTGCCAGGCTGGCGGGCACTCACCGCTCAAGCGCGGGCAGTGATTTTGAGGCGCTGGTTTGAGCTGCTTATGGAAAACCAGGAGGATCTGGCAACACTTATGACTCTGGAACAGGGCAAGCCATTGGCTGAGGCGCGTGGTGAAATTGCTTACGGTGCGAGCTTCATTGAATGGTTCGCAGAGGAAGGTAAGCGAGTGTATGGCGATGTAATTCCGCCTCATCAGGCTGACAAGCGGATACTTGTGGTAAAAGAACCCGTAGGTGTATGCGCTGCAATCACTCCCTGGAATTTCCCGGTGGCAATGATCACTCGTAAAGCAGGGGCGGCGCTGGCTGCGGGTTGCACAATGGTGATCAAACCGGCCTCACAGACTCCCTTTTCGGCGCTGGCGCTTGCGGTGTTGGCGGAACGGGCAGGCCTGCCGGCAGGCGTGCTGAACATTGTAACAGGGCCGGCACAGATCGTCGGAGAAGAGATTCTGGATAACCCTTTGGTAGCTAAACTCAGTTTTACAGGATCCACAAGCACCGGAAAGCTCTTGATGCAGCGCTCAGCAGGCACGGTCAAGCGGCTATCTCTGGAACTGGGCGGCAACGCGCCGTTTATCGTGTTTGAAGACGCCAATCTTGACGCAGCGCTGGCAGGGGCGATGATTTGCAAGTATCGCAACACCGGACAGACATGTGTGTGCGCCAACCGCTTTCTTGTACAGGAAAGAATTTACGAGGAATTTGCCGCCAGGTTGACCGAGTTGGCAGGCACACAATTAAGGGTTGGCAACGGGATGGAGCCCGGCATAACTCAGGGGCCACTGATCGACAAAGCAGCGCTGGCAAAGGTTGAAGATCATGTCGCTGATGCCGTGGCCAGAGGAGCGAAGGTACTGATCGGCGGTCGACGTCATGCTCTGGGCAGGACGTTCTACGAACCGACAGTGTTGTCGGACATGACGGAAGACATGCTGGCTGCACGGGAGGAGACCTTTGGTCCGGTGGCGCCACTCTTCCGGTTCCGGGAAGAAGAGGAAGCAATACGACTTGCCAATGCAACGGAGTACGGACTGGCAGCGTATTTTTACAGCCGCGATGTGGGACGGGTATTCCGGGTCGCCGAGGCGCTGCAATACGGCATAATCGGCGTTAATACCGGCCTGATTTCGACCGAGACCGCCCCATTCGGTGGAATAAAAGAATCCGGTTTTGGTCGGGAAGGCTCGAAGTACGGCATCGACGAGTACCTGAATGTCAAGTATGTATGCGTAGGGCTTTAGGCAACCCTTTACCTGAAAGGAATACTCGGCTCCGGAGGGTCTATTTTTCAGTGCATTGAAGGTCTTCCATAAATCCCGAGGCCCTGAAGGTGATGCCCGCAAATAAGTCGTCTATAGCTTCTTCCTCAGGCAGCTCACTCCGTATGCGCGACAGTACATCCCGTTCCATTGCAAGGCGCAGTGCGGATAGATAATTCAGTTCGTAAAACCATGTGGCTATCAGGACGAGAATATCTCCCAGCGTGGAAAGATTTCCATACGAAACCGATTGCGTGTTTTGTGCTTCTTGAAGAACTTCAGGGCTTACCTCACGACAGAGGCGAATACGGGGCAGCATAGTACTTAGGTCCTGGAAATCGTGGGACGCTGTGATACACAAAATAAGTTCCATAATGTCCAGTTTGTCAGCATCGCGGGTCAGTCTCAACAACCGATCCTGTTCGCGGCTCAAATCACGAGGGATATCTTTTCGGCTTTTGTTGTGATATTCCACGGCGCACAAAAGCTGTTCCCTATCCCCAGGGCTGTTCAGAAAGGGAGTATCTTCCGTTTCGAGGACCTTGCGCCCCTCAATACCGTGGTCCACCGTGTCTACATCCCCAAAGGTACCATACTCTGCATACTGGATAAAACGACCCACATCATGGATTAACCCTGCTCCCTCGGCCAAATATTTCTCCGGCTCCGGCGCCTTCAGGGAGACAGCAATAAAGGCCGCGTTTTCGGCAACCCGTATGCTGTGACAGCGCTTCAGTTCCAGCATGGGGTGGAGAACTCCATCCCCATCGCGAAACCTATCAAGGTATTTCTGAAACCATGCCTCAAGGGACCGTAGTTCTTCCTTAGTCATTTGTCCAACTCTCGCCTGCTGTGCATTCGCGCTGTTGTCGAGGACACGAAGTATCCTCGACAACAGGTTCTTGTCAATTTTATATAAATCAATAAAATATTTTAGTATCTGTAATGATCAGGTTTGTACGGTCCCTCGATTTTAATGCCGAGATAATCGGCCTGTTTCTCTGTAAGAGTGGTAAGCTTCCCATCGACGCGTGCAAGATGGAGCCGCGCGACTTCCTCATCGAGTGATTTCGGAAGGGTATAGACTTTTGTTTCGAGGCCGCCCTTGGAAAGCATGATCTGCGCCAGAGTCTGGTTTGTAAATGAGTTCGACATAACGAACGATGGATGACCTGTGGCACAGCCGAGATTCACGAGACGTCCTTCGGCAAGCACCACGATCGTGCGACCGGACTCAACAGTCCATTTGTCGACCTGAGGTTTCACGTTTTCACGTTTGCAATTTGAGTTATTGTCAAGATAGCTCATCTCTATTTCACTGTCGAAGTGACCGATGTTGCAGATAATCGCCTGATGTTTCATCATCTCCATGTGTTTACCGGTAATCACATGCTCACAACCCGTTGCAGTCACAAAGATATCAGCGATAGGAGCCGCGTCCTCCATGGTAACCACACGGTATCCTTCCATCGAAGCCTGGAGCGCGCAGATAGGATCAATCTCGGTGACAAGCACTGTCGCTCCCATACCGCGAAGCGCCTGCGCGCAGCCCTTTCCCACATCACCATACCCGGCTACAACGCAGGTCTTGCCTGCTATCATGATGTCCGTCGCGCGTTTGATTCCGTCAATCAGAGATTCACGGCAGCCGTAAAGGTTGTCGAATTTTGATTTCGTCACAGAGTCGTTCACGTTGACCGCAGGAAAGAGAAGCTCTCCACGATCCTGAAGTTGATAGAGACGGTGAACGCCGGTTGTCGTCTCCTCGGACACGCCCTTGACCTTCTTCGCCATATCCGTCCACTTGGTTTTATTCAGTTCATAGGAATCGGCAAGACGATCCATGATAATCTGGAATTCCTTATTGTCAAATTTCTTCGACAGGACGGTCGGATCTTTTTCAACCTTGGCCCCTTCATGGATCATAAGCGTCGCGTCTCCGCCGTCATCAACGATGAGATCAGGGCCTGAACCATCAGGCCATGTGAGCATCTGCTCGGTGCACCACCAGTAGTCCTCAAGCGATTCACCCTTCCAGGCAAAGACCTTTGCGGTGCCTGCGGCGGCAATCGCGGCAGCAGCCTCGTCCTGCGTAGAGAAAATATTGCAGGACGCCCAGCGGATATCGGCGCCAAGAGCAAAGAGAGTTTCAATAAGCATTGCAGTCTCAATTGTCATGTGAAGTGATCCCGCTATTTTGAGACCCTTGAACGGTTTTTCTTTCCCGTACTTTTCGCGTGCGGCCATAAGTCCGGGCATTTCATTTTCAGCGAGTGCAAGTTGTTTTCTCCCGAGCTCCGCGAGCACGATGTCTTTCACTTTATATGAAAGTGAAAAATCAAGTTCTTTTGTTTTCATTGTATTCTCCTTTAGATTATATTGGTTTTGTCAAAAGTTTTTTCATTGTTTAGTCTATATGTGCATTTATTTAATGTTTTCTCCTGGTCGGTTAACGGCATATCGGGATTTTCCATCTTTGGCGGTCTGCTGCGTCTTACGATCCTCCATCGTACATTCAGTACGATTACGGCCTGTAAGACTAACAGCCCATCCAAACCTGAACAATCCCCATATGCCGTTAACCACTCCAAGCCGGATTCAAATATACGCTTATGTAAATCCGGCGGAAATGAAGAAAATTCTTCATTTCCCATACTTCACTTTATCTGCTCCTGTTTTCTCTTTGTAAACACTCGTCATTACTCATTATGTGTAATGAATTTTCATGTAACTTTTGGCAATACCATTATATTTTGCTTAATCGCTATCGAAACCACAAGAGTAAGACCGTTTGCAAGCTTGAACTGTTTATCCTCGCAGAAGGAAAATCCGGCATGAGAAAGCCATGCCGTGAGTTCTTTCTTCGAAAGCCCCAGTCGCAGGTCATGCTGATCATCGCGGAGTTTTTCACTTTTATGCGCGTCGAGATCAGCAATTATCACTTTGCCCTCTTTTTTCAGCACACGGGCAAATTCGGAAAGGGCGCGCTCAGGATCGGAAAGATGGTGAAGAACAAGGACCGCAAGCACCGTGGACACTTCATTGTCGCGGAGCGGAAGGTGTTCGCATTCACCGATACGGAAATCACCCGGCATTGCGGAACCCTGCGCGCGCCTTCGCGCGGCATCGATCATCTTCGGCGAGGCGTCAACCCCGATGACACTCAGTCCTTTCTGAAGCATCATCTCCGCGAGAGTGCCGTTTCCGCATCCGATATCGGCGACAGGATCATCGCCGATATATTTGAGTATCTCCCGGTCGAGATCAAAGCCGCCGAGAATATCGTAACGGTGAGTATTCCAGTCACGTGCAACGGCGTTAAAATACCCGAGCGTCTTTTTCGTACGCCGCGCGATCATCTCGTGTCCCTTCGCCCGGTCAATTTTTACTTCATCGGATTCAAGAAGAACCTTCAGATAGGGCTGCACCACCTCCCTTACTCCACCGTTTTTTGCGGTGACATAGAACGACCAGAGACCATCCTTCCTGCACTCAAGAATACCGGACCCGGCGAGTATCCCGAGATGCCTCGACATCCCCGATTGCCCGGAGCCTATTACCTCAGTGATCTCTTTGACCGAAAGCTCCATTCCTTCAAGAAGAGCAAAAATCCTCAGTCTGGTCTGATCAGCAAGGGCCTTGGCAATATCGATACATAAATCAAAAGTCATATACATATATCAAGATATATTGATACAATTGTCAAGCATTATTTTTTCGTTGATCCTCTTTTTTGCCGATATAAAGAATATTATGAGACCTTTGTAAAAGAGCTTCAATAAACATTTTCTGTCATTCCGGCGGAAGCCGAAATCCAGTGAATTCAGTTACTTCTGGATACCGGTGCTTGTGCCCTTCAGGGTATTCACCGGTATGACGGCTTTTCTGAGTTAAAGGTCTCATAATATTAAAATTACCCGGAGTGCGGTTAAGTGTGCACGATTTATTCAACTATAAGAGCACCCTCGCGAAATAAAGTCCTAAAGAGGAGGATTCGCTAATTAATGAAATTCATATCGGGTCCTTTGGGTTTTACTTTGCCTGATATAGAATTCAGGGAGGTGGAATTAAATTCAGACGGTTTGTCCACCCTTATTCTTACGCCTTTATTTTTTCTCTACTATGAATATCCCCGGTGATGACCATCCCTGGATGGAAGGTTCGTACATACATTCCATCCTCGCCGGTTTTACGGTAAAATGTCCGGGTAATTCCGCCCTCATAGTATAGGCCAGTTCATACACAGCATCCTTGTTTATCTCGGTAAAGAAAAAAACCATCCTGTTGTCCCATCTCTCGATACGGGAATAGGGCTTGTAATCGTCATAGATGGTCTGCTTCACAACTTCAAAACCAGAGGGCAGGTAATCTTCCAGTACAAGATACCGGTAATTGTCATTTGCCTTGAATTTTATTTTCACAAGCACTTCGTCGCCAACCTTTATCATCTTTGTCGCTATTTCCTGGGGCACAAAATACTCATTATTGTTTATGTCCATCACGCGTTTTGCCGCATAGTAGGTCCGGGCAAGGCTCAATCCGTTATCAAGGAATTTCATACTTTTTTCTTCGGATCTGAAGATTGAGAAAAGTCCCCCCTTGAAGTAAATATTGCCCTTCAGCGTCACATCAAAAGAGGCATCGGCTGCTGCTGTTCCCTTTGCTTCTATGCGGAAGGGGGGTTTATCCGCATTTTTCTTTATTTTTACCTTCTTTGTCAGAGACATAATATCCTTCAGGTTTAATGTATCATATTGAAAGAAAGCAATATTGTTATTGTTCAGGGTAAATGAAAGATTTCCCTTGCCTGAAATCCCGGCAGCGAGTTCCTCTAAATATCTGCACATGGCAAAGAGTATCGTTGCCGTCTCTTTTGTCGAACGCCATCCGTCACCCCTTCCCCGTTTTGATAGGGAGTTCACGATTTTTGTCAACAACGGCGACTTATCTCCTGATTCCACCAGAGCGGAAAAAACATGGGCGGTCAGTTCAGTATGTCCTCCCTGCCAGCCCCAGTAATATTCATTGGGCGCATCCCAGTACACACCCTGCCCATCGGCTTTCTGCATACCCTTTAACGTTGCAACAAGCCCGTCCATCTGCCTGTTTATTGCTTCAATATCCTTTTTATCGATATCCTTGAACTTTTTTGCTTCTGCAAGCGCCTTGATCGCAAAGGAGAGCTGGTAGACATTCATATTCCCTTTTACGGCAGTTTCATTCATGAACCCTTTATTCCACTGCCCCCAGAGTGTGTTTACATACATTAGATAAGCTCTTTGGTCTCTGTCAACGGCAGCACTCGCCCCGATCATTTTTCCAACAGCGTCAAGCCCTTTTTTCACCCTGTCCTCATCTACGGCATAACCAAGTTTTTTAGCGATATAGAGGGCGTAAAGCGCGTACCCCGTCAGATACTCATTCCCGCTGTCCCCGGACCACCAGCCCCAGGTACCGTCATTATTCTGCATGTCCTGAACCCTCTTCAATCCTACAGTCGCCTTGTCCATGATATTATCGTCAGGAATCAGATGCTTCATGCCCTTCTGCTTAAGGAGAGAATTGAGGGCAAGAACAGGAAGGAATTTGTTGATTGTCTGCTCAACGCATCCGTAAGGATATTCGGACAGGAATTTCGATGCTTTGAGAAGTTTAAGCACAGGGCTCGGATTAACGGTGATAATAAGTTCATCGGGTCTGAACTCGAATTCTTCAGCTCTGGGCGGCTGTAATTCCACTGTCCGGTAATACGACATGTCGCCTGTGCCATAGAGGCTATAATCAGCTCCTGAATTGTAGACCGGCAAAGTGATTTTCAGGGCATCCTTTGCATTCATATCGGCTGTTGCCTGAAAGAAAAGTGGGATAGAATCTTTGTTTTCAGGCACATTTATCGTATAGAAAGTCTTCGTTGAACCATATGCAGGCAGACTGATCTTCTTCTTTTCATTGGGATGCGCAACTTTGTCATTTGCTTTGAATTGGGCGCTGACTGACTCAAAACCACGGTCAGTGTTGTTGTTGATAATACCGATAAGACTGATCATATCGCCTTTTATGAAAAACCTTGGCTTTCCTATTCTGGCAATAAGGTCTTGAGTGACCAGTACCTCACTCTTTTTCTCCCCTACTCTTCCTGCCAAATCATGTCCGCGCGCAGTGAGCCGCCATGTGGTGAGATTGTCGGGCATATCAAAGGATAGAGCGGCTTCACCTTTGTTATCCGTCCTTATATCAGCCTTCCAGAAGGCTGTATCAGCGAACTTTTCCCTGATCTTAACCTTTCCTTCCTTACCTGCACCGGCCAATATCGTAAAAGTATATGAATAATTCGTGAGCACCCAGTTGGATATCTTCGAATAAAAGAAATTCCTCATGTTCGGGGTATGGTCAGGACGTATCTGATAGATAGCCTCATCGACCACGCCTAATGAAAGATCGGCCGCTGCGGGTTTGCCCGCTTCATCAAAAACAGATATCTTCAGATTGACGTGCTCTCCGGGCAGGTATTTTTCCTTATCCGGCTTCATTGCAATTGAAAGCAAAGTATCGGCATTAGGAAGAGCCACCCCTGCGCTGCTCGTATAGAGGGCGCGGTTCTTCTGCATCGTTGCGGTAATAAAGACATTCGGCGCATACTCGGATTTGATGTTTACCTTAACGGGCAGGATATTACCGTTCATTTTCACGACCTTTGTTTCATGTATATCTCTCCCTTCAATGCTGAGAAGCACATAGGCATCGGCAAACCTGCTCTTGATGAGGCATGTTATTTCCCCCGGCTTCTCAAGATCAGTATCGCTTACCGTAAGTTCAAGATTCTTGAAACGTGAATCAATACGAGTACTTCCCCATCCATAGACCCAGACAACACGGGAAGCATTGATTATATTATTCTGAGAATCCCTGCTTTCCGCCACGATATCATATTCTCCGTAATAGTCGAATTTCTCAGGGAGCTCTATTGATGCCCGGCCCTCTTTGTCGGTACTGACTTTCTGTTCGAACAAAGGTTGCTTATCATGAATATAGACCATACGGGAACTTCTCCATATATACCGGTAGACCTTGATATCAACAACTGCACTTTTCGGTTTTCCGTCATGCGCTACGGTCTTGATCTGTACTCCTTTCTTTTCATTGTTCGCGAAAAATTGCTTATCAGGATCGATCTTTATGTAGAACTCCCCTCTGCCTACGTTTATGACGGATTTTGAGGTAATACTCACATTTGATTGATCGATGATTGTCGCCTCCAGGGTGATTTTCCTATCATAGGGCAGATTCCCTGCCGGCAGCTTCAGCAATGCTATGCCGTTTGCGTCAAGGTATTTCTCTCCTTCCAGCTTCAAACGGCCCGGAGCATCGGATGGCGCAAGAGAATACTCATCCCACCAGTATTTTGTGTTTGCGTCACGAAGCCTGGTTTCAAAGAAACGGTATTTGACAAGAGCCTGCTTGAGAGGTGACCCGAAAAAATACTTAGCTTCAACCTTAAATTCCAACATATCCCTGTTAATAAAAAACTTCTTCGTTGGAGTTATGTCGATTTTGAATTCCGGCTTACGGTACTGTTCAACATAAAATTTACCTGAAGCATAGAGGTTGTCCGAAGTAATGCCAGCCTTAATTTCGTATTCACCAAGGCTTGCATCTGTTCCAAGCGTGATTGAATTGCTGCTGGTTCCCCAGTCGTCAAGGGCAAACTCACCAGAATCAACTATTTTTTCCGCGTCAATATTTCTGATTTGATAGTAGAGCGCAGCACCCTTCATGGGAAGGAATTTCTTTGCAAGAGATTTGCCGGCTATTTTGTAAAAAACCTTGTCTCCGGCACGGTAGACCGGTCTGTCAGTATATATAAAAAGCTTATTTTTCTCCTTTGTATGAACGTTTATGGAACCGCTGTCGCAAAAGGCATAGCTGCCGTCGCCGCCTATCGCAAGGAGAGCCAGATTTCCCTGCTTTTTGATCTTGTATTTGTATATCCCGTCTCTATCTGTCTTTCCCTGGGCAATACTCTTTGCCTTGATTTCCTCTTCTTTCTGAAGTTGCGCCTGCTGGATATTCTGAAAATCAGCTTTGTCAAAAATCATTATAGATACGTTCGCCATCGGTTTATTGTTGATCAGGTCAGTAGCATAGACAACAATGGATTCCTGCGACCTTTTCACGACAATGCCTATGGTGGTAACGCTGAAATATTTCCTGTTTGTTGTTTTCTCTCCATCAGTCACTTCTATGCAATAACTGCCCGGAGGGAGAGGCCTTACAATCTCCAGAGACTGACGGAGCCATGCATAGAGCAAAAAATTCTTTATGGATTCCTCCCATTGGCTAATGAGTTTAAATCCCTTTTTCATTGGATCAGCTTTTGCGGCATCCCTGGTACCGTGTATCATTTCCCTGACGGGAACGCTGTAAAGACGCACTTTCACTTTTTCAATTCTCAGTGTCTTAAGATCAAATGCAACAGGCTGCCCGGAGACAAAAGTGTAATGGTTCGCGTAAACTTCTATTGACGCGTCCTTGGGGGTAACCGAAAAATCATTGTTGCCGATATTCAGCCCTTCCTGTATTGTTAACGCTTTTATTTCAAAGATATGAAATCCAGGGTGACCCAGCGTGAAACGGTAAGTGCCGGGTTTTATGTCGCTGATGCTGTATGTTCCGTCATGATTTGTTGTAGCGGAATAATTGAACAAACCCAACAATGTTGCACTAATTTCTATTGCAGGTATTCCGGTACCATCTATAAGAATCCTGCCTGATAAAGAAGCAGGTTTATACAATATCATCGGGAGGTTGACGGTCTCACCTGATTTTACATTGTCCACACGGGCAGTTTCTGTGACATAGCCGTCCTTTTTCAATGTAATATGGCATAGCCCTTCCTTAAGCTTATCAAAAGAATAGGAGCCATCCCTGCCGGTAGTTACGATCAAAGGCCTCAAAATTTTGTCGCCCTGTTCTTCTCCGTCATCTTCCTGAGATTGCCGGTGGATATTAAAATTCAGCCTTACCTCGACTCCCTCCATCGCTTTACCGGAGGAATCTTTTACAACACCCGACAATATCCCTTCCTTCTGTAGTTGAATATTATATGAACCGGCCTGAATCTTTTCGGTATACACATGGGTGACATAGCCCTTTGCTGTTGCTTCTATCCGGTATCGCATGTGTTTTATGAAGTTACTGATATGATAATAACCCTGCGAATCGGTAGTGAGACGGTAATAGCCTATACCGAGATTAGCATTTTTTATTTCAACAACAGCGCCCTTTATCGGCTTTCCTGTTGAGACATCGGTCACATGTCCCTCGATAACATCATCCTTTTCGACGTCTTTGGCGCTCTTAGCGTCACTTAATGGCGCATAAGCTAAAAATAAGACCGCCGTTAATGCCAAGAAGTACACAATGCTGAATCTGAATTTCATAAGACCTCCCCAATGTTTTATCTATCTTCCCTTATTGTAATTGCCCGGAAAACAGCGATTTGCTGAATCTCCTGCCCTGAAAACCTCCTCTTCAGAAAATCGATGCTTCTAATTTCCGAAGGCACAAAAATAATCCTTTCACTATTTTCAGTCGTAATAACAACGCCATACATAGATGTGTCTATGGCGTAAATGTCGTCCACAGAATACTGTTCTCCCGCAACAGTGATAATAATCCTTGTGTCTGCCGCCTCACTTCTTTCGATGGGACAGTATCGTGCATCACGCTTAAGCGCCCCTGTAAGATAATCCCTGAGTGTTGCTTCAAAGTCATGGGACCGGTGAGAAAATGCCCCGAAACATCCCCGTACTTTATTGTTTTTCATTAGCGTCACAAAGAGACCGTATTGGCCGTAATAGGGCGGCACTGTGATATCAAGTTTTGTCAGACACTGACTGCCCCCCAGGATTTCATCCATTCGGCATCTCACCCATGACAGCAGCTTCTTCGCGTCTCCGGAATTGGAAAACCTACCCCATTCTTTAAAGTCGGCATCGTTACCAGAGGCATCACAGATGATGAGAGTCTGAAACACGATAATGAATATGACTATAACAAACCGGATACCTTTCACTTTATGTACACTGGCGGGAAATAATCCCTGTAGAGAAGGACATCGTCAACAAAATCATTCCCCGAATATTTTTTCCTGCTCACGTATATGTTCAGTCCGTTACGAACCTTTCTTGTCTCTTCATGAACAGGCAATTCCATCTCTTCTGTTTCAGCCTGTATCTCATAGCGATACAAAATAGCCTTTTCAGCTTTGAGGACAACAAGCGCGCTCTTGTCGGTAACGGAAGCTTCAATGATTACGCTGAATTCGTAAGGGTTTTTCATTTTTAAGTCTTTCTTGCCGTATTTTATGGTAGCATCCAGACCTGGCTGTACATAGACAACAGGCTGGTGGTGGCGGTGACGCTCGACAATAGTAAATCCGGCAGTCAAAAAAACATTATACAGAGTTGAAGATGCCTGACACAAACCACCGCCGGGCTCATAACGAACTTCGTCAACATAAAGCACCCTGCCGTTTACGAACCCGTTTTTTGAGGAGCCTTCACCGACAACTTTATTAAAGGAAAAAACAGATCTCGGCATGATCATATAGCCGTTTAAACGTTCACAGGCTAAGCGGAGGTTTTTCTTAACATTCTCCTCCTGATCTTCAATGGAAGTAGAAAAGGATGATATTGTAACAAGCTCGCGGGCAACGGATGGGTGGGGATAGGAAAAGCACAGCATCGTGCAGAATATAAGTAGATGGAGTAATGCCAGGCGCATAGATTTATTTCCTGCTTTCATAGTTTTTTATCCTTAAGACCCTTCCATGTTTTCCCGGCTATCCTGATCTTCATTTTTCTTTTGCTTTTTCTTTTTAATGATTCTCACGGCAATATCGATGGCAAGCACTGCCAGTAAACCCAGGATTAGGTATAAATATGTTTTATTGGTAAGAAGGAAACGAAATACATACCAGCCCGTGTATGATAGACGTTCATATGTCTCTTTAATAACATGTATTCTTTTTTTAACGTCTTCAGGAGTCCATACCTGCCCGTCGGCAAATACGAATTTCTGCACGGTGTAGCCGTTTTTTGTCTTCCAGTCGTCTATTCTCAGCTCATCAAAGGATGTCTTAAAGGCAATAACAAGATCAACTCCATGTCTCATGGTTATTTTAAGATCAGTTGGTTTTACATCTTTTGCAAAAAGCACGGTATTCTGACCATTGGTGTCATAGATGCGATCCGCGCCGTATCCTCTTCCAAAAAAATAAGTATCATTGCCCCAGCCGCCGGCAAGATAGTCATTGCCCGGCCCTCCGTCGAGATAGTCATCGCCTGACCCCCCAAACAGCTTATCATCCCCTTCCCTGCCATAAATTCTATCATTACATCTCCAGCCGGTTATATTATTGTTGCCGGAACTGCCTGTCAGAACAGCCGGATCAGATGATCTGTACTGTATTTCGCTGTCGCCTTTGCTGCATGAAATGTTTATCTCTTTTCCGATGCAGGGCAAATTATTGCCATACTGAGAAAATGCTTTTTCAATGCTGCCATACCCTACCTTTTCTTCAGCCATAAGCCCCTTGATGCTTCTGGTAAATTCTTTCAACATAATTCTGCCTTCATACTCATTTTCCTGTATCATGGACTTCAACTTCTCGATGACCTTGCCTGGAACGCCTTTTAATGTTTTTGTTTGCTCATCATAGGAATATGAAACGAGAGAATAGAGATCTTTCAAATGTGTTTGCGCTAAAAATTGAGCATAGAACATTTCGAACATACCTTCATAGGCCTGGAATAAAAGAGAGGCTGCGGCGGGATTCGGATTTCGTTCTACATCATTGATGCCTTTAAATTCTTTGCCCATTGCTTTTTCATTAAAAGACACCCAGCGCGCGTCCACATTGTTTCCCCTGCTGTCCGGCTTGATACGGTCGACTCCTGCCCACCGGAAAAGAACATTCTCGAAGATAACGGTTCTGGTAGCCGGGTCTTTTTCCGCGATTGCCATCCTGACAAATTGGATCAGCTGAGGGTCCTTTGCCATTGCCTGATGGAGTGTATTTATATTGCCATATCCTTCCATATCAGGAAGAGAGGCAACATCTTTCGGCACGTTAAGCCATTCCGTTGATATTGTATAAGTCGGATCGCGTAATACTTCATAATCCGCCATTTTTCCGAATGAACCGTCATCCTTTTCGTAGCTTGCCTCCCTGAAAAGAGTGTTCCCATTGTTGTCGATTTTTTTTATGTCTTTATACACAAGAAGGATTGCCTTAATCCCCATCTCCTGAAGGGTAAAAAGTTCATCTGAGGCGCAGGAGCCGTCACCATCGAAATCCTGCCAAACAAGGAGCTGAGAGAATATTCTGTCTTTTTTGTCTATCTTATTGTCGTTGTTCTTATCGAATCGTTTTAGCGTTAGAATTCCCCCTGGGGCAGGCTTGCCTTCAATAATCATATAAGTCCCGAAAACTTCTCTCCCGTTATCAATCTTTCCGCTTTTATTAACATCCCACACAAGCAATGCGCTGTTACTCGGGTCAGGCCATCCTGTGCGCTCTGCAAAACCGTTACTGTCATGGTCAAAATACGCGCCGGATTTATAATCCGATACTTTCGGGCCATTACCTTTAATATCAAGTACGGTAATTATTGCCGACTCCTTTGGCCGCACTGTTTTCGGTGCGTCAGCTTCAATGGGATTGCTTGCCGGTGTGCCTGAAGGCTTTGCTGTCTGTGTTTCAGCCAACTTTTTCTCTGTTTTTACGCTTTCATCAGGGGACTTTTTGTTGCAACCGCTAACATTAAATAATAGGCACAACGCCATAATGGGACATAGACATATCCTTAAACATCTCAATAACTTTGTTTTCCATTGCTGGAGGGATTTGTCCCTGACATCACACTCTTTTCCTTCATAGCTACTCAAAATGCCCTCCCTATATTGTCATATTTTCATAAATCTCACCGCACTTTAATCCCCTCATCGAGATACTTAATCAGCGGGTACACAAAAAACTCTATAATACGCCTCTTGCCTACCTTAATCTCCGCCGACAGGCTCATACCAGACGCAACCGGCGTCATCCGTCCTTCAACCATAAGTTGGGTCTGGGAAAGGTTAATAAAGACCTCATAAACAGGACCAAGCTTCTCATCCTCTGTACTGTGCTTTGCAACGTTCCGCACCACTCCGTTTAATATGCCGTATTTCTGGAAATCAAAGGCATCGATTTTAATTAAGACAGGCATGGCCTCTTTCACAAAACCGATATCTTTATTGAGTACCAATGCCTTGATAACAAGGGGCGCTTCTGCGGGGACTAATGCCATGAGTTTTTGCGCGGGGGTTACTACGCCTCCTATGGTATGAAAATAGAGATTTGAGATGTGTCCCTCCACAGGGGAGAGGATTTTCTGTTTTTCGTTCATGAATGCTGTTTTTTCAATTTCCGCCTTTATCTCTGTAGACTGCCGGTGTTTATCGGAAAAATCCTTTAAAGACGCTGTCTTGAAATTTTCATTGATAAAAGCCGTCTCGCTTATAATTTGCTGTCTCTGATGCTCCAGTTGTTCAAGCTTGTGCTCCGATTGCTCGATGTTGTTAGAATATGTCAGGATATCATTGGTTATTTTATCGTATTCACTCATTACGATTATGTCGATAACCGACCGGAGCCTCTTTTCCTTATCAGAGGCAATATTCATCAGAGAAGTATTATGGATTCTTTCCTTCTTTACTGATTCAATTTCCTTTTCTACGCGGTTCAGTTCCGCCTTTTTTCCTTCAAGCTGTTTTTCAAGGCTTGCCGTTGATGATACATAAAGCTCCCTCTGGATTTTTATTGTTTCCTTATCGTGAGTCTTAGAATCAGGATTGAATCCCTTTTTCCCCAGGGCGGAATACATACGCATCTTCTCAAGTTCCAGGAACCGGAGGTTCTTTTTCTTTGATTCCACTTCCGGAGCAGTCATGGAAGGGTCAATTTCCATCAACACCTGTCCTTTTTTTACAAAATCCCCTTCCCTGCAGAGGATGCTGCTTACAATGCCCGTATCGAGGGGCTGAATAATCTTTACATCCCCTTCAGGGATTACTAACCCCCTTGCGCTGACAACAACATCAATCCTGCCGATGCACGTCCATAACAGAAAAAAAACAAAGGAAGCGATAATAACCCAGAAAATCAGCCTTCCCAGCGGATTTGCCGGTTTCTCCTCAATCTCCGCCATTGTGGGCTTAAATTCATGGGCGTCATCTTTTTTGAAAATATTCAGAAATATATTTCTCCAGCTTTTCACAACCCTCCTTGAGTGGTCAAACGTCATTAGGTTTGTGTCGATCATACCATGTCGAATTCAGAAGCACATCGAGGCGACGACAACGAGCCGACGTAGGCGTACTTAAACGGTACGTCGAGGAGTGCGAGGAGGAGTCAACAAAGATGTGCAAATGAAGGCGACATGGTATCACGCGGTTTCCTGCTGTGCATACAGATGGTGGTAATACCCTTTTTTCGCCATAAGTTCCCCGTGATCGCCCATCTCAACAATCTTTCCCTTATCAAGAGCAATGATAAGATCACAGTCCTTAACTGTTGAAAGTCTGTGAGCCACCATGAACATCGTCCGTCCCGACTTGATGGCCGTTATATTCTGCCTGATAATTCTTTCGGATTCGTAATCCAGCGAAGAGGTTGCTTCATCAAATATGAGGATTCTCGGGTTTGTTATGAGAGCCCTTGCAATGGCAATTCTTTGTTTCTGGCCGCCGGATAAGGTTGAACCGCGTTCTCCCACAATTGTGTCGTACCCCTGGGGCAGTTGAGTTATGAATTGATGCGCCCCTGCTATCTTTGCTGCTTCAATGATGACCTCCACGGGAGCATCGGGCTTGGGAAGGGAAATATTCTCCCGTATGGTGCCGCTGAAAAGATAATCCTCCTGAAGCACGACGCCTATGTTATATCTGAGCCATACAGGGTTGAGGTGACGTATGTCGATATCATCTATATAAATCGCCCCTTCACTTATGATATAGAGCCTTTCGATGAGTTTTGTGATCGTGCTCTTTCCGCTGCCGCTTCTCCCCACTATACCTATGCTCATGCCCTGCTTTACCTCGAAACTGACCTTGTCCAACACATAAGGGGAATCAGGCACATACTTGAAACATACATCCTCGAATCTGATCGCGCCGTTGAGCGACGGCAGCGTGATATCTTTGCCGGAGGTAACTTCAGCTTTGTTGTTGAGTATGTCTCCAATCCTGTCAACGGAAAGTAATGCCTGTTGGAACTCATTCCAGAGGTTCACAAGCCGGAGAAAGGGTCCGGTAAACTGTCCGGCAAACATCTGAAAGGCAATTAACTGGCCGATGGTAAGCCTGTTGTCTATGACAAGTTGTACCCCGAGGTAGAGCACGGTAATCGTCATCAGCCTCTGGAACGTTCCGGATACGGCTCCGGCGATATTCCCCATATTGGCAAGCTTAAAGCTCGAATGGACATATTTCCCCAGGTTCTCTTCCCACTTTTTCTGCATGGAACCTTCAAGAGCAAGGGATTTCACCGTCTGAATTCCTGTAATCGATTCGACAAGATATGAATTGGATTGGGCCGCCATCTGGAATTTATGCTCCAGCCTTCTGCGCAGTTCCGGCGTCACAAAAAGATAAAGCAATGCCACAAGGATGACGAAGCCCGAGAATATGAGGGTCAGCTTGACGCTGTATAAAAACATCATCGCCACAAAGACAAGGGAAAAAACGAGATCTACAATTACGGAGACGGATTTATTCGTAATAAATTCCCTGATATTGTCGAGTTCCCGCATTCGTGCCACAATGTTGCCCACCTTCCTTGACTCAAAATAGACAAAGGGAAGTGAAAAAAGATGTCTGAACAGCTTTGCTCCAAGTTTTGCGTCTATCTTGTTCGCAGTATGGATAAAAATATAGTTTCTCGAAGCATTCAGGAGAAATTCGAATATCGTCACGGCAATGAAGGCCACGGCAAGGACATCGAGAGTGCTCATACTCCGGTGGACAATAACCTTGTCAAGGATTACCTGGGTAAAAAGGGGCGTCACAAGGCCGAATAATTGGACCACAAAGGAACCGGTGAGCACTTCGCCGATAACATTTTTATAATGCAGTATTTCATTGTAAAACCACCTGAATCCGAAGGCCGCGTCCGAAGATATCATCCTGTGCTTGAATACAATGTATTCCCCGCTCGATATATTCTGGAGTTCCTCAGATTCAAAAGGCTTTGCCGCCATCTCTTTCGGACAGAAGACAAGGGTCCTGCCGGTTTCCGCGTCAGTTTTCAGCGCCGCGCCGTATGTGCCGTCCTTGAATATGACCATGACAGGCGAGGGATATTTCTTAAGCAGCACATCAATGGGCATTGTCTTCGCGCGCGCCTTAAAACCCAGGTTCTTCGCGATGAGAAGGAGCTGCTCTTTTGAGATTTCTTCATCAATAATGCCGTATTCTCTCATTATTGTCCGCAAATCCACGCTTATCTGATTTATCCTTGCGATAAGTTCAAGACATACGAGGGCGGTCTGCATCAGTTTATCTCTTCCGAAAGTATTTGCAGCTCTTTTATCGCGGAAACTCTTGTATTAATAGCCTTTGTCAGTTCAAACCTCTGGTTTATTAGTTCAATCTTCCGGTTGAGCAGATCAATCAAATCAACAACCTTCTGCTCTGTAAGCCGTCCGGTCATGGTTAGTTTTGTCTCTACCTTTGTCAGCATATCCTTCCGGGTTTCTATGCCTTTCACGTACATTCTTCTCGTTTCATTGAGTTTCGCGTGTTTGTTTGTCAGTTCGGCAAGCTTCTTTTGTTTTTCAATCTTAAGCCTGTCCATCTCCAATGTTGCTTTCTGCATCTCCGAGCTTTTTTTAAAACCTTCGAAGATCGGCATGGTTGCCGATATACCCACGTAAAAGTTTCTCTCCCTTACGTCTTTTACAGAGGCATCATAGTTGTCGGGGTTCTGTCCGTACCAAACATATCGGGAATAAAGTCCTAATTGAGGAAGCTGTTCTCTTTTCAGGATGTCGAGTTCTGCCCTTTTTTTCTCTATTTCGAGGCTGTATATCTTGAACTCAGGGGATTTTTCCGCGTCAAAATCATTTGTATAGTCCTCCTCATGTTCTTCAAATTCCTCAATCCAGAGACTGTTTTCATCATAGTCATCTCCGGTATAAAAGGATAAATCCTGCAGAAGCCCCTTCAGTCTGAGTCTCAACATATCTATGGCGTCAAGGGTCTTCACGGTCTTCAATGCCTCATCAACCACATCAATCCTTGAGATGGTGCCCGCAGAATACATTCTTTCCTTTGCAAGGGAAAGCTCTCTGTAAAGGGGCAAAAGTTCCTTTTTTGCCTCAAGTTCTTTGTAGACGATAAGCAATTCAGTATACAGATTTAATACCTTGATTTTAATATCTCTTACCTGCTGGATGAAAATTGTCTTTTTTACATCCACATCTTTTTTGGCAATGAGAACTTTTCTGCCTGTGGAACCGAAATCAAAAAGATTCCATGAAGCGGCAAGGGACAGCGAATTCTGGTATCTCGTGTTGTCGCCGATAATTGTGTCTCCCACCACAGTAACCTGTGACGTGCCGCCTGACATGTCTTTCGCGTACTCTGAGTTCCAGCGGAGATTCAGGGTGGGATAATAAAGGGAGTATGCTCTTTTTTTCATGGCCTGGCTGATATTAATGTCGATGCCGGAGATTTTTACATCATACGCGTTTTTAAGAGCAAGCTCAGTCACCCTCTCAAGGTCCAGTATTTGCGCGGCAATGGTTAAACCGGAGAAAAAAGTGAGCAGGAAGATGGTGAAGGACACGGTGAAGACTGTGGAAAAGACCGTAGGACGTACGTCCCGCTTATGGCGGGACTGGGAGGTCCGCTCACATACGTTCGCTGGGACGTAGGACGTGGTGAAGACTGTCCGGTGAAGACCGCAGGACGTAAAGGGTTTAGATGCAGAATGCATCGGCTTTCTTTTCCATATTGTTGAGCATGGCAAATATATGTTCGTATCTATCATTCAGTTTGTCATATTCGATTTCTGTTATGTATCTACAGTGCAATGAGAATTCCAGCCATGTTTGGGTTTCAGCGGCCTGAAAAGCCACCTTGTAAACCTCCAAGTCCTGAACCCGTTTCGCAACTCTCTCTATTTTCTCCACCGTGTCTTTCCTTCGCCTTTTATTCCGTAGGACGTACTATTCCGTAGGACGTTTTTATTCCGTAGGACGTAGGACGTTCAGTCGCTTACGCTCCTTTGGACGTAGGACGTAAAAGCAGTTACGTCCAAGGTTTTGCCTTTTCGTCCCACGTCCCAGCGTAGCGGACGTCCTACGTCCCACGGTCTTTACCGCGTCCTACGTTCCCTTAGCTGTGCCACGCATTCACAACCATCCCCATCAAATCCTGATTCCTTCTCACATCATCCACATTCGTAAGGGATATGCCGTTATTTGCCGCAAAGGCTGTCATCTGCTGGATGACGAGGTTCACATCCGCGTCGGTTAGGAACTGTCCGCTGGATAGTTCTATCTTTTCTATGCCGTAATCAGGAGAGGTCTGATTACCTACTGTTGTTTTGTTCATATCTCCATAACTTATATAAAGACTTGAACCTCTCTGATAGATGGCTACGGTATCCCTTAAAACATCGTCGGTGAATAAGACCCTGTCCTGGAAGAGTGCATCGGAACCGCTGTCTGTAATAGTGTCGTTGTTGCTGCCGGAAGAAAATACATAGGTATCGCTGCCTGTCCCTCCGTTTAGGACATCATTCCCGGTTCCACCTATAAGAGTGTCATCGGCATTGCTTCCTGCAAGGGTATCGTTTCCTCCCACACCGGAGAGAATGTTTGAAGCACTGTTGCCATAAATCACATTGTTTAGTTCGTTGCCTGTTCCGTTAACAGGATCAGTGCCAGTCAGAGTTAGATTTTCAATGTTGGAGCCAAGAGTGTATGTCACAGAACTACGGACTGCATCTGTTCCTTCTTCGGCATATTCTGTTACAATATCGCCAGTATTATCAACACAGTATGTATCATTGCCTGAATTTCCGATCATGATATCTACGCCTGTTCCACCTATCAGAGTGTCGTTCCCGGCCTTTCCGATCAAGGTATCATCGCCGCCGTCTGCGCTTAGATAGTCGTTGCCGTCATTGCCGGTAAGGGTATTATTAGCAACGTTCCCGTAAATGTTGTTATTCAGTTCATTGCCTGTTCCGTCAATTGCATCGGTGCCGGTAAGGACAAGCTGTTCCAGATTGTCTCCCAATGTAAAAGTTACAGAACTGCGAACAGTATCGGTGCCTTCATCAGCGGTTTCTATCGTTGTATCCCCAGTGTTGTCCACATAATAGGTGTCATTGTCCATGCCTCCAATCATGATATCTGCCCCGGTTCCGCCTATGAGGGTATCATTGCCTGCACCTCCGCGTAAGGTATCATCGCCTGTATCTGCTGAAAGGTAATCGTTGCCGTCATTTCCGATGAGTATATTGCTGCCTGCGTTGCCATAGATGGTGTTGTTTGAGGCATTGCCGGTACCATTGATAGCATCGGTTCCGGTAAGGGTGAGATTCTCAAGGTTATCACCCAGGGTATAAGTGATGGTTGAGCGGACAGAGTCGGTTCCTTCATCCGCATATTCGGTTACAATATCTCCAGCATTATCCACGTAATATGTATCGTTGCCTGAATTTCCGATCATGTTATCTACGCCTGTTCCGCCAATCAGTGTATCGTTACCGGCCATTCCGATAAGAATATCATCACCATCTGCTCCGCTCAGGTAATCGTTGCCTATATTGCCGGTAAGGGTATTATTTGCGATGTTCCCATAGATATTGTTATTAAGTTCATTGCCTGTTCCGTTAATAGCATCTGTTCCGGTAAGAACAAGTTGCTCCAGATTATCTCCTAATATGAAAGATACGGAACTACGGACTGTATCTGTTCCTTCGTCTGCCGCTTCTGTAACTGTGTCGCCGGCGTTATCAACATAATAGGTATCATTGCCTGAACCTCCGATCATGATATCTGCCCTTATGCCACCGTTTAGAGTGTCGTTGCCTTCTCCTCCATATAAGGTATCGTCTGAATCTTTGCCGGTTAGGGTGTCGTTGCCTCCAAGTCCTGAGAGTATATTGGATGCATTGTTTCCGTTGATAACATTGGCAACATCATTACCTGTACCATTAATCGGATCAGTACCTGTAAGGGTAAGGTTTTCAAGGTTGTCACCGAGGATATAAGTTATAGAGGACTGTACTGAATCTGTTCCTTCATCAACTGCTTCTGTAACAACATCATTGAGATTATCTATATAGTAAGTATCATTGCCAGAGCCGCCATACATTGTGTCTGCGCCTATGCCGCCTATAAGTGAGTCATTGCCCATTCCTCCATAGAGGGTATCATCGCCATCACCGGCGCTTAAATAGTCTTTACCTTCATTACCGGATAAAGTATTTGATCCACTGTTGCCATAGATACGGTTGTCAAGGGAATTTCCTGTACCGTTGATAGCGTCAGTATTGGTAAGGGTGAGGTTTTCAAGGTTGTCACCGAGAGTATAAGTGATGGTTGAGCGGACTGAATCAGTACCTTCATCCAGGTTTTCTGCTGCAATATCCCCCGCATTGTCCACATAGTAGGTATCATTACCAGAGCCACCATACATTGTGTCTATACCTGTTCCTCCAATGAGAGTGTCATTGCCTTCACCACCGTATAAGATATCGACTCCACCATCGGAGCTTAAATAATCATTGCCGTCATTGCCTGTGAGGATGTTATTGGCGGCATTACCATAAATGTTGTTGTTCAATTCATTGCCGGTACCATTAATAGAATCAGTATTGGTAAGAACGAGTTGCTCAAGGTTGGTTCCTAAAATAAAAGACACTGAGCTACGGACAGTATCGGTTCCTTCATCAACTGCCTCAATTACAACATCACCTATATTATCCACATAATAAGTATCGTTGCCTGCGCCGCCACACATGGTGTCCATGCCTGTGCCGCCTATTAGGGTGTCGTTGCCTTCTCCTCCATATAACGTATCATCTCCGGCTCCGGCATTTAGGTAGTCATTGCCTGACAACCCTTCCAGCCTTTCGGCATTATTTGTTCCGCGAATATTGTCATTGCCATCCGTTCCAGCGACAGTTGGGAGGATCATGTTTTCGATATCAACAGGGGTAAGAGTGGTTCCGTCGCCAAAGACAAACTGCTCTATCTTGTTGCCCTGATACCAGTTTTGGATGGTAAGGGTGTCCTGGGTATTTTTGATGCTTATGATAAGATTATCACCTGCTTTGGCTACTGCAAGATCGTTTCTGATTATGCCTTCCGAGAACATTACCCTATCTATATCCGCCGGTGCACCTGTATCGCTTATCACGTCCCGGCTATATCCCCGTGCAAAGATGTATGTATCTGAACCTTCTCCGCCAATAAGGGTATCATCGCCTGATGAGCCGTCCAATGTATCGTTGCCTGAATCGCCGGAGAGGGTGTTTGCAGCGCTGTTGCCGATGAGTGTGTTATTGAGGCTGTTGCCTGTGCCGTTGATGGCATCTGTTCCGATAAGGGTAAGGTTTTCAAGGTTGGCACCTAATGTGTAGGTGATGCTGGTTTTTGCTGTGTCTGTGCCTTCGTTGGAATTTTCTATAACTGTATCGCCTGAACTGTCTATACGGTAGGTGTCGTTGCCTGTTCTGCCGTACATGGTATCTATTCCTGTACCACCGTCTAAAATATCGTTACCTGCTTCACCGTTAAGCACATCATTACCTGAACCGCCATCCAGGATATCGTTTTCTGAACCTCCCCAGAGGGTATCGTTGCCTGCACCGCCGTAGAGCGTGTCATCATCATAGTCACCGTTTATGCTGTCATCGCCATCGTCACCATAGATGG